>Ga0209963_1000261_pt1 | contig 143880 bp, 147 predicted proteins | sample ThiBio_1000_biof_2_FD_183957 | JGI IMG/M metagenome (GOLD analysis project Ga0209963, IMG submission 183957) | Wastewater bioreactor microbial communities from Cape Town, South Africa - Thiocy_cont_1000_biof (SPAdes) | ecosystem: Engineered > Bioreactor > Thiocyanate-remediating >... | reverse complement strand
AAGATGCCCCTCGATCCGTTCCCATTGCTCGTCCGTCAGCTTCCGTCTGCTCAAGGCTCGTCTCCTTCGGCAACCTTGAATCAGACCTCAACTCAAAACGGAATCCACTGAATGCAGACAACGCCTAAGGCCGATGCCGAAGCCTTTTCCGGCACTCCCGTCACGCAGGCAGTCATCACGGTGCTGGCCTATTTCAATGACCGCCAGCGCAAGGCCACCCGGCGTGCGGGCGAACTGGCCGGGCTGGAGGTCCGCCGGCTGATCAACGGGCCAACAACCGCCGCGTTTGCTTTTGGGGTGCATAATCGCGACGAGCATGAACTCTTTCTGGTTTTCGATTTGGGCGACGGCACATTCGACGCATCGATCGTCGAAATGTTCGACGACATTGTCGAGGTCCGCGCTTCGTCCGGATAATCATCTGGGTGGTGATGACTTCAACGACAGCCTGATCGACCTCGTCCGTCCAGCGTTGGATCCGGACGGGCGACTGGCAGCAACGGATCCGCAGGGTTTCGAAGCCCGCCTTCGGATGGCGGCCGAGGAGGCCAAACATGCGCTGTCCACCGCCGACAAAACCGAATTCGTGCTGGTAATGGGGGAGGAACGGCGAACGACCGGCTATCGCTCGCCAGCCCCCGAAACGGCGACACCGCCATGGCCGGCCTCCGGTTCCGCTTTGTTCCACCCTATCCGGCCATGGCGAAGGAGGCGATGATGCACTAGGTGTTTGATTCCACGGTTTGATGGTGTGATCCTTTCGCGGGAATGGAAGGAAGCACTATGAGGCAGGTACGTCACGGGAGCGCCACGACCACGCACGCTGTCCGAGCAGCGATTGAACCGCGCCGGGTTTGCCGGAGGCTCCATCTCCTGAGAGAGTGGAGCCACGATGAGCAAGACGACGTACAAGTTTTCGCCTGAGGTCCGCGAGCGGGCCATACGCATGGTTGTCGAGCATGAGGGGGAACACCCCTCCCGCTGGGCGGCGGTGGTTTCGATAGCCGAGAAGATCGGCTGCTCCGCGCACACGCTGTTGGAGTGGGTGAAAAAGGCTGAGGTCGATAGCGGTAAGCGGGCGGGCGTACCGACAGATGTCGCGGAGAAGCTGAAGGCGCTGGAGCGCGAGAACCGCGAGCTGCGGCAGGCCAACGAGATCCTCCGCAAGGCATCCGCATATTTTGCTCAGGCGGAGCTCGACCGCCCGTTTCGCAAATGATCGCCTTCATCGATGAGCATCGTGAGGCCTATGGGGTCGAGCCGATCTGCAGGGTTCTGCCGATCGCCCCATCCACCTATCATCAGCACGTTGCGCAGCGACAGGATCCGTCCCTGCTTTCCGAGCGGGCCAGGCGCGACCGGGATTTGAAGCCCGAGATCGCCCGCGTGTTTGCTGAGAATTTCGCAGTCTATGGCGTGCGGAAGGTTTGGCGACAGATGAAGCGAGAGGGCTTCGCCGTCGCTCGCTGTACCGTCGCTCGATTAATGCGGGAAATGGGCCTTCAAGGGGTGATCCGAGGCAAGCCGGTGCGCACGACCATCAGCGACAAGGCTGCGCCGTGCCCGCAGGATCACGTCAATCGCAAGTTCTACGCCCCGGCGCCGAACATGCTGTGGGTATCGGATTTCACCTACGTCGCGACCTGGGCTGGCTTCGTCTATGTGGCCTTCGTCATCGACACCTATGCAAGGCGGATTGTCGGCTGGCGGGCCAGCCGAACGGCGCATGCCAGCTTCGTCCTCGATGCCTTGGAACAGGCGCTTCACGATCGCCGGCCGGCCCATCGGGGCGGCCTCATCCATCACAGCGATCGCGGATCCCAATACGTATCCATCAAGTACACCGAACGCCTCGCCGAAGCCGGGATCGAACCGTCCGTCGGCAGTGTCGGGGACTCCTATGACAACGCCTTGGCCGAGACGATCATATGCCACGCTCGAGTGGGTGGACTGGTTCAACCATCGCCGTCTGCTCGAGCCTATCGGCAACGTCCCTCCCGCCGAAGCCGAGGATCGATATTACGCCATGCTCGACGACGAGCGCATGGCAGCCTAACTTAACCCTCGGAGCCTCCGACGAACCCGGCGCGGTTCAGTTCAGCGATCAAGCCGCATGTCGAGCTTTCCCCGGGACTCGAAGCATATCGGATCAGTGTGCGCGTCCCGGATGCGGTCAAGCTTACCGGGATCAAGAGGACGAAGCTCTACGAGCTTATCAGGAACGGCGAGATCGAGATCGTGAAGGTCGGAACCGCAACGTTGATTCCGATCGAAAGCCTGAAGAAATATATCGACGCGAAAAGGCGTTAAGGCTTGCCTGGACGCCTGGACGCCTGGACGCCTGGACGCCTGGACGCCTGGACGCCTGGACGCCTGGACGCCTGGACGCCTGGACGCCTGGACGCCTGGACGCCTGGACGCCTGGAGCGAGGCGGGACTCCGCCTGCACGCTGCCCAAAAGCCATCCGCACGCGTTCAGAAACGTACGAGGTCGTCTGTTCGGGAAATATTCGGGATAATTGGAAAATTCTCACCCAGAAATCGCGCTAAGCGATTGAAATCGCTGGTGACCCCTACGGGACTCGAACCCGTGTTTTCGCCGTGAGAGGGCGACGTCCTAGACCGCTAGACGAAGGGGCCATCTTGCAGGTGGAGGCGGGCGCTTACGGCCCGCCGGCGCCCGCGTCAAGCCGCTGCTTTGCGGCGCTCCGCCATTTCCTCGTTCAGCATCTCCGCCAGCAGGAACGCCAGCTCCAGGCTCTGGCCCGCGTTGAGGCGGGGGTCGCAGTGCGTGTGGTAACGGTCCGCCAGCGTCTGCTCGGTCACGTCGATCGCGCCGCCGGTGCATTCGGTGACGTTCTGGCCGGTCATCTCGGCATGGATGCCGCCGGCATGCGTGCCCTCCGCGCGGTGCACGGCGAAGAAGCCGCGCACCTCGGCGAGGATGCGCTCGAACGGGCGCGTCTTGTAGCCGTTGGCGGCCTTCACGACGTTGCCGTGCATCGGGTCGCAGCTCCACACCACCGGATGCCCCTCGCGCGTCACGGCGCGGAGCAGGCGGGGGAAGGCGGCCTCGATCTTGTCATGGCCGTAGCGAGTGATGAGTGTGACGCGTCCCGGCGTGCGCGCCGGATTGAGCGTATCGAGCAGGCGCAGCAGCTCGTCCGGCTCGAGGCTCGGGCCGCATTTCAGGCCGATCGGGTTGCCCACGCCGCGCAGGAACTCGACATGCGCCGATCCCTCGAAGCGCGTGCGGTCGCCGATCCACAGCATATGCGCGCTGGTGTCATACCATTCGCCGGTCAGCGAATCCTGCCGCGTCATCGCCTGCTCATAGGGAAGCAGCAGCGCCTCGTGACTGGTGTAGAATTGCGTCTGCGAGAGCTGCGGCACCGTATCGGGATTGATCCCGCACGCGGCCATGAATTCCAGCGCCTCGCCGATGCGGTCCGCCGTCTCGGCATATTTCGCCGCCCAGGGAGAGCGGCCCATGAAATCGTGCGTCCAGCGATGAACCTGATGCAGATTGGCGTAGCCACCGCCGGCGAAGGCGCGCAGCAGGTTGAGCGTCGCGGCGGACTGGCTGTAGCCCTGCACCATGCGCGCCGGATCGGGTGTGCGCGACGCCGCCGTGAAGGCGATGTCGTTGACGTTGTCGCCGCGATAGCTGGGCAGCTCCACGCCGTCGATCGTCTCGGTCGAGGCCGAGCGCGGCTTGGCGAACTGGCCCGCCATGCGGCCGACCTTCACCACCGGCAGCTTGGAGGCGAAGGTGAGCACTACCGCCATCTGGAGCAGCACCCGGAACGTGTCGCGGATGTTGTTCGGGTGGAATTCGGCGAAGCTCTCCGCGCAATCGCCGCCTTGCAGCAGGAAGCCCCTGCCCGCCGCGACATTCGCCAGATCGGCGGTGAGATTGCGCGCCTCGCCGGCAAAGACGAGTGGGGGATAGCTGCCAAGCTGGTCCGTCGCCGCCTTCAGCGCGGCGGCGTCGGGATAATCGGGAAGCTGGCGCGCTTCGTGCGAAATCCAGCTGTCGGGGGCCCAATTGGCGGCCATGGCACACTTTCCGTCGATGCAAAGAGCAATGAAGCTGCGCGCGATAGCGCCGCAACGCAACGAAGGAAAGCTCCGGCTGCGCGAAGCTACATGATCCCGGCGTAGTTGCCGCCGTCGATCAGCAGGCTCTGCCCGGTGATGAAGCCCGCCTGCTTCGAGCAGAGGAAGGCGCAGGCCGCGCCGAACTCGGCCGGGTCGCCGAAGCGGCGCGCGGGGATGCGCTCGCGGTTGCGGCGCTCGGCCTCGTCCATGTCGATGCCCTGTGCCTGCGCGGCGAAGCGGTTGACGCCTTCCAGCCGCCGCGTCGCGAACAGGCCGGGAAGCAGGAAGTTGATCGTCACGCCCGACGCTGCGACCTGCCGCGCGACCCCGGCGAGGAAACCGGTCAGCCCGATCCGCGCCCCGCTGGAAAGATCAAGGCCGGCGACCGGGGCTTTCACCGAGCCGGAGGTGATGCAGACGATCCGCCCGAAGCCGCGCCCGATCATGCCGTCGATCACCTGCTGCACCATGCGGATCGGCGTGACCATGTTGGCATCCAGCCCCGCGTGGATCGCTTCGCTGTCGAGCTGGCGGAAATCGCGCAGCGGCGGGCCGCCGTTGTTATTGACGAGGATGTCGACCGTGCCGGCGGCCTCGATCAGCGCGTGCTGCACGCCGGGGTCTGCGACATCGCCGGCGACCGTTTCCACTCGCACGCCGCTCTCGTCGCGGATCGCCTGCGCGGCGGCGGCGAGCGGCTCCGCCTCGCGGCCGTTGATGACCAGATCGCAGCCCGCGCGGGCAAGCTCGGCGGCGCAGGCGCGACCGAGGCCGTGGCTCGATGCGCAGACGATCGCGGTGCGGCCGTTCAATCCGAGGTCCATGCGCGGGTCTCCTTGCTTCGCAGGCCCGCGCATGGACCCGATCAGCCGCCTTGTGAAGCCAGCCAGTTGCCGTGAAAGCCCGGCGGGATGCGATGCGGCACGCGGACGCTGGCGACCGGCGGCCCGGCGAAGTCCCGCGCGTCGATAATCGCAAGGTCGGTCGTCTCTTGCGGCAGGTCGATGACGAGGCCGATCAGCCAGCCCTCGTCCTCCGCCGCATCCGGCCCGGCGGGGACGAAGACGAACTCGCCGGGATAACGGCCGGTGCCGAAGTCGTGCGTCTCGCGCGTGCCCGTCTCCAGATCGTGCTTGTAGAGCCGCGTCGCGCCGACGAACCGGTCCTCCTCGCTCTCGGGCAGCGCCATCGCATAGGTGTAGCGATAGGGCTGGCCGAAGCGCCGCTCGTCGGGGCGGGGGAATTCCTGCGGGCTGGCGTCGATCGTGCGGCGGGCGACGATGCGCGTGGCGGGGTCGATCGTCCAGCGTTCGAGGCCGAGGTTGCGGCCGTTCGGCCCCTCCGGGCCGCCGGCGAACATCGTCTCATAGGCGCACACGTCCATCACCACGCGTCCGTCGGCATCGTCATAGGCGTTGGCGACGTGGAAGACATAGGCGGGATCGACATCGCACCAGATCACGTCCTCCGCCGTGCCGTGGCGCGGCAGCAGGCCGACGCGGGCGCGATGATCGGGGTTCCAGCGATAGGGGAAGCGGTGCCCGCCGATCAGCGCCTTCATCGAGAAGGTGACGGGCAGGTCGAGGATCACCGCATAGCGCGCGGTGATCGCGCAATCGTGGATCGACGGTCCGTTCTTCACCGCGATCGGCAATTCGCGCACCACCTTGCCCTCCGCCGAGACGACGACATGGCGGATCGTGCCCGGATCGGTCGCCTCATAGGCGATGGCGTGGTGCTCGCCGGTCAGCGGATCGAGATGCGGATGCGCGGTGAACGATCCTTCCAGCGTGCCGTCGAAGGGATTGTAGGTCTGCTGTTCCAGCGTCTCGTCCAGTTCGACCGGATAGCTGCCCGCTTCGACCAGCGCCCAGGTACGACCGGCGATGTCGAGGACGTTGGTGTTCACCGTGTCGAAATCGCCGTGGCGCGGTCCGGGAGCGGGCGGCACGCCCAGCGCCGCGCCCACCGCGCGCGAGCGGATCCAGCGGTTGCGATACCACAGCGCCTTCCCGTCCTTCAGCGCGATGCCGTGGACCATGCCGTCGCCGACGAACCAGTGATAGCCGGCCGGATCGGGCGCAACCGGGTTCGGGCCGATCCGCAGGTAGCGCCCGTCCAGCGCCGCCGGGATCGTGCCGGTGACGGGCAGGTCGACCAACGTCATCTCGCCGCCGAGCGGCTGGTGGATGCCGGTAAGGAAGGGATGATCGGTCTTCGGCAGATGCTTGCGGTTGAAGTCCGCGACGACCTCGATGCCCTTGGCGACGACCGAGCGGATCGCGGTTTCGACGGTTCCGGCCATGACGATTCTCCGATGTGATCGCTGTAAACATACACGCGATGTGATCGTTGTCAACATCCGGCTTGCCGCCAGCGGCAGCGGCGCGCTATCTCGGGCCGGTGACCAAGGCATATCATCATGGCGATCTGCGCGCCGCGCTGCTGGCGGCGGGGGTGTCGCTGATCGAGGAGCAGGGCGCCGACGACCTGTCGCTGCGCGAGCTTGCCCGACGCGTCGGGGTGAGCGCGACGGCGGTCTATCGCCACTTCCCGGACAAGGCCGCGCTGATGGCCGCGCTGGGGCGCGAGGCGCTGGCGAAGCTGGCGGCGGCGCAGCGCGCTGCGTCGGAGCGAGCCGGTGGGGGCACGGCGGGGTTCAGCGCGACAGGGGCGGCCTATGTCCGCTTCGCACGCGACAATCCGGGGCTGTTCCGGCTGGTCTTCGCGCATCCCGCGCCGGCGGGGTTGCATGACGATGCGCCGGACGATGCGATGACGATGCTGCGGTCGGCGGCGGCCGCGCTCGCCCCGGCGGGTACGGACCCGCGCATCTTCGCGCTCCGGGCATGGGCGCTGGCCCACGGCCTCGCGATGTTGATGCTCGACGGGCAGGTCGAGGTGGACGACGCGGCGATCGATGCGGCGATCGACGCTGGCGCGCTACGCGATTGCTGATCCGGTGCGCTCGCGGACGGCGTTGACGATGGCGCGGCCGTAGGCGGTTTTGGAGAGTGCGTTGCCGCGCGCGAGGGCTTGCTCGGCGGAGATGAAGCCCTGGTGGAAGGCGATTTCCTCGAGGCAGGCGATCTGGATGCCCTGGCGGTGCTGGATGGTGCGGACGAACTCGGAGGCTTCGAGCAGGCTGTCGTGGGTGCCGGTGTCGAGCCACGCATAGCCGCGGCCCATCTGCTCGACGTAGAGGTCGCCGGCCTCCATGTAGAGGCGGTTGAGGTCGGTGATCTCCAGCTCGCCGCGCGCGGACGGCTTCAGGTCGCGCGCGAGATCGAGCACGCGGTTGTCGTAGAAGTAGAGGCCGGTGACGGCGCAGTTCGATTTCGGGTTCGCCGGCTTCTCCTCGAGGCTGATCGCGCGGCCGCTTCCGTCCAGCTCGACCACGCCATAGCGTTCCGGGTCCTCGACGCGATAGCTGAACACGGTCGCGCCGTGCTTGCGCGCCACCGCGCTGGCCAGGAGGTCGGTGAGGTGCGCGCCGAAGAAGATGTTGTCGCCCAGCACCAGGGCGACGCGGTCGCCGCCGACGAAGTCGCGCCCGATGGTGAAGGCCTGCGCGAGGCCCTCGGGGCGCGGCTGTTCGGCATAGGCGATGGAAAGGCCCCAGTCGCCGCCGGTGCCGAACATGCGGCGGTAATTGTCGATGAACTCGGGGCTGGAGATGATCAGGATATCGCGGATGCCGGCCATCATCAGCACCGACAGCGGATAATAGATCATCGGCTTGTCATAGACCGGCAGGAGCTGCTTGTTGATCGCCAGCGTCGCCGGGTGCAGCCGCGTGCCGGACCCGCCGGCGAGGATGATTCCCTTCACTTGGGCGTTCCCATCAGTTCGTCGAGGATGTCGTCGAGCGCGTCCTGCCACGGGCGCGGCGTGATGCCGTAAGCCGTGCGGATCGCTTCGTGGTCGAGCCGCGAGTTGGCCGGGCGGCGCGCGGGGGTGGGATAGTCGGCGGTGGCGATCGCCTCGACCGTGGGCGCGGGGCCGCTGCGCCGCGCGGCGCGCTCGAAGATCGCGCGGGCGAAGCCGCACCATGTCGTCTCGCCGGCGTTGCTGAAGTGGAAGGTGCCGGCCGGCGCGGCGGGATCGTCGGCCATGGCGAGCGCGATCGTCGCGACCGCGGCGGCGAGATCGGCCGCGCTGGTCGGCGCGCCATGCTGGTCGTCGACCACGCGCAGCGTGTCACGCTCCGCGCCGACGCGCAGCATGGTCCTGATGAAGTTGTTGCCGTGCGCGCTGACCACCCATGAGGTGCGGACGATCGCATGGCGCGGGCAGCCGGTCGCCACCGCGAGATCGCCGCCGAGCTTCGAGGCGCCATAGACGCCGAGCGGCCCGGTCGGGTCGCCGGGCGCCCAGCGGCCCTGCTTCGACCCGTCGAACACATAATCGGTCGAGACATGGACCAGCGGGACGTCCGCCGTGCGGCAGGCCTGCGCGAAGGCGGCTGGGGCGAGCGCGTTGACCGCCCAGGCGGTGACGACATCCTCCTCGGCCTTGTCGACGGCGGTATAGGCCCCGCCGGAGATCACCGCCGCCCACGGGCGCGATGCGACCATCGCGGCGATCGCGTGCGTATCGCGCAGGTCGAGCTCATCGATATCGACCGGCACGACGCGCCAGCCGGCCGGCCATGGATAGCGCTTCAGCTCGGTGCCGAGCTGGCCGTTGCCGCCGGTGACGAGGACCTCCCTCACGCCGCGAGGCCCCGCCGCTTGTCGGCCTGGCGCTCGTCGACGATCGCGCGCCACCATGGCTCGTTGGCGAGATACCAGCGCACCGTCTTCCCGATCCCGCTTTCGAACGTCTCGGCCGGCTCCCAGCCGAGCTCGTCGCGGATGCGCGACGCGTCGATCGCATAGCGCGCGTCATGGCCGGGGCGGTCGGCGACGAAGCCGATCTGCTCCCTATAGGACCTGCCGTCGGCGCGCGGTCGCTCGGCGTCGAGGATCGCGCAGACCGTCTCGACCACCTCGAGGTTCTTCTTCTCGTTGTTGCCGCCGACATTATAGGTGCGGCCCGGCGCGCCGCGCTCGAACACCGCCCGCAGCGCGCGGACGTGATCCTCGACATAGAGCCAGTCGCGCACGTTGGCGCCCGTGCCGTAGACCGGCAGCGTCTCGCCGGCGAGCGCCTTGACGATCATCAGCGGGATCAGCTTCTCGGGGAAGTGATACGGCCCGTAATTGTTCGAGCAGTTGGTGATCAGCACCGGCAGCCCGAAGGTATGGCCCCAGGCGCTGACGAGATGGTCGCTTCCCGCCTTGGACGCCGAATAGGGCGAGCGCGGATCGTAGGGAGTGTCCTCGGTGAACAGCCCGGTGTCGCCCAATGAGCCGTACACCTCGTCGGTGGAGATGTGGTGGAAGCGGAACGCGTCCTTCGCCGCGCCCTCCAGCGACTGCCACCAGCCGCGCGCCTCGGCGAGCATCACATAGGTGCCGACGAGGTTGGTCTGGATGAAGGCGTCGGGCGCGTCGATCGAGCGGTCGACATGGCTCTCGGCGGCGAGGTGGGTGATGACGTCGGGGCGGAAATCCGCGATCGCCGCGCGCACCGCCGCCGCGTCGCACACGTCGCCGCGCACGAAGCGATAGCGCTCGCTCCCCGCCACCTCCGCGACGGTGGAGAGCGTGCCGGCATAGGTGAGCTTGTCGAAGTTGAGCACCTCATGGCCCGTATCGGCGATCAGGTGGCGGACCAGCGCCGAGCCGATGAACCCGGCCCCGCCGGTGACGAAGATGCGCATCACATTACCTCAGGCAAGCGGCGCCAACGGGCGGCCGTCATAGGGGAAGGGGCTGTCGAAATCGGCCAGCGCCGGGAGCTTCGCGTCCTTGGCCGACAGCTCGGGCGCGATGTCCGGCGGAAGCGGCCAGTCGATCCCCGCGCTGTCCCAGCGGATGCCGCCGTCGCATTCCGGCGCGTAATAATCGGAGACCTTGTAGGTCACCTCGCAATCGTCCTCCAGCGTCAGGAAGCCGTGCGCGAAGCCGATCGGCACGAACAACTGCCGCCCGTTCGCCGCCGACAGCTCCGCCGCGACATGCCGGCCATAGGTCGGCGAGCCGCGCCGCACGTCCACCGCCACGTCGAGGATACGCCCGCGGATGCAGCGCACCAGCTTGTCCTGCCCGTGCGGCGGGGTCTGGAAATGCAGCCCGCGCAGGGTGAAGGCCGGCGCCGACAGCGAATGATTGTCCTGCACGAAACGGCAGGCGATGCCCCGCTCGGCGAAACGCCGCTCGGTGTAATATTCCGTGAACCACCCACGCGCGTCGCCATGACGCACCGGCTCGATCAACTGCACTGGACTGTCGCTCATCGTCGGGGGGCATAGCCTCCGCATGGTTTACGGGCAATTGAGACGAGACGGGGCGTCAGTATCCGGCGTCCAGATCCGCGACATTTTCCATCGGCTTGCCTTCCACGAAGGCGGAAAGGTTGCGCAGGAACAGGGCGGCGGCGCGCTGGAACATCTTCGCCCGCCCGCTGCGCCCCGAAAGGTGCATGGTGATCATGCAGTTCGGCGCGGACCACAGCGGATGGTCGGGCGGCAGCGGCTCGGGATTGGTCGGATCGAGGAAAGCGCCGCCGATCGTCCCGCCATGCAGCGCGGCGAGCAGCGCGTCGTCGTCGATCATGTCGCCGCGCGCGATGTTGATGAGCCACGCACCGCCCTTCATCGCGGCAAGTTCCGTGGCGCCGATCATCGCCTTGGTGTCCGGGGTGGAGGGTGCGGCGAGCACCACCCAGTCGAACTGGCCGAGCCGATCGCGCCACTGGTCAGGCGTCAGCGTGCCGTCGCGGCCGGATCGGGTGACGCCCGTCACCTCGACGCCGAACGCTTCCAGCCGGTCGCCGATCAGCCGGCCGATCGCGCCCAGCCCGACGATCAGCGCGCGGGTGCCGTGCAGTTCGGTCATCCCCGGCGCGTCGAGCAGCCATTCATGGGCGTCGGCGGCGCGGACGATCCGGTCGAAGCGCTTCGCCGTGACCAGCACGCCCATCACCGCATATTCCGCCACCGCCAGCGCGTTGATGCCGACGCCGTTGGTGACGATCGCCCGCCGTGCGCGCAACACGTCGAGCGGGAAGGCGTCCAGCCCGGCATAGATCGTCGATACCCATTTGAGGTTCGGCCCCGAGGCGCGCATCGTCGCCGCGACGTTCGCGGGTTTTTCCATGTCGACCCAGGCGATATCGGCATCGGCGATCATCGCCTTCGCCTCCTCGACGCTTTTCCACCAGGCGACGGTGACGCCGGCGGGGAGGTGCGGCTCGACAAGCGGGCGGGCGATCGCGGGAAGAACGGCTTTCATGACGCCCACGATAGCGTCCCGATCCGCCCGCGCCTATCGTCCGTGTCGTGAGTAAGCTCCGTATCGCCGCCGCCCTGTTGCCGCTCGCCCTGACCGCCGCCGCGCCGGCGGGGCTGTCGGTGGAGAGCCTTGAGGCGTTGCGCGCGATCGACCTGCGTCTCGGCACGATCGGCTATCGGCTGGCGACCGCCAACGCCGCCTTGTGCGAGCGGCAGGCGCCGGCGACCGGGGCGCTGCTCCACGCGATCACGCAATATGACCGGGCAAGCGAGGCGGCGGCGCGGCGGGCGTTCGGCTTCGCCGCGCCGGTGGCGGTGGAGGCGGTGGTCGGCGATTCGCCAGCCGCGCGCGCCGGGCTGGAGGCAAATGACGGCGTGGCCGCGGTGAATGGCGAGGAGACGAGGGAAGACGCCACGCCGCCCTCCGTCGCCGACCGCGACGCCGCGCTGGCGGCGATCGCGCGCGGCGGGATGCGGGTGAAGCTCGATACGATACGGGCCGGTGCGCGGCGAGCGGTGGACATCGCCGGATTGCCCGGATGCGATACGACCTTCGAGGTGGTGCTCGGCCCGGAGATGACCGCGCAGTCGGACGGCAAGGTGGTGCAGATCGGCGTCCGCTTCCTCGAACGCTATCGCGATGACGAGGTGGCGGTGGTCGTCGCGCATGAGCTGGCGCACGTCATCCTGAAGCATCGCGCGCGGCTCGAGGCGGCGGGCGTGAAGGGCGGCCTGTTCGGCGAGTTCGGCCGCAACGCCCGCCTGACGCAGCGCGCGGAGGAGGAGGCCGACCGGCTCGGCGTCCACCTGCTCTACAATGCCGGCTACGACCCCGCATCGGCGGCCCGTTTCTGGCAGGCGCATGGCAGGGATGTGGACGGCGGCTTCTTCCGCAGCCGCACTCATCCGGCAACGAAGGTTCGCGTCGCGGCGATCGAGGCGGAGGCGGCGACGCTGGCGGGGAAGCCGGCGCGGCCGTCGATCCCAGCGCTGGTGGCGGAGCGGGATCGGGCGATGCAGTGACGGCTTAAACCGTCACCCGCCAGTCCCACGCCAGCGCGTCGCCGTCCATCACCTCCACGCCGGCCGCGATCAGCTCGTCGCGGATCGCGTCGGAGCGGGCGAAGTCCTTCGCCGCGCGCGCCTCGCGGCGTTCGGCGAGCCGTGCCGCGATCGCCACCTCGTCGATCGTCGCGCTTGCCGGGCGGACGCGCAGGTCCTCGCGGCGAAGGCGGGAGAGGTCCAGCCCGAGCAGTGCGTCGAAATCGGCCAGCGCCAGCAGCCGCTCCTGTGGTGCGATCTTGCGGTCGGCCAGCATCGCGTCGAGCACCGGCAGCGCCCTGGGCGTGTTGAGATCGTCGGACAGCGCCGCGTCGAGTTGCTCGCGATAGCCGTCGGCCGATTGCGCCGACGGGGCGGGGGGACGCGCACGCAAGCCCTCCACCGCCTGCACCAGCCGCTTCAGCCGCACCTGCGCCGCCGCGAGATTCTCCCAGGAGAATTCGAGCTCGCTGCGGTAATGCGCCTGAAGGCATAGCATCCGATAGGTGAGCGGATGGAAGCCGCGATCGACCAGCGCGGTGAGCGTCAGGAACTCGCCAGAGGATTTGCTCATCTTCCCCGCGCGTTCGACGAGGAAATTGTTGTGCATCCACAGGTTCGCGCCGGTGTCCGGGCATTCGCAATGCGCCTGGTTCTGCGCGATCTCATTGGGGTGGTGGATCTCGCGATGGTCGATCCCGCCGGTATGGATGTCGAATTGCTCGCCGAGATATTTCTTGCTCATCACCGAGCATTCGAGATGCCAGCCCGGCGCACCGCGGCCCCACGGCGAATCCCATTCCATCTGGCGGTTCTCGCCCGGCGCGGAGGTGCGCCAGATCGCGAAATCCTGCGGATGGCGCTTGCCGGAAACCGGGTCGATCCGGCTCTCGCCCTCGTCGTCGCGCGCGCGGGCGAGGCGGCCGTAATCGGGAACGGTGGAGACGTCGAAATAGAGGCCGCTCTCCAGCCGGTAGCAATGCTTCGCCTCGATCGCCCGCCCGAACTCGATCATCTCGGCGATGTGATCGGTGGCGAGCGGGAAGCGCGTCGGATCGCCGATGTTGAGATCCTTGAGGTTCTGCTTGAACGCCTGCGTGTAATGCGCGGCGATCGCCCAGATATCCTGCCCGGCCCTCTTCGCCGCCGCTTCCATCTTGTCGTCGCCGGCGTCGGCGTCGGAGGTCAGGTGGCCGACGTCGGTGATGTTGATGATGTGGGTGAGGTCATAGCCTTTCCAGCGCAGCGTCCGCGCCAGCGTGTCGGTGAAGACATAGGCGCGCAGATTGCCGACATGGGCGTAGTTATAGACGGTCGGGCCGCAGGAATAGACGCCGACCTTCGGCGCGGCGATCGGGACGAACGTCTCAAGCTCGCGGGTGAGGCTGTTGTAGAGGGTGAGGGGCGCGCCGTGCATGATGCGCTCCTAGCGGGCAATGAAAGCCCCCGCCAGCCGGGAGTCTGGCGGGGGCTGGCGCAGCGAGCGATCGCCATGCCGTCCGTTGCGGCTTTCGCCGGAAGGGGTGGCACGGCTGATCGGGCCGGAACGTCACGCGGATATTTCACCGCGCGACCGAACATTTCAGATTGTTTCAACGTGCGAGCGGCAGCGTGACGGTGGCGATCGCGCCGCCGCGCTCGCGATTGGCGAGCGTGACATGGCCCTCGTGCCGCATGACGATCGCGCGGGCGATGGCGAGGCCGAGGCCGGTGCCGCCCGTCGCGCGGTTGCGCGAGGGATCGCCGCGCACGAACGGGTCGAACAGCCGCTCCGCCTGCGCGGGGTCGATGCCGGGGCCTTCGTCCTCGATGCGGATCGTCGTCTCGGCATCCGCCGTCGACCAGTTGACGCGGGCCGCGCCGCCGTAGCGGATCGCGTTGCCGATCAGGTTGGCGAACACCCGCCGCAGCGCGCGCGGATCGCCGCGCACCACCGCGCGCGGCCCCGGCATCAGCGAAACAGCCGCGCCGCCGACGCTCATGTCCTCCACCACGCTGTCGAGCAGGCTGCCCAGCTCCACCAGCGAATGATCGCGTTCCCCGGCCTCGTCGCGCGCGAAATTCAGCGTGTCGGCGATCATCGCCCGCATCTCGTCGATGTCGGCGGAGGCCCGGTCGCGCGCGCCCTCCGGCAATTGCTCGATCCAGAAGGCGAGGCGGGAGAGCGGCGTGCCCATGTCGTGCGCGATCGCGGCGAGCATGTTGGTGCGCTGCTCGGCATGGCGCGCGAGGCGGTCGTGCATGTCGGCGACGGCGGTGGTCAGCGCGCGCACCTCCGCCGGGCCGCCCGCCGGGAACACCGGCCGCGCCGCGCCCGCCCGTGCCTGGTCCGCCGCATTGGCCAGCCGACGCAGCGGACCGGAGATGACGCGCGCGATCCACCAGGCCGGTATCGACAGCAGCAGCACGGTGATCGACATCGCGATCAGGGTGCGGCCGTGCCAGTTGCTGAAGCGCGGGCCGGGCCGCCCCTCAACGATTCGCCAGCCTTCCGGCGTGCGCCAGCCGAAGGCGAAGCCGCCGACGAACGCGCTGGGGATGCCGCGCGGGGTGCGCACTATCACCGCCACCACGTCGTCGTGCGGCACATGCAGCGCGTGGGCGAGGCGCATGGCGGCGTCCTTGTCGGCGTGCTCCGGCCCGAGCGCGATCGGCGGGCGATCGGCGATGTAGATGCGCAGCGGCGGACCGGGGTCGCCCGGCTGCTTGCCGGTGCGCAGCGCATAGGCGATGCTGGCGACGCCGCGCGGCGGATCCTTGGGCGGCGGGCCGTTGAAGGTGACGGCGAACATCATCACCGCCGTCAGCACCACCGCGCCCAGCACCAGCACGACGATCGGCGCGGCGATCGACCGCACCGGGCGGCGTTCAGCGATGGTCGACATCGGCCGTGAACATATAGCCTTCGTTGCGTACCGTGCGGATGAGGTCGTCGTCGCCGTCGCGGGCGAGCTTGCGGCGCAATCGGCTGATCTGCACGTCGATCGCGCGATCGAAATGCTCCGCGTTCACCCCGCGCGACAGGTCGAGCAACTGGTCGCGGGTGAGCACGCGGCGGGGGTGCTCGACGAAGGCGAGCAACAGGCGGAACTCGCCGTCGGAGAGGTTGATGACCACCTCGTCCGGGTCGATGAGCTGCCGCCCCACCGGATCGAGCCGCCAGCCGACGAAGCGCACATGCGGCCGCTCGCCCGGCGCGGCGCGCGATCCGCCCTGATTGCGCCGCAGCACGGAGCGGATGCGGGCGAGCAGCTCGCGTGGGTTGGCCGGCTTGGCGACATAATCGTCCGCGCCCATCTCAAGCCCGACGATCCGGTCGATCTCCTCGCCGATCACCGAGAGGATGATGACCGCCGGCGATTTCGCGCGATCGAGCGAGCGCAGGATCGAAAGCCCGTCCTCACCCGGCATCATCACGTCCAGCACGATCAGCGCATAGCTCTCCGCGGCGAGTAGCCGGCGCATCTCCGCGCCATCGGCGGCGGTGTCGACCATATAGCCGTGCGAGGAAAGGAATCCGGCGGTCAGCTCGCGGATGCCGGGATCGTCGTCGACGATCAGCAGACGGGTTTCCGTGTCCATTTCGGCGGCGACGTTTAGCATGGGCGCGCGATTAGGCGAGCCATGTCTCGCGCAGGTTTCACCATTGTAACATCCCCGTAATCCATATGCGCCGTGACGGCGAGGCAACAACCGGGGCAATAACGCACCGGCAACTTGCCTTTGCGCCGCCGCGCTGATAGGGGCCTCCCGTTCACGGCGCGGACGTTGTTCGACGCCGGCTTGGCTATTTGGCTGTGCCAATCGATTCGGAGAAGTGCGAGTTTATGCAGATCATCGTTCGCGACAACAACGTCGACCAGGCGCTGCGCGCGCTCAAGAAGAAGCTGCAGCGCGAGGGCGTCTATCGCGAGATGAAGCTGCGTCGCCACTATGAGAAGCCGTCGGAGAAGCGTGCGCGCGAGCGTGCCGCCGCCGTCCGCCGCGCCCGCAAGCTGGAACGCAAGCGCGCCGAGCGCGACGGCGCCCGGTAAACAGCTTTCGCGCCGCCCGCAAGCCGGGCGGCGCGGCCGTTTTACCGAATCGCGACCAGGTCGTGTTCGGCACGACCCCGCCTCAGCCGTTGAGGATCATCATGTCGACCGTCACCGCCGTCCCGATTCCGCCCGTCAAGCGCAGCTATGTCGTATGGCTGGTGCTGGGCATCCTCGCCGCGCTGGTCGCGGCGACGGCGCTCGCCTTCCAGGGCGACGATTTCCTCACCCGCAACGCGCGCCACAAGGGCGTGGTGACGACCGCCTCGGGCCTTCAATATGAAGTGCTGACCCCCGGCAGCGGCGCGAAGCCGACCGACACCGACGTCGTGCTGGTGAACTATGAGGGCAAGCTGCTCGACGGCAAGACCTTCGACAAGTCGCAGCAGCCGACGCCGTTCCCCGTGACGGGCGTGGTGCCGGGCTTCAGCGAGGGCCTGAAGCTGATGCCGAAGGGCAGCAAGTACCGCTTCTGGATCAAGCCGTCGCTCGGCTACGGTTCCGAGGCCAAGGGGCCGATCCCGGCCAATTCGGTGCTGCAATTCGATGTCGAATTGCTCGACTTCCTACCGGAGCAGGTGCTGCGCCAGATGCAGATGCAGCAGCAGATGGGCGGCGGCGCGGGCGCGCCGGGCGCGGCTGCGCCGACGGAAGGTCCGGGCGGTCACTGATCGGCCTTGCCGATAGACGAATCGAAAACCGGTCGGCGTGATGCCGGCCGGTTTTTTCTTGTGCGCTGAACGGGGAATGCTGCCGTTCGAGTGAACGTCGTATGGAAATCGCTTATTCGCGCGACTTCAATAGTTTCCCGCCGGCCCGCGCGATTCGAGGATGCGCTGTTCCGGCCCTTCCAGCACCAGCGCGGTCAGCCGGCCGGTGGCGAAGGCGCCTGTGTCGATGCCGATGCGGTTGTGGCGGAATTCCGGCGCCTCGCTGATCGTGTGGCCATGGACGATCACGCCGTCGAAGCTGCCGTCGAAATTGAGGAACTCGCGCCGGATCCAGCGCAGGTCCGACGCTTTCTGCTCCTCGAACGGCACGCCGGGACGCATCCCGGCATGGACGAAGCGATAATCGCCCAGCGCCACGCCGTCGCCGAACGAATCGAGGAAGGCGAGGTGATCGGCCGGCACCAGCCGCCGGATCATCTCCGCGAGCTGCTCGAAATCGCAGGCGTCATATTCGTCCGGGTCGGCGCCGTAGCTCAGCATCGTCTCGCGCCCGCCGACGCGATGGAACACCGTCAGCGCGCTGCGCTCGCCCTGCGCCGCGTGGAGCAGGAGTTCCTCGTGATTGCCCTTGATGAAGTCGCATTGCCGCGGCGCGGCGGCGAGCGCCATCGCGCGCTCTACCACGCCGCGCGAATCCGGGCCGCGATCGATCAGGTCGCCGAGGAAGATCAGCCGGATTTCGCCGCCGAAGCCCATGCTGTCGCGGTCGATCGCGGCGAGCAGATCGTCGAGGCAATCAAGCCGGCCATGGACATCGCCGATCGCATAGATGCGCACGCCGGCCGGCACTTCGGGCGGTGGAGCGGCCGTGGCGGGAGCGGGTTTGCGGAAAAGACGCGAAAGAACCATCGAGGATACAGCTACTGAAACGCGGGCCGGTATAGTCCCGCCGGCGCAAGGCTCAAGCCGCTATGGCGATCGCCGGCACCGTCCGGGCGAATCAGGCCGCGCGGCGCTGCCGATCCGAAGGCACCGCAAGGTTCATGTCGCCCCAGATACCGCGCGTATCGAGCACATGCTTGCCGGCGCGCTCCTCTATCGGCACCGAGCGGAAGATATCATGATCGACCAGCACGATCATGATCGGGCAGTCGGCGATCGCGCTGTCGATATCGATCAGCCGCGCGCCCGTCGCCGCCAGTTCGGACGGGAGCGCATTGGCATAAGGCTCCACCACCGCGATCCGCGAACCGAAGCGCGCCGCCAGCGCCTCCGCCACCTTCAGCGCGGGGCTTTCGCGGAAATCGTCGATATTGGGCTTGAAGGCGAGGCCGAGGCAGGCGACCGGCAGGCCGGGCAGCGCCTCCAGCAAGGCGGTTGCGCGGGCGATCACCCAGTCGGTCTTGCCGTCGTTCACCTCGCGCGCGGTGCGGATCAGCGGGGTGCTCTCCGGCGCGGCATGGACGAGGAACCACGGATCGACCGCGATGCAATGTCCGCCGACGCCCGGGCCGGGCTGGAGGATGTTGACGCGCGGATGGCGGTTGGCGAGGCGGATCACCTCCCATACGTCGACGCCCATCTTCTCGGCGACGATGCTCAACTCGTTGGCGAAAGCGATGTTGACGTCGCGGAAGGCGTTCTCGGTCAGCTTGGTCATCTCCGCCGCGCGCGCGTTGGTGGTGACGCACGCGCCGCGCACGAAGCGGCGATAGAAAGCCAGCGCCTTGCGCGCGCAGCGCGGGGTGATGCCGCCGATCACCCGGTCGTTGTCGATCAGCTCGACCAGGATGCGTCCCGGCAGCACCCGTTCGGGGCAATAGGCGATCGCGATGTCCGCCGCCTCGGTGGATATGCCAGGCACGCGCAGATCGGGCCGAAGCTGTGCGAGCAGGTCGCGCACCTGTTCCGTCGTACCGACCGGGGAGGTCGATTCGAGGATCACGGTGTCGCCCGCCTTGAGCACGGCGGCGATCGTCGTCGCGGCCTTCAATACATAGCCGATGTTGGGGGCATGATCTTCCGCGAACGGGGTGGGCACGGCGATGACGAACACATCGGCCGGCTCGATCTCCAGCGAGGCGCGCAGATTGCCGCGCGCGACGACGCCGGAGACGAGGCCGTCGAGATCGACCTCCTCAATATGCACATGCCCGGAATTGACCGTTTCGATCACCGAAGGCGTCACGTCGATCCCGACCACCTTCGCGCCGGTCCGCGCGATCACGGCGGCGGTCGGCAGGCCGATATAGCCAAGCCCGAGGACCGCGACCTTCAGCTCGTTATCCGGCGCCATCGGCAATCACCCCTGCAATCCGTTCCGCCGCATGGCCGTCGCCGAAGGGATTGTGGGCGCGGGCCATTTGGGACCAGGCCGCCTTGTCGTCGATAAGGGTGAAGACTTCGGAAACGATGCGCGCGCGATCGGTGCCGACCAGCCTGGCGGTGCCGGCGGCGACGCCCTCCGGCCGCTCGGTGGTGTCGCGCATCACCAGCACCGGCTTGCCCAGCGCGGGCGCTTCCTCCTGCACCCCGCCCGAATCGGTGAGTGCGAGATGGCACAGCCGCAACGCGCGGATGAAATGCGGATAGTCGAGCGGCTCGATCCGCGCGATGTTCGGCCGGTCGCCGAGGATCGCGTCCATCACCGCGCCGACATTGGGATTGGGATGCATCGGGAAGATCACCGCGACATCCTCGCGCGCGGCGATATCCGCGATGGCATGGGCGATATTCTCCATGCCGCCGCCGAAATTCTCCCGGCGATGCGTGGTGACGAGGACGATCCTTTTCCCCGCGAAGCGTCGCGCGATATCGTCCAGCCCGGCGGCGAGCGTGGGTTCGGCGTCGATCCGCGCGTTCGTCCAGTGCAGCGCGTCGATCACCGTATTGCCGGTGACATGCACCCCGGCGCGGATATTCTCCCGCGCCAGCGCCTCGGCGGCGGTATCCGTCGGCGCGAAATGCAGGTCCGCGATCGGGGCGACGATGCGGCGGTTCACTTCCTCCGGCCAGGGGTGATAGATATTGCCTGAGCGCAGCCCGGCCTCGACATGCGCGACAGGGATCTTGCGGTAGTAGGCCGCCAGCGCGCCGGCCATCGCGGTCGCGGTGTCGCCCTGCACGATCACGCGGTCGGGTCGCTCGCGATCCATCGTCTCGCCCAGCCCGGTGAGCAATCGCGCGGTGAGCCGGTCGAGCGTCTGCCCCGGCTCCATCAGGTCGAGATCGATGTCCGGCGTCAGCCCGGCGATCGCCAGCACCTGATCGAGCAGCCCGCGATGCTGCGCCGTCACGCAGACGCGCGGTGCGATGCCTGGCCTCCCCGCCAGCGCCCGCACCACGGGAAACAGCTTGATGGCTTCCGGCCGTGTGCCGAAAATGAGCAGGACCTTCATGGCTTCCCGCTCTATTCGTCGTGACTTAATGACCCGCTAACCGTTCGGCGCCAGTAAGCGAATTGCCGCGCCGCACGCCGCCGGATAAGGCGCGAGACGTCGCAACAGGGACGAGTGCATGTCGATCAAGCCGCTTCGCAAGGCCGTTTTCCCCGTCGCCGGTCTCGGCACGCGTTTCCTGCCCGCCACCAAGGCGATGCCGAAGGAGATGCTGACCGTCGTCGACAAGCCGCTGATCCAATATGCGGTGGAAGAGGCGATCGAGGCGGGGATCGAGCAGATCATCTTCGTCACCGGACGCGGCAAATCGGCGCTCGAGGATCATTTCGACATCTCCTATGAGCTGGAGGCGACGCTCAAGGATCGCGGCAAGAGCCTCGCGGCGATCGAGGGCATCCGGCAGAAGCCCGGCTCGCCGGTCTATGTCCGGCAGCAGGAGCCGCTCGGATTGGGTCATGCCGTGTGGTGCGCGCGCGAGATCGTCGGCGACGAGCCGTTCGCGGTGCTGCTTCCCGACGAACTGATGGTCGGCACGCCGGGGCTGCTCGCGCAGATGCGTGAGGTCTATCAGCGCACCGGCGGCAATGTGATCGGCGCGCTGGAGATTCCGGCGGAGCAGACCGACAAATACGGCATCATCTCGCCGGGCGTGCGCGACGGTCGCGTGGTGGAGGTGGCGGCGCTGGTCGAGAAGCCCGCGCTCGGCACCGCGCCCTCCAATCTGATGATCCCTGGCCGCTACATCCTCCAGCCGGAGGTGATGCGGATTCTCGACAATCCCGTGCGTGGCGCCGGCGGCGAGATCCAGCTTACCGACGCGATGGCGCAACTGATCGGCAGGCAGCCGTTCAATGGCGTGATGTTCGACGGGCAGCGTTACGATTGCGGTGACAAGGCCGGCTATATCCGCGCCAATCTCGCGCTGGCGCTGGCCCGCGAGGATATCGGCCCTGCCGTCCGCGATTTCGCGCGGCAACTCGTCGCGTGACGATCCTCGTCACCGGGATCGCGGGGTTCATCGGCCATGCCGTCGCGGCAGCGCTCGCCGGACGGGGCGAGCATGTGGTCGGAATCGATAATCTCAACGATTATTACGACCCGGCGCTGAAGCGTGCGCGGCTGGCTGATCTCGCCGCCCGGTTCGGCGGGGCGGTCGAGTTCGTCGAGGGCGATATCGCTGACGAACAGGCGCTCGATATGGCGGTCGCGGGGCGTGGCGTCGACCGCATCATCCATCTCGCGGCGCAGGCGGGGGTGCGTTACTCGCTGGAGAATCCGCGCGCCTATGTCCGTTCCAATCTGGCCGGGCATGTCAATGTGCTGGAACTGGCGCGGGGGCTTAGCGTCCGGCATCTTGTCTATGCCTCGTCCTCGTCGGTCTATGGCGGCAATACGAAGCTGCCGTTCAGCGTGGAGGATCGCGTGGATCGGCCGGTCTCGCTCTACGCGGCGACCAAGCGGGCGGACGAGATGCTGAGCGAAAGCTATGCCCATCTGTTCCGTATCCCACAGACCGGGCTGCGCTTCTTCACCGTCTATGGCCCGTGGGGGCGGCCCGACATGGCGGCGTGGCTGTTCACCTCGGCGATCCTGGAGGGAAGGCCGATCAAGGTGTTCAACAACGGCGCAATGCGGCGCGATTTCACCTATATCGACGATATCGTGGCCGGCGTCCTCGCGGCGCTCGACCGGCCGCCTGCTGACGATGGCGCGGAGAAGCCGGGCGGCAGCATCACGCCGCACGCCCGCTATAATCTAGGCAACAGCCGCGCTGAGGAACTGTCGAACCTGATCGCGGCGATCGAATCGGCGTGCGGGCGCGAGGCGGTGCGCGAGATGCACCCGATGCAGCCGGGCGACGTTTCGGCTACATATGCCGATATCGCGATTTCCACGCGCGATCTGGGTTTCATTCCCGCAACGTCGATCGAGCAGGGCGTCGAGCGCTTCGTCGACTGGTATCGCGCGCACTACGGGGTTTGATGAAGCGTCGCGCCAAACCCGGCGGCATTTCGATTCGCTGACGAATTGATCCGGAACGGAGACGATAGCTGTAATTGGCCGACAACGGCGCGACAGGCAACTCATGCTGCCGACGCACGAATCGCAGACAAAAAAATAGCGGCCCGAAGACCGCTATTTCTTCCGAATTCTCGGGGAACTCAGTTGCTGCTGGACTTGCTGTCCGAGTCGGCAATCACGACGATGCCGGCGATGACAGCCGCCGCAGCGAGAACGGCGATGAGAACGCCGCCGCCAGCCAGCTTGTCCTTCGAGGCGCTCGGGGTCGCGGCACGCGCCTGACCAACCGAGAGGCTCGCGGCCGGGTTGGCGGGGGCGGCAATCGCCGGTGCAACCGCGAGCGACGCAGCAGCAGCGGCAGCAATGTACTTGGCAAGACGCATGTTAAACTCCCTTTCCGGTCCGTTGGCCTATTTGCATCAACCCCCGGGCATTGCAAGCCTCTAAAGCCGGTTCGTTAAGAAAGTTCCACCACTTGAGTCACCGAGTTGTAATTCTGCAACGACAGGCCGGGTCTTTCTCAAGTCGAATCGTGCGGACGCGAAAGTAGAGCAGGTCGGCGATCAGCAATTGTCCAGCCGGATCGTCGCCGAACGGGATGATGGAACGAATCGCCTCAAGCGCGGCGAGGCTGCCGATCATGCCGACCATCGGCCCCAGCACCCCGTCATCTGCGCAGGAACCGCCGTCACGCGACGGGGCGTTGCCCACGAGGCAACGATAGCAAGGCTTGCCCGCCTCCCAGCCGCGATAGACGGCGAGTTGCCCCTCGAATTGCCCTACCGCCGCCGAGACGAGCGGAATGCGCGATGCGAGCGCGGTATCGGCGACGGCGAGGCGCGTGGCGAAGCTGTCGCTGCCGTCGATTACGACGTCGGCGCCGGCGAGCAGGTCGGTGGCATTGCCCTCGTCCAGCCGCGCGGCGCGTTGCTCGATGAGGACATGCGGGTTGATCGCCGTGGCTGCTTCAGCGGCCGCGGCGACCTTCGCCGTGCCGATGTCGGCGGTGCGGAAGATCGTCTGCCGCTGGAGGTTCGACGCCTCGACGCGATCGTCGTCGATCAGGGTCAGCCGCCCGACGCCGGCCGCGGCGAGATACTGGATCGCGGGCGAGCCGATCCCGCCCGCGCCGACCACCGCGACCGACGCGCGCTTCAGTCGCAATTGCCCAATCCCACCGATCTCGCGCAGGACGAGGTGCCGGGCGTAGCGCGCCAACTCGTCCGGTTCGAGCGTCACTCCTTCCATGCGAAGCCGATGGTGATGCGATACCAGGCACCGCTGGCAGCCGGGGCGAGGTTGGCGCGCGCCATGCGCGAGATGAGGCCGGCCGCATATTGCTCGACCGTCGGGCAGCCGATCGCGCGCGGCACGATGCGCCGCACCTCGCCGGAGCGGTCGACCAGCACCGCGAGGTCGACCGCCAGCGTAAAGCCGTCCGCGCCGCGCTGCGCGGCCGAGCAGCGCCCTGCCGCAACCTCATCATGCACGAAGCGCGACAGTTCGGGCTGCTGCATCGCGCCACGCCGGATCAGCGGCAGATCGGCGAGCTTGCTCCATTCCGCCGGCGGGTCGGCTGCTGGCGCATCTGCCGAAGCCGTCTGCGCAAGCAGCAGGGCGGCGAGCGCGATCACCGCCCGGTCGATCCGAATCCGCCCGCGCCGCGCGCGGTGTCGTCCAGCGTCGTCACCTCATCCAGCGCCGCGCGCAGTACCGGGGCGGGAATGAGCTGGGCGATGCGCTGGCCGCGCGTCACCTCGAACGATGCATCGCCGAGATTGGCGAGGATCACCTTCACCTCGCCGCGATAGTCGCTGTCGATCGTGCCGGGTGTGTTGAGGCAGGTCACGCCGTGGTTGAGCGCCAGCCCCGAGCGCGGGCGCACCTGCACCTCATAGCCCTCTGGAATGGCGATGGCGAAGCCGGTCGCCACCGCGTGGCGCGCGCCCGGCGCGAGCGTTACATCCTCCGCCGCCACCACGTCCATGCCAGCCGCGCCCGCGGTGGCATAGCCGGGGAGGGGGAGGCCGTCGCCATGCGGCAGGCGTTTCACCTGGATCGGGATCGAGTTGCTCATCGGCGCTCATATAGTCGAACGCGGGCCGGTCGCCATCTCCTGAATATCAGGCTCCCGAATGTTCAGGCCCCCGAAAGGTCAGCCAGAGCCTCGGCGATCCGCCCGGCCAGCCGGGCCGCCACCGCGTCCTTGGGCAGCCGCTCCCAATTCTCCACCCCATCGGAGGTGACGATATGGATGGTATTGGCGTCGCCGCCCATCACGTCGCCGGACACATCGTTGGCGACGATCCAGTCGGCGCCCTTGCGCGCGCGTTTGGCGGCGGCATGATCGAGCACCTTCTCCGTCTCCGCCGCGAAGCCGATGACGAGGCGCGGGCGGCGCGTGCCGTGGGCCAGCGTGGCGAGGATATCGGGATTCTCGGCGAGGCGCAGCGTCGGGGTGCCACCGCCGGCCTTCTTGATCTTCTGCGCAGCGGCGTCCTCCGCGCGCCAGTCCGCGACCGCCGCGACCATCACCGCCGCATCGGCCGGCAGCGAATGCTCGACCGCCGCCGCCATCTCGCGCGCCGTCTCGACATCGATCCGCTCGACGCCGAGCGGCGTGGGCAGCGCGACCGGGCCGGCGACGAGCGTCACCCGCGCGCCGAGCCGGGCCAGCGCCCCGGCGATTGCGAAGCCCTGCTTTCCCGAGCTGCGATTGGCGATGTAGCGCACCGGATCGATCGGCTCGTGCGTCGGGCCGGCAGTGACCAGCACATGCCGGCCGGCAAGCGGCGTGGCATGTGGCGCGAGCCGCGCCTCGATCGCCGCGACGATCGAGGCAGGCTCGGGCAGGCGGCCGGGGCCGTATTCGCCGCAGGCCATCGCGCCTTCATCCGGCGCCATCACCGTCACGCCGTCGGCGCGGAGTTGTTCGATGTTGCGGCGGGTGGCGGCGTGTTGCCACATGCGCACGTTCATCGCCGGCGCGGCGAGCACCGGCTTGTCGGTGGCGAGCAGCAGGGTGGTGGCGAGATCGTCGGCGATTCCCCCCGCCATCCGCGCGAGCAGATCGGCGGTGGCCGGCGCGACGACGACGAGGTCGGCCTCGCGGCTGAGCTGGATATGCCCCATCTCCGCCTCATCCTTCAGATCCCACAAAGTCGTATAGACCTTGTCCTCGGACAGCGCGGCGAGCGTCATCGGCGTGACGAAATGGCTGCCGCCCTCGGTCAGCACGCAGCGCACATGGTGCCCCGCCTTGCGCAGCAGGCGCACCAGCTCGCACGCCTTGTAGGCCGCGATGCCGCCGCCGACGATCAACAGGATGCGCTTCATCGCAATACCCTTGTCACGGTGATGCGCCGCTTGTCGAGGGCGGCGGCGATCAGGTCGCGCAGGCCATAGGGCACGAACGCCAGCCCGACGAGCATCAGCGGGGCGGGCAGCATCACCCAATAGAAGGTGTCCGCCCGGCAGAAGATGCCGATCAGCGAGGCATAGCCGGTGAGCGTGACGAGCACGCGCAATCCGGTCGGATCGCGCCAGGCGGCCCAGCCGAACAGGCTCAGCGTCACCAGCAGCGCGGCGATCGCGGTGGGCACGACGACGAGCGCGGTGGTCGACGCGAGCGACTTCACGAAGAAGCCGAAGCCCAGCATCCCCAGCCAGCCGGGCGAGGGCGTATCGAGCGGTCGGACCACCATCGCCACCGCATGAGCATGGAAGGCGACGACCACCGCCAGCAATGTCGCGGCGATGAACCAGCCCAATGCCTCGCGCCGCTCGCCGTCCGCCAGCGCGAGCAGGAACATCAGCCCGAGATAGAGCGCCGCCGTCTCGCGGATCAGCGTGGCGGCCAGCCCGATCGAAACCGATTCGATCCAGCGGCCCGGCCGCCGCGCCGCGAGGCTGAGCGCGATGAGCAGGCCAGCCCATATTTCATGGAAGACCATCAGCAGCGGCTGCACGCACGCCACCAGTCCGCCCGCGAGCAGCAACAACGCCATCGCGGTGGGTAGCGGCCGGGCGAAGACCGCGCGCAATCGCACCATCCACGCCAGCACCACCGCCGCGACCAGCGCGTAGAGCAGGAGCGGAGCGAGCCATTGCGGCAGCCACGCCTGTATCACCGCCAACGCCGGCAGGCGGAAAGTGACGAACGGGCGCAGCGGATAGTGGCCGCGCCGCAGCTCGGTCGCGGTCGCGGTATAATAATTGTCGCCGTAACGGATGTCGGAAACGATATTCTCGTACAGCATCCGATCGGTGGTGTGGCTGGATTCGCCGGCGGCGTCCGACGCCAGCTTCGGCGCCGGCGCGCCGATCGCGCTATAGCAGGCGAGCAGCAGCAGGAGCGCCGCGAGCGCCAGCACGATCCGCGCGGTGCGACTCGACAGCCCGGCGAACCGGGTCGGCGTCGCCAGCCAGATCCCCCCCGCCACCATGATGCTAGAGCCAGATCGCCGCCAGCGCCGCCCCGGCGCCGGCCAGCGCGGCGATCAGCGCCACCGCCGCATAGCGCCAGCCCCCGCCGATCCGCACCACCTCGATCTCACGCAGCGGCGGAGTGGGTGGCGCGCCGCCGGGAGCCGGGAAACGCTCCTCGATGCGGCGCACGAGGTCCGGCAGGCGGGCGAGCGTGCGGAAATCGGCGACCAGCCGGTCGGCGATCGCCGCTTCCGGGCCAAGCTCGGTCCTGATCCATTCCTCCACCACCGGGCCGGCGGTGTCCCACATGTTGATGTCGGGATCGAGGCTGGTCGCCACGCCTTCCACCATCACCATCGTCTTTTGCAGCAGCAGGAGGTGCGGCTGGGTCGCCATGTCGAAGTCGCGGGTGATGGAGAACAGGCCGTCGAGCATCATGCCGATCGACATTTCCTTCACCGGCAGCCCGCGCATCGGCTCCCCCACCGCGCGCAGGGCGGTGGCGAACTCGGCGACATTGTGGTGCGGCGGGACGTAGCCGGCCTCGAAATGGATCTCGGCGACGCGGCGGTAATTGCCGGTGATCAGGCCGTAGAGGATCTCCGCCAGCCACACCCGCGCGCGCCGGTCGATCCGGCCCATGATGCCGAAGTCGATCGCCACGATGCGATTGCCGGGGACGGCGAAGAGGTTCCCCTGGTGCATGTCGGCGTGGAAGAAGCCCTCCGCGATCGCCTGCCGCAGGAAGGCGTGGACGAGCGTGCGGGCCAGCGCCGGCAGGTCATAGCCTTGCGCGACCAGCGCGGCGCGGTCGGAGAGCTTGATGCCGTCGATCCACTCGATCGTCAGCACCTTGCCGGTGGTGCGCTGCCAGTCGACCTTCGGGACGATATAACCCGGCTCGGCCGTCATCCCCTCGGCCAGCTCGGAGGCGGAGGCGGCCTCGCGCCGCAGGTCAAGCTCGCGCGCCGTCCAGCGCTTGAACGTCTCGATGACGAGGCGCGGCTGGAGCCGGGCGATCTCGCCGCCCATCGGCTCGGCCTGCGCGGCGGCCCATTCATAGGTCTCGATCGCGCGCGCGAATTCCTCCTCCACGCCGGGACGCAGCACCTTGACCGCCACCTCGCGTCCGTCGGTCGTCACCGCGCGATGCACCTGCGCGATCGAGGCGGCGCCGACTGGCACCTCGTCGATATGCGCGAACAGATGATCGAGCGGGCGGCCGAAGCTTGCCTGAAGCTGCGGGCGAATCTCCGCGAACGGCACCGGCGGCAGCGCGTCCTGCAGCCGCAGCAGGTCCGCCGCCGCCGCCTCGCCGACCAGATCGGGGCGGGTGGCGAGCGTCTGGCCGAGCTTGATCGCCGCCGGGCCAATCGCCTGGAACGCATCGGCATAGCGCGGCACGTTCGGCGTGCGCGCGCCGAACCGGGCGATGCGCAGCAGGCGGCGCAGACGCGGCGGCGTGTTCGGATCGCGCTCGATCCCGCGCAGCGCCCCGTGCCGCGCGAGGATGCGGCCCCATTTCAGGAGCCGCCAGCTATGGACGATCGGGGAGGTCAAATCTTCCAGCCGCTATGGATCGCCACCAGCCCGCCAAGCAGCGGCTCGACCTTCGTCTGGATGAAACCGGCCTCGCGAATCATCCGCTCGAACGTCGGCATGTCCGGGAAGCGGCGGATCGATTCGACGAGATAGCGATAGCTGTCGCGATCGTCCGCCAGAAGCTGGCCGATGCGCGGCACCAGATGATGCGAATAATTGTCGTAGATTTCCCTGAATCCCGGCCATTGCGTGGTCGAGAACTCAAGGCAGAAGAAGCGCCCGCCGCGCCGCAGCACGCGATGCGCCTCGCTGAGCGCCGCCGGGATATCGGTGACGTTGCGGATGCCGAAAGCGATCGTATAGGCGTCGAAGAAGCGATCGGGGAAGGTCAGCGTCTCGGCGTTGGCCTCGGTCCAGACGAGGCCGTCGATGCCGCGTTCCTGCGCGCGCTTCATGCCCACTTCGAGCATCGCCGGATTGATGTCCGCCACCGTCACGCTCGCGCCGTCGCGCTGGAGGCGGAAGGCGATGTCGCCGGTGCCGCCGGCCATGTCGAGGATCTGCTCGCCCGCGCGCGGCTTCACGCGACGGACGAAGCGGTCCTTCCATAGCCGGTGCATGCCCGCGGACATGGCGTCGTTCATCAGATCGTAGCGGCTGGCGACGCTGGCAAAGACCCCGCCGACGCGGGCGGTCTTTTCCTCTGGCGTCACTTCCTCATAGCCGAAGGAGACGGTTTCGCTCATGGCGTGCAGCCCTAGCGGGGGCGGTGCCTTCGGGCTAGTGGGAGCGACAAATGCCCGAGCTTCCCGAAGTAGAAACCACCGTCCGCGGCCTCGCCCCGGTGCTGGAGGGCGCGTCGATCGCCGCGATCGAGACGCGACGCGCAGACCTGCGCCGCCCGTTCCCCGACGACCTGCGCCAGCGGATGACGGGCGCGCGCGTCGTCTCGCTCGGGCGGCGGGCGAAATACGGGCTGGTCGCCACCGATCGCGGCGACACGATGATCTTCCACCTCGGCATGTCGGGGCGCTGGCGGATCGATCCGGGCGAATTGCTGCAGCACGACCATCTGTTGATCGAGACGGGAGCGGGGCGGCGCGTCGCGCTCAACGATCCGCGCCGATTCGGCTCGATCGACCTGTGGCGCAGCGACGCGCTGGCGGACTTCCCGGCCTTCGCCGCGCTGGGGCCGGAGCCGCTGGGGCCGGACCTGACCGCCGCCTATCTCTACCGGATGCTCGCCGGGCGGCGTGCGTCGATCAAGCTGATGCTGCTCGACCAACGGATCGTCGCGGGGCTGGGCAACATCTATGTCTGCGAGGCGCTGCATCTCGCGCATATCTCGCCGAAACGCGCAGCGGGCGATGTGTCGCGCGCGAAGCTGGCGCGGCTCGTTGAGACGATTCGCGCGGTGCTGCTCTCCGCGATCGAGGCGGGCGGATCGTCGCTGCGCGACTATGCCCGGCCCGACGGCGAGCTCGGCTATTTCTCGAAGCAGTTCCTCGTTTACGGCCGCGAGGGGCTGCCGTGCGCATGCGGCGGCGTGGTGGAGCGTTATGCCGAGGGCGGGCGATCGACCTTCTGGTGTCCGGCCTGTCAGCGTGGTTGACCGGGCGGGGATGGCGCGCTAAGGGCCGCGCTTCCAGGGCGAAGGGGATACCCGGCGCCCTTTTTTCATCGACCAGATTTCGAGGACGTCAATGGCGAACACGCCGCAAGCGAAGAAGCGCATCCGCCGCAACCAGCGCCGGGCCGAAGTCAACGGTGCCCGCGTGGGCCGTATCCGCACCTTCGTGAAGCGGGTGGAAGCCGCGCTCGCCGCCGGCGACAAGACCGCCGCCGCCGCCGCCCTCGCCGAGGCGCAGCCGGAGCTGGCGCGCGGCGTCGCGCGCGGCGTGCTGCATCGCAACACCGCCAGCCGCAAGTTTTCGCGCCTGACCAAGCGGATTGCCGGGCTGGCCTGACGGCCGATCACGGTTATTTCGACGTTAAGCCCGCCGGCCATCCCGGCGGGCTTTTTGTCGTTGCCGGTGCTGTAATCAAAGAGTCATGGATTTCCCGCGATTCGCGGCGTCCCGAGTGACGCTCGTTCCAGAATAACTCATATATTTCAGTGAATTGTGAGATTTTCGACGCATTTGCGCGAGTCAACTGTGTTTATTTCGGGATTGTGTCAGGTCGCGCTCTTGATCGACTCACCGGCTTGTTCCTAAACCTTGCTCCGTCGCGATGGCCGAGGCCGCGCGCTCAATGATACATTCTATTCCGACCGTGGTGGGGACCACATCGGGGGACTTTTTTTGTCGGTCAGGAAAAGGGCGCGACGCCTGTGTCGCAGCCGAGGGGAGATGCGTGCGTGGTGGCAACCGGTCGAGGTTCGGAGCAGATGAACGAAGCGGCGCGTGCCTGGGCACGCGTGCGCTCGAATCTGCGCGAATCGGCCGGGGCGCGACTGTTCGAGCAGTGGCTGAAGCCGATCGAGCTGGTCGAGACCGGCGACGCGGAGTCGATTCGCCTGACCTTGCCGTCGGCGTTCATGACCAACTGGGTCCGCAATCATTACGCCGACCGGCTGCTGCATGAATTCCGCGCGCTGCTGCCGGAAGTGCGCACCGTCGCGATCGAGACCGCGCCCGCGCTGGCCGCGCCCGAGGTGATCGCGCCGGTGGCCGCGCCCGCCGCTCCCACCACGCCCGCGCGCGCGTCGGGCGAGCGGCCGGTGCTCGATCCGCGCTTCACCTTCGACAGCTTCGTCGTCGACGCCTCGAACAAGGTGGCGTTCAACGCCGCGCGCGCGCTCGCCGCGCCGGGGCCGGTGCGCTTTAGCCCGCTGTTCCTCCATTCGGGCACCGGGCAGGGCAAGACCCACCTGATGCACGCGATCGCGCATGAATTCCTCGCCGCCCAGCCGGACGCGCGGGTGATGTTCATGTCGGCCGAGCGCTTCATGTTCGATTTCGTCGCCGCGCTGCGCGCCCGCGACACTTTCGCGTTCAAGGCGCGGCTGCGCGGCTGCGACCTGCTGCTGATCGACGACCTGCAATTCATCGCGGGCAAGGATTCGACGCAGGAGGAATTCTTCCACACCGTCAATGAGATCATGGCGGCGGGCAAGCGGCTGGTGATCTCCGCCGATCGCTGCCCGCAGGCGCTCGACGGGATCGAATCACGCATCGTCGGGCGGATGGCGATCGGGCTGGTGGCGGACATCAAGGCGCCGTCGCTTGAGTTGCGCCGCGCGATCCTCGATCGCAAGCTGGCCGACCTGCCCGACGCGCGCGTGCCGCGCGAGGTGCTCGACATGCTCGCGGGGCGCATCCGCACCAACATCCGCGAACTGGAAGGCGCGCTCAACCGCGTCGTCGCTTACGCACAGCTCACCGGTGATGCGATCGACCTCGATTTCGCGATCAGCGTGCTGGGCGACGTGCTGCGCGGCGGCCAGCGGCGGGTGACGATCGACGAGATCCAGAAGGCGGTCTCGGCGCATTTCGAGCTGAAGCCGATCGACCTCGTTTCCGCGCGCCGCGCGCGCGCGGTGGCGCGGCCACGCCAGATCGCCATGTACCTCGCCAAGCGTCTCACCACCCGCTCGCTGCCGGAGATCGGCCGCAAGTTCGGCGGACGCGACCACTCGACGGTGATCCATGCGGTGCGGCGGATCGAGGAATTGCGCGACAGCGACAATGATATCGACGGCGCCGTCCGCGCCCTGATGCACCAGCTCGAAAGCTGACGCATCGGGCGAGGCGCGGGATCAGGCCGCCTGTGACAGCGCGGGGGCGGGGGTGTTGTTCTGCCCGGTCGCGGCTGCGGGGACTTCGGCGGCGCTCGCCGCGGCGGGCTTCGGCTCCGGGGCGACCAGCCGGCTGATCACGACGATCGCCGCCAGCGCGAGATAGGCCGCCGCGACACCCTCGATGCTCCATACCAGCCCCACCGCCAGCGCGACGCGCAGGATGTTCGGGTGGAAACCGAAATCGTCGCCGAGACGGCGGCAGACACCGAAAATCTCGGGCTTCTGGGCGGCGGCGTTGGCGTCGGTGGCGGTCATCTGGTCGGCTCCGTTCGGGTGGCGGAGCGCGGCTCCGCGTTATGCCCGGCACTAAGCAGGGGTCGTGCCAGTTTTATAAGTTATTGAAATATATGTAATTATATTGCGCAGACATTTGGCCGACGCATGACGTCAGGCGCTGCGCGCCAATAGTTGGCGAATTTCGCGGTCCGCGCCTCCGTGGCCCCCCGGCACGAGGCCGGGGATGACGGTGGAATGTGCGCGGGACGGGGCGACGGAGCGGGAGTGGCGGGTCGGCCGGGTCTATTCGCCCTTTACGCCACCAGCCCCATCGTCTCCTGCGCGGCGCGCAGCGTCGGGGCGGCCAGCGCGCGGGCCTTTTCCGCGCCGCGCGCGAGGATCGCGTCGATCGCCGCGCGGTCGTCCAGCAGGCGCTGCATCTCGTTGCGGATCGGGCCGAGCTTCGCCACCGCCAGATCGGCCAGCGCGGGCTTGAACTGGCCGAAGCCCTTGCCGGCGAATTCCGCCACCACGTCGGCAGGGGTGCGGTCGGCAAGCGCGGCGAAGATCGTGACGAGGTTGCGCGCCTCGGCCCGCCCCTCCAGCGCTTCCCACGAATCCGGCAGCGGCTCGGGGTCGGTCTTCGCCTTGCGGAATTTGTCGGCGATCACCTCGTCCGAATCGATCAGCTTGATCAGCGACATCTCCGACGGATTCGATTTGGACATCTTTGCCGAGGCGTCGCGCAGCGACATGATGCGCGGCGCTTCCTTGCTTACCAGCGGCTCGGGCAGGGTGAACAGCTCGCGCTCGTAATCCATGTTGAACTTGGCGGCGATATCGCGCGCCAGCTCCAGATGCTGCTTCTGGTCCTCGCCGACGGGGACGTGAGTGGCGTTGTAGAGCAGCACGTCCGCCGCCATCAGCACCGGATAATCGTACAGCCCGACCGACGCGCCCTCGCGGTTCTTGCCCGCCTTGTCCTTGAACTGCGTCATGCGGTTGAGCCAGCCGACCCGCGCGACGTTGTTGAGCAGCCACGCCAGCTCGCTGTGCGCCGGCACGCGCGTCTGGTTGAACAGGATCGAGCGCTCGGGATCGATCCCGGCCGCGACCAAAGTGGCGGTCATCTCGATCGTGTTGGCGTTGAGCGTGGCGGGCGCGATCCACTGCGTCAGGCCGTGGAGGTCGGCGATGAAATACATCGTCTCGCCGCCGGCCGCCTGCACCTCGTCCTGCATCGCCACCCACTGCTTCACGGCCCCCAGATAATTGCCGAGATGGAGATTGCCGGTGGGCTGGATGCCGGAAACGACGCGCATGATGTCCTTCTTAACTCTGTCTGCGGATCAACCTTCGCGCGTCGGCGAGCCGGAACGCGCCGAACAGGAAGGTCGCCGCCACGTAGACCAGCCCGCCCAATGCCACCAGCACGAACATCGCGCCCCATCGCTCCAGGCTGGGGCCGGTAGTGTACGGGCGGAACAGGTCGTTGGCGAAATACATCACCACGCCCATCAGCAGCGCTGCCGCCCCCAGCCGCCACGCGCGGCGGCGGAGCTGCGCGTCGGGCATGAAATGCTCGCGTCGGCGTAGCTCGCGCCACAGCATCCACACGTTCACGGTTGAGGCGAGCGCGGTCGCCAGCGGCGGTCCCATATGGCCGAGCGGCAGGATGAAGGCGAGGTTGAGGACGAGGTTCACCGCGATCGAGATGGTCGCGAAACGCACCGGCGTCTTGGTGTCCTGCCGCGCGTAATAGCCGGGCGTCAGCACCTTCACGAGGATGTAGCTCGGCAGCCCGAGCGAGAAGGCGGCGAGCGATTGCGCGGTCGCCACCGTGTCGCCGGGGTTGAACTTGCCGTGCTGGAACAGCGCCGCGACGATCGGCTCGCCGCACACGATCAGCGCGATCGTCGCGGGCAGGGTGAAGAACAGCGCCAGCTCCATGCCGCGATTCTGCGTCTCCATCGCCGCGGCATCCTCGCCGCGCCCGAGCTGCGAGGAGATGGTGGGGAGCAGCACGGTGCCGAGGCCAATGCCGATCAGCCCGAGCGGAAGCTGGTTCAGCCGGTCGGCGAAATAGATGTAGCTCACCGATCCCGCCGAGAGCAGGCTGGCGGCGAGCGCGGTGGAGACGACGAGGTTGATCTGTACCGCGCCCGCGCCCGCCGCCGCCGGCCAGATCAGCGAGAGCAACCGCTTCACATCCGGGTTGAGCGTCGGCCGGCGGATGCGCAGCCGCACGCCCGCGCGGCGGCACGCCCATGCCAGCCACAGCAATTGCAACGCGCCGGACACCGTCACCGCGATCGCCTGGTTGCGCGCGGTGAACAAAGGCTCGTGCCGGTGAAAGAACAGCAGCGCGACGATCAGCGTGAGGTTGAGCAGGATCGGCGCGGCCGCCGCGACCCAGAAGCGGTGCAGCGAATTGAGGATGCCGCCGAGCAGCGAGACGAGGCTGATGAGCAGCAGGTAGGGGAAGGTGATCCGCGCGAGCTGCACCGCGAAGGCGAACTGGTCGGGCGTCGCATCGTGGAAGCCGCCGGAGAGCAGCCACGTCACCGGCCAGGCCGCGATCTCCATGATGACGGTCATGCCGATCAGCACGGGGAGCAGCACCGACAGCGCGTCCTGCGCGAAGCTCACCCCGTCATCGAGGCCGCGCCCGTCCGGGTTGGCGACCTTGTGGTTGAACATCGGGATGAACGCGGCGGAAAAGGCGCCCTCCGCGAACAGCGCGCGGAACATGTTCGGCAGGCGGAAGGCGATCAGGAAGGCGTCGGAGGCGAAGCCCGCCCCGACGAATCGCGCGAACAGCGAATCGCGCACCAGCCCGAGCACGCGACTCGCCAGCGTAAGGCCGCCGACCGAGCCGAGCGCGCGGGTCAGGTTCATGGGTTCAGCCGGTCGCGGGCGATATCAGGCGTTGCCGACGGTGCCCGCTTCCTGCTGCGCGCGCGCCTCCGCCTGCTGCATGTAGAGGCCGTTGAAGTCGATCGGTTCCAGCAGCAGCGGCGGGAAGCCGCCGTCGCGCACGGCATCGGCCACCACGCGACGCGCGAACGGGAACAGCAGGCGCGGGCCTTCGCCGAGCAGGAACGGTTGCACCGCGTCTGACGGCACGTTGCGCAGCCCGAACAGCCCCGCATAGGCAAGCTCGACGAGGAAGGCGACGGTGCCGGCGCTCTCGGCGCGAATCTCCACCTTCAGCGTCACTTCGTGCACCTCGTCCGCCACCTGCTGCGAGCCGATGTCGAACTGCACGTTGATCTCCGGCGCCTGCTGGCTCTGGTAGATCGCCGGCGCGTTCGGGTTCTCGAACGACAGGTCCTTCACATATTGCGAGATCAGCCCGACCTGCGGCAGCGTGTCGGCGCCATTGGGCAGCGGCTCGCCGCCGGTCGTCACGCCATTGTCCTGTTCGGCCATCTCGAATCTTTCCCCAAATGATGCGATAAAAGAGCGTCGGCGACGCCCGGAAATTGTGTTCCGCGCGCCTAGCAGGCGTATTGCGCCGATTCAACGCCGCGAAAAATTGAATCGCGGGAGCTTCGCGCCTATGTTGTGCGTTCAGCGTATCGGAGGCCGGGTGTTCTATATTGTCCTTCTAGCGATGGTTGCCGGGTTCCTGGCATTGCGTCTCTACTCGGTGCTCGGCAAGCGCACCGGGCATGAGCAGCCGTTGCCCAAGCCGGCCGACGATCGCGTCCCCGCCGCCGCGCTGCCGCGCACCATCGACGTGACGCCGGAAGTGCGCGAAGCCGCCGTCCGCCCGATCGAGGGCGGGGCGGAGAGCGGCTTGCGCGCGATCGTCTCGGGCGAGCCGGGCTTCGACGTGCCGCGCTTCCTCGAAGGATCGCAGGCGGCCTATCGCATGATCCTCGAGGCGTTCTGGCGCGGCGACGAGAAGGCGCTGGCCGATCTGGTCGAGCCGGACGTCGCCCATGCCTTTGGCGAATCGATCACCGCGCGCAGGGAAGCGGGCGAGGTGCTGGAGAATCGCCTCGTCTCGATCGAGCGCGCGACGATCGTCGGTGCCTCGCTCACCGGACGCGACGCGCGGATCACCGTGCGTTTCGATGCCGACATCGCCGCCGTCACGCGCAATGCGGACGGGCAGGTGATCGCCGGATCGACCAGCGACGCGGTCGAGACGCATGACGTCTGGACCTTCGCGCGGACGCTCAAGAGCAGCGATCCGAACTGGAAGCTCGCCGACACTGACGAAGCCTGAGGGAGCGCCGCATGATCCGTCGGGGGGGACTGGCGCTCGTCGGCGCTTTCGCGCTTTCCGCCTGCGTCGGTGGCGTCGCGCCGCCGCCGCGTCCGGGCGGCACGCTACCCTCGCGCGGAGGCGAGGCTCCGGTGCGCCAGCTGACTCCCGCCACCCCGCTGCCGCCGGTGGCGCAGGTCACCTCGCCCGGCGCAGCCACTGCCCTCACCGCCGGGCTGGCGCGCGGGCCGGATATCGTGACGCTGCCGATCACCCGCGATGGCGCGGCGCAGGCGCTGGCGGCGTTCAGGCTGAGTTGCCCCTCGCTCATCCGTCGCGCGGATGTCTCGGGGCTGACCAGCGGCGCTGACTGGCAGCCGGCCTGCGCCGCCGCCGCCTCCACCGCACCCGGCGACGCGCAGGGATTCTTCGCGCGCTGGTTCGAGGCGGTGCAGGTGGGCGACGGCCGCGCCTATGCCACCGGCTATTACATCCCGGAAATCGCCGGCTCGCCGACCTATCGCGACGGCTATGCGCCGATCTACGCCCGGCCCGACGACCTGATCGACGTCGATCTCGGCCAATTCTCCGACAGCCTGAAAGGCAAGAGCATTCGCGGCCGCGTCGACGGGACGAAGCTCATTCCTTATTATGACCGCACCGCGATCGAGCAGGGCGCGCTGCAGGGCCGGGCGCGCGTGCTCGGCTATGCGGTCGATCCGGTCGAGTTCTTCTTCCTTCAGGTGCAGGGATCGGGGCTGGTGCGGATGCCGGACGGGCGCGTGCTGCGCATCGGTTACGATTCGCAGAACGGGCGCGACTACACCGGCATCGGCGCGCTGATGCGGCAGCGCGGGCTGCTCGGGCCGAACCAGCTTTCGATGCAGGGAATAGTGAGCTGGCTGCGCGCCAATCCCGACCAGGGCCGCGCGATCATGCGCGAGAACAAGAGCTTCGTCTTCTTCCGCCTGCTCGACGGGCCGCCGGTCGGCGCGCTCGGCCTGCCCGTCGCGGGCGGGACGACGGTAGCGGCCGATCCGCGCTTCATCCCGCTCGGCGCGCCGGTGTTCCTGTCGATGGACCGTACCGATGCGACCGGCCTGTGGGTGGCGCAGGATACCGGTGGCGCGATCAAGGGCGCCAACCGCTTCGACACCTTCTGGGGCGCGGGCAACGACGCGCGCGCGATCGCCGGCGGGATGAGCGCGCGCGGCACCGCCTTCCTGCTGCTGCCGATCGGCACGCTGGATCGGTTGCAGGGAGGGGCGGCCGGTGGCCGGCCGGCGTCTCGACGCTGAGGAGGCGGCGCTGTGGGCGCGGGTGAAGGCCAGCGTCCGCCCGCTTCATCCACGTCCGCCGCGCGTAGTCGCGAAGGCGCCGCCCGAGCCTGAGCCGGCGCCGCTTCCCGGCAAGCGCCGTGTCGCGGTGGAGCCGCCTCCGGCGATTCCCTCGCGCCGGGCGACCGCGCTCTCGCCCTCGCCGTCCGCGACGCTCGACGGGAGCTGGGACCGCAGGATCACGCGCGGGACCGTCCAGCCCGACGCGACGCTCGACCTCCACGGCCATAACCTGCGCTCGGCCCATGCGCTGCTCGACGCCGGGCTGGAACGGTCGATCGCTCGCGGCGATCGCGTGCTGCTGCTCGTCACCGGCAAGCCGCCGCGCCCCGAGAGCGAGCGGCCGCACGCGCGTGGCGCGATCCGCGCGGCGGTGGCGGACTGGATCGCCGCCTCGCGCCATGCGCCGCACATCGCCGCACTGCGCAACGCCCATCCGCGCCACGGCGGCAATGGCGCGATCTACGTGGTTTTCCGCCGATCCCGACCGAAACATTAACCTTTATGTGTCAGCAGTAACGCGTTCTGGCGCGATTCTCGTGCCGTGCGGGCGGAGATCGGGAAACCATAATGGCAAGGGGCGAAACGCTGAAGGACAGGGCGGTGATGTTCGCGCTGTGCGCGGGCGGCGTCGCTTTTTTCCTAGCGTTGCTCGTCACTTCGCGCGACAATTTCGGGGCCGGCGCCTATGCCAGCGCGCTCATTCCGGCGATCGTCTGCGCGACGATGTGCTGGGCCGCGACTCAGCGCGCCGTCGCCACCACGGCGGAGGCGATCGACCGCGCGGTGGACCGGCTGGCGGAGGCCGCCGACGGCGAGATCGATCGGCGGGTGCCTGATGAGATACGGGCCGCCGTTCCGCAACTGGCGACCGCGATGGACCGGCTGTTCGCGCAGCTTGCCGACAATCTCGACAGCATCCAGCGGCTTGCGTTGTTCGATCCGGTGACCGGCCTCGCCAACCGCACCAATTTCCGCACCGGGGCGGAGCGGCTGCTGGCCGAGACGCCGCGCGAGACGGGTGCGCTGTTCTTCATCGATCTCGATCGCTTCAAGGCGGTCAACGACACGCACGGCCATGCCTGCGGCGACATGCTACTGGCGATGGTCGCCGATCGCCTGCGCGGCGTATCGGATCGCGCGGTGGCGGAGGCGGACATCTATCCGCCGCTGATCGGGCGGCTGGCGGGCGACGAGTTCACCATGCTGTTCCCGCTGCTCGCCGATCCGCGCGACGCCGGCTGGATCGCCGCGCAGGTGCTCGACGCGCTTGCCGCGCCTTTTCCGCTGATGGGCGGGGAGGCGTCGATCGGCGCCTCGATCGGCATCGCGCTGCGCCCCGATCACGGCATCACGCTGCACGACCTGATGCGCTGCGCTGACGCCGCGATGTATTGCGCCAAGTCCGACGGGCGCGGGCGGTTCGAACTGTATAGCGACGAACTGGCGGAGCAGATGGCCAGCCGCGTGCGCCTCGACGCCGAATTGCGCGACGCGCTCGATCGCGACGAATTCACCCTGGTGTTCCAGCCCGAGGTCTCGCTGGCGGACGGCAATGTCGTCGCGGCGGAGGCGCTGCTGCGCTGGCGCCATCCGCGCGACGGGCTGCGCCTGCCCGGCACTTTCATCGGCCGCGCCGAGGAAAGCGGGCTGATGGTGGAGATCGGCGACTGGGTGCTGGCGTGCATCGCGCGCACGGTCGCGCATTGGGCCTCGCTCGGCTTCGCGGGGAGGCTGGCGATCAACGTCAGCGCGCGCCAGATCGATCGCGTCGATTTCTTCACCCGGCTGCGCGCCGCGATGCGCGAGGCGGGAGCGCCGGCGCGGTTGCTGGAGCTGGAGATCAACGAGACGATCGCCGCCCACGCGCGTGCCGACGCCATCGCGGCGCTGGCGCAATTGCGCGAGGAAGGCGCGACGATCGCGATCGACGGCTTCGGCACCGGGCTTTCCAGCGTCGCGCGGCTGCGGCAATTGCCGATCGACCGCATCAAGCTCGACCGCGGGCTGATCGGGGCGATCACGCAGGATCATGCGGCGCGGGTCATCACCGGCTCGCTCGTCGGGCTGATCCACGGCCTCGGCTGCGAGGCGGTGGCGGAGGGCGTGGAGACGCCCGATCAGGTCGAGCTGCTGCGCATTCTCGGCTGCGATGCGATCCAGGGCTATGGCGTCGCGCGGCCGATGGGGGAGGAGGATTTCCTCGCCTGGTCCGCCGCGCTCGCCGATCTGGAGCTGGAAATGGAGTCGGAGATCAGGCTGGAGATCAGGCCCGAGATCAGGAGCGTGTCGCTCGGGTGATGATGTCGGCGTAGATATCGGTCAGCATCGCCAGATCCTCCACCGCCACCGCCTCGTCCAGCTTGTGCATCGTCGCGTTGGTCAGGCCGAATTCCACCACCGGGCAAATCGCCGCGATGAAGCGCGCGTCGGACGTGCCGCCGGTCGTCGACAGCGCCGGGGTGAGGCCGGTGCGCGCGAGGATCGCCGCCGACACCAGCGCCGAGAGCGGCCCCGGCTCGGTCAGGAACGCCTCGCCGGAGATGCGCGCCTCCACCATCGCCTCCGGTGCATGGGAATGGACGATCGCCTCGATCCGCCGCGCGAGGGCGGGGCCGTTCTGCTCGTCGTTGAAGCGGATCGACAGCCGCGCGGCGGCGCGCGCCGGGATGACGTTGGTCGCCGGATTGCCGACCGTGATATCGGTCATCTCGATGTTCGACGGTTGAAACCAGTCGTTGCCGTGGTCGAGCGTGATCGCCCCGATCTCCGCCAGCGCGGCGACCAGCTTCGGGATCGGATTGTCGGCGAGGTGCGGGTAAGCGACATGGCCCTGCCGCCCCGGCACGTCGATCCAGATGTTGACCGAGCCGCGCCGCCCGATCTTGATCATGTCGCCGAGCCGGTCGACCGACGTGGGTTCGCCGACGAGGCACATGTCCGGCTTAAGCCCGCGCGCCGCCAGCCGGTCGAGGATGGCGCGGGTGCCGTGGATCGCCGGGCCTTCCTCGTCGCCGGTCAGCTGCAGGCTCACGGTTCCTTGCGCGGGCGCTCGGGACAGGGCGGCGATGAAGGCGGCGATCCCGCCCTTCATGTCCACCGCGCCGCGCCCGTGGAGCAGCCCGCCGCGCACCTCCGGCGCGAACGCGCCCGAGGTCCAGCCCTCGCCGGGCGGCACCACGTCGAGATGGCCGGCGAAGGCGAAATGCGGGCCTTCCGTGCCGCGCACCGCGATCATGTTCTCGACCGGGCCGTCCGGCGCCTCGCCGACGATGAACCGATCGACCGCGAAGCCGAGCGGCGCCAGCATCGCCTCCACCACGTCGAACACCCGGCCGGTCGCCGGGGTGACGCTCTCGCAGGCGATCAGCGCCTCGGCGAGCGCCAGCGGATCGAGCGTCACGCCTCGCCCGCCGGCTGCTCGAACTTCTCGATCACCCATTCCTCCTCCTGCGCGGCGGCGATCCAGTCCTGCATGAAGGGGTGGTTGAGCACCGCCTCGACATAGCCGGTGGCGAAGCGCGCGACGGGGAGCGAATAAGTGACGATCCGCGTGCAGACCGGCGCGAACATGATGTCCGCCGCGCCGAACGCGCCGAACAGGAAATCGCCGTCGCCGCCGAAGCGCGCGCGGGCCTGCGCCCACAATTCCATGATGCGGGTGAGGTCCGCGATCACCTCGTCCGACGGGCGGCGCGGCGGATAGACCTGGCGGATGTTCATCCCGCATTCGCGGCGCAGCGCGGCGAAGCTGGAGTGCATCTCCGCCGCCATCGATCGCGCCATCGCGCGCGCGGCATCGTCCTCCGGCCAGAATTTCTCGCGGCCGACCTTGTCGATGAGATATTCGATGATGGCGAGGCTGTCCCACACCACCACGTCATCGTCCCACAGGATCGGCACCTTGCCGGAGGAAGGGGCGAATTCGTCGCCCTCGCGGCGCTTGTCCCAGTCCTGATCGTAGAGCGGGACGACCATCTCCTCGAACGGCAGGCCGGACTGGCGGCAGGCCAGCCAGCCGCGCAGCGACCACGACGAATAGGCCTTGTTGCCGATGATGAGCTTCATGCGTCGCTGCCCGCTTTGATGTGATGTCGCGGACAGGCGATAGCCTATTTTTCAGCTATCGCGAGAGGAAAGGCGGTCAGCCGATCGCCTCCGTCACCGCCGCGCGCAGCTCCGGGATGCCGAGGCCGCCCTCCGACGAGGTGGCGATGATGTCGGGATGCGCGGCGGGGCGCTTGCGCGCTTCCTCGGCGGTGCGCTCGATGACGGCGGCGAGGTCGGTCGCCTTCACCTTGTCCGCCTTGGTGAGGACGAGGCGGTAGCTCACCGCCGCCTTGTCCAGCATCTCCAGTATCTCGCGATCGACGTCCTTGATGCCGTGGCGGCTGTCGATCAGCACCAGCGCGCGCTTCAGTTGCTGCCGCCCGCGCAGATAGTCGTTCACGAGGAAACGCCACTTCTTCACCATGTCCTTCGGCGCCTTGGCGAAGCCGTAGCCGGGCATGTCGACCAGCCGGAAGGAGAGCGGCGATCCGATGTCGAAGAAGTTCAGCTCCTGCGTCCGCCCCGGCGTGACCGAGGTGCGGGCTAGCGCCTTGCGGCCGGTCAGCGCGTTGATGAGCGACGACTTGCCGACGTTCGACCGGCCCGCGAACGCCACTTCCGGCACGATCGCATCGGGCAGGAAACTGAGCGCGGGGGCCGATTTCAGGAACTCGATCGGGCCGGCGAAAACCTTTCGCGCGGCCTCGATCCGGTCGTCGTCGAACGTCACTTCGGCGTGGCCTCGAGCAGCGCCGGGTGGCGTGCATAGAGCACGCGCTGCTGGATGATCGTGATGATGTTGGTGGTGATCCAATAGACCTGGAGACCCACCGCGAACGGCGCCATCACGAACATCAGCACCCATGGCATCAGCGCGAAGACCTGCTTCTGCGTGTCGTCCATCGGCGTGGGGTTCAGCTTGAACTGGAAGAACATGCTGATGCCCAGGATGATCGGGATCACGCCGATCGCCATGAAATGCGGCGGGGTGAAGTTGAGCAGGCCGAACAGGTTGACCGGCGTGAGCGGATCGGGCGCCGACAGGTCCTTGATCCACGCGACGAACGGCTGGTGCCGCATCTCGATCGTCAGCATCAGCACCTTGTAGAGCGCGTAGAAGATCGGGATCTGGAGCAGGGTGGGCAGGCAGCCGGCGAGCGGATTGACCTTCTCCGCCTTGTAGAGCGCCATGATCTCCTGCTGCTGGCGCTGCTTGTCGTCCTTGAAGCGTTCCTGGATCGCCTTCATCTTCGGCTGGATCGCGCGCATGTGCGCCATCGAGGCATATTGCCGCTGCGCGATCGGGAAGACGAGCGCGCGGATCGTGAGCGTCAGGATGATGATCGCCACGCCGAAATTGCCGACCATGCGGAACAGCCAGTCGAGATAATAGAAGATCGGCTTCTCGATGATGCGGAACCAGCCCCAGTCGATCGCATAGTCGAGCTTGGTCGCGCCTTCCTTGTCGGTGTAGCGATCGAGCAGCTTCACTTCCTTCGCGCCGGCGAAGAAGCGCGTCGTCTGGGTGAGCTCGCGGCCCGGCGGCAGCACCTGCGGCGCGGCGGTGAAGTCCGCCTGATAGCTGCTGTTCGCGCCGGCGCGGAACTGGCCGTCGAAACTGTGCGCCTGATCGGGCAGCAGCGCGGTGAGCCAGTATTTGTCGGTGAAGCCGAGCCAGCCGCCGGTCGAGGTGAACTTCTGCGGCTCCTTGTCCACGTCCTTGAAGTTCGGCGCATAATTGGCGCTGCCGTTGGCGACGGACATCGGGCCGGTGTGGATCGTCCAACTCGCCGGATCCTTCGACACGCCGCTGCGATTGACGAGGCCGTAGGCCGCCACCGGCACCGCGTTGGCACCGCCATTCGCCACGGTCTGCCGGATCGAGAACATATAGTCGTTGTCGACCGACAGCTCGATCTGGAAGCGCTGGCCCCTGGCGTTGGCGGCGGAGAGCGTCACCGGCTTGCCCGGCGCGAGCGTGTCGGACGAGGCGGTCCAGACGGTATCGGCGGCGGGCGGCGCGAGGCCGTCGTCGCGCCAGCCGAAGGCGGCGAAATTGGCGTCGGTCGTGCCGGCCGGGGAGAGGAGGCGGATCGGCGGCGAATCCTTCGCGATCGTCTCCTTGTAATTGGTCAGCACGAGATCGTCGATCCGCGCGCCCTTCAGGTTGATCGAGCCCTGCATGGTGGGCGTCGCGATCTTCACGCGCGGCGTTTCCGCCAGCACCAGCTTGCGGTCCCGGATCGCGCCGGGCGCCTCGGCGGTGGCGGCGGCCTTGCCCTCCACCACCTTGGTCTTGCCGCCCTCGATCTTCGTCACCGCCGGGTTGGACGGGAAGAAATGGCTCACCAGCCACTGCCCGCCGAACAGGATCAGCACGGCCAGCACCGCGAACAGCACGAAATTCTTGTTGTCTTCGCTCACGTCAGATCCTGTCTCTGGCGATTCGGGTCACGGCACGGGGTCATAGCCATGCCCGCCCCACGGATGGCAGCGCGCGATGCGTTTCGCCGCGAGCCAGCTTCCGCGCGCTGCCCCATAGCGGCGAAGCGCCTCGATTGCATAGGCGGAACACGAGGGTTGATAGCGGCAGGTGGGCGGCAGCACCACCGACGGCCCGATCTGCCACGCGCGGACGAGCAGCACGAGCGCCTTCGCGATCATCGCCGCCGCGCCTTGGCGAGCGCCTTGGCCAGTTCGTCGCGCAGCGTGGCATAGGGGCGCTCGACGCCGCTTTGCCGGCCGATCAGCACATGGTCCGCGCCGCCGATTCCCTCGACCGGCATCAATTCGCGGGCGAGCGCGCGGAAGCGGCGCTTCATGCGGTTGCGCACCACCGCATTGCCGATCTTCTTCGTCACGGTGAAGCCGACGCGGATCGCCTCGTCGCCGTCCTCGCGCGGGCGGACAAGCAAGACAAAGCCGGGCATCGGCACGCGACGCCCGGCGTTGGCAGCCAGAAATTCCGATCGCCTGGTCAGCCGCGAGAGCGGCCGCCGCTTCAGGCCGACAGCTTCTTGCGGCCGCGCGCGCGACGCGCCCGGATCACCGCACGACCGCCCACCGTCGCCATCCGCGCACGGAAGCCGTGACGGCGTGCCCGCACCAGGTTGCTCGGCTGAAAGGTCCGCTTCATCGCTCATTCCCGAATCTGAAAAACTAAAGGCCGTCACGTGAGGACGGCCCGAACGGTGCGGCGCATAGGCCAATGCCCGCGCCAAGTCAACGTGATCGCGCCTGCCGCTCCGCGCGCCTGCGGGCGTGGCGGCGCAGGGCGCTCGGCCGGCGCATCGTGCGGTCGACGAGATGGCCGGTGCGCGGCCAGCGCCGCTTCAGCCGCGCCCAGCGCACCTGCGCCCAGCGCGAGTTGCGCAGGATCAGGATCATGCCGCCGGCGAACAGGAAGATGCCGCCCGGCCCCGGCAACGGCCCGAGCAGCGCCGCCCCGACCAGCAGCAGCACGCCAAGCGTGAGCTGGATGATCCGCGAGACGGGATGGCGCTGGGACATGGGGGGCATTTGGGGCAGGTCGATCCGGTTCGCAAGGCGGTTCAAGAGAGGTTTCCGTTCGTGACGAATCCGGTATGAACGCTTTGTTACCGGGGGAAAAATGGCAGCAATAGTCGCGACGGTCGCGTATCTCGGGCTGGAGGCGCGGGGGGTGGAGGTGCAGGTGCAGCTCATTCCCGGCCTTCCGGCGTTCAATCTCGTCGGGCTGGCCGACAAGGCGGTGGGCGAAAGCCGCGAGCGCGTGAGGGGCGCGATCGCCGCGATGGGGCTGGCGCTGCCGCCCAAGCGGATCGCGGTGAACCTGTCGCCGGCGGACCTGCCGAAGGAGGGATCGCATTTCGACCTGCCGATCGCGCTCGGGCTGCTCGCGGCGATGGGCGTGGTCGATGCGGAGGCGCTGGCCGATTACGTCATCGTCGGCGAACTGACGCTCGACGGGCGGCTGGCGCCGTCGCCGGGCGTGCTGCTCGCCGCGCTCCATGCAGCGGAGACGGGCAGGGGGTTGATCTGCCCCGCCGCGCAGGGGCCGGAGGCGGCGTGGAGCGGATCGATCGAGGTGGTCGCCGCGCCCGACCTGATCTCGCTCATCAACCATCTGAAGGGCCAGCAATTGCTCGCCGCTCCCGCGCCCGGCGAGGTGGACGAGACACATGCCGGTCCCGACCTGCGACAGGTGAAGGGGCAGGAGGTCGCCAAGCGCGCGCTGGAGATCGCGGCGGCGGGCGGGCACAACCTGCTGTTCGTCGGGCCGCCGGGGGCGGGCAAGTCGCTGATGGCGGCGTGCCTGCCGGGCATCCTTCCGCCGCTGGACGCCGCCGAGGCGCTGGAGGTGAGCATGGTGCAATCGGTCGCCGGCACGCTCTCCGGCGGCCAGCTCACCCGCGCCCGCCCGTTTCGCAGCCCGCACCATAGCGCCTCGATGGCGGCGCTGACCGGCGGCGGGCTGCGCGTGAAGCCGGGCGAGGTGAGCCTAGCGCATCTCGGCGTGCTCTTCCTCGACGAATTGCCGGAGTTCCAGCGCGCGGTGCTCGATTCGCTGCGCCAGCCGCTCGAATCGGGGGTGGTGAGCGTCGCGCGGGCCAATGCGCACGTCACCTTCCCCGCGCGGGTGCAGCTCGTCGCGGCGATGAATCCGTGCCGCTGCGGGCATCTCGGCGACGCCAGCCTCGCCTGCGCCCGCGCGCCGAAATGCGCGGCGGATTATCAGGCGAAGGTTTCGGGGCCGCTGCTCGACCGCATCGACCTGCATGTCGAGGTGCAGGCGCTGTCCGCCGCCGATCTCGTCATGCCGCCGCCGGCCGAAGGCTCCGCCGAGGTGGCTGTGCGGGTCGCGGCGGCGCGGGCGGTACAGGCCAGGCGCTATCGCGACGTGGCGGCGCGCACCAATGCCGAGGCCGACGGCGTGGTGCTGGAGCAAGTCGCCACGCCTGACGAGGCGGGCCGCGCCTTGCTGGCGCAGGCGGCGGAGGCGCTGCGGCTTTCCGCGCGCGGCTATACCCGCATGCTGCGCGTGGCGCGGACCATCGCCGATCTCGCCGGCGTGGAAGCGGTCGGCCGGGCGCATGTCGCGGAGGCGCTGAGCTACCGGCGGCAGGCGCCGCGAAACTGAGAGACGATTGCGATGCTGATCCGCCCCGCCACCGCCGTCGATGCGCCCGCCATCTGGTCGATCATCGGCCCGACGATCCGCGCGGGCGAAACCTATACGCTCGATCCGGCGATGAACGAGGCGGACGCGCTGGCCTATTGGCTGGGCGCGGACAAGCAGACGTTCGTGGCGGAGGAGGATGGCGCGATCCTCGGCACTTACTATCTGCGCGCCAATCAGGCGGGCGGCGGGGCGCATGTCGCCAATTGCGGCTATATGACCGCAGCAGCCGCCGCCGGGCGCGGGGTGGCGCGCGCGATGTGCCGCCATTCGCTCGATCATGCGAGGGCGCGCGGGTTTCGCGCGATGCAGTTCAACTTCGTCGTCAGCACCAACGAGCGCGCGGTGGGGCTGTGGCAATCCGAGGGGTTCGCGATCGTCGGGCGGCTGCCGGGGGCGTTCGCGCATCCGGCGCACGGTTTCGTCGACGCGCTGGTGATGTTCCGCGCGCTTTAGATCAGGCGGCCGTCACCGGCTGGCCGATGTGCAGTTTCTCGCCGTGTGTCACGATCACCGTGTCGCCCAGCTTCACCGCGTCGAACAATTTCTTCGCGAATGGCTTAGGCACGCCGATGCAGCCGTGCGTCATATAGCCGTCGCGCACCTCGCTGGCGTGGATCGAGATGCCATCGTTGGTCAGCCGCAGCATGTACGGCATCGGCGCGTCGTAGATATTGGAGACGTGGTTGGCGTCCTTCTGGGTGATCGGATAGACGCCGGTCGGGGTGGGCTTGGCATCCGCGCCGTAGAGGACGGCGGCGGTGCCGATCTCATAGCCGTCGCGGAAGATGCTGAGCACCTGCGCGGCGAGATCGACGGTGATGACGATCCGCCCGGCCCTCGGCGCGCCGCTTTCGTCCCAGTGGAAATCCCCCATCCGCATCGCGCCCTTGATCGGGAGGACGTGCCGGATCGTATAGGCGGCAGGATCGGGAGCCGCAGCCACCTGCGCCGGAGGTTTCGTCACCGGCGGCACCGCGCGCGAGACGAGGATGTGGCGCGGCGTCGGCCGGGTCGCCGCGACGGTCACCGACCCCGCGGCGCAGACCGCCGCCACGCCCAGCGCGATATAGGAGGGATGGATCATCCCACGGTCCATAGCGGGAAAGGCGTTGCCATTCCGCTACCGCGCGTCACGCCCCCGCGTCGGTGAGGCGCGCGAGCTGGTCGGGAGTGAGCGTCAGCGTCGCCGCCGGCATCAGCTCGGCGAGCTGCTCCACACTGGTCGCGCTGGCGATCGGCGCGGTGACGCCGGGCTGGGCGATCAGCCACGCCAGCGAGATCTGGGCCAGCGTCGCGCCGCTTTCCACCGACACCGCGTCGAGCGCATCCAGCACCTTGCGCCCCTTGCCCTCCAGCAAGTCCCCCAGCCGGCCGCCGCGCACGCTTTTGCCGAGATCGTCGCGCGAGCGGTATTTGCCGGTCAGGAAGCCGGATGCCAGCCCGTAATAAGGCACCACGCCGATATTATGGTCGATGCAATAATCCTGCAGCTCGCCCTCGAACTTGTGGCGGCTGACGAGATTATATTCGGGCTGGAGGACATGGTAACGGGGCAGCCCGGCGGCCTCCGCCGCCTCGTTCGCGCTCTTGAGCCGCGCGGCGTGGAAGTTCGACGCGCCCAGCACGCGCACCTTGCCGGCGTCGACCAGCTTGCCGAACGCCTCCAGCGCGGCTTCCTGCGGGGTCGCCTCGTCGTCCTGATGCGCGAAATAGAGGTCGATGCGATCGGTGCCGAGCCGCTTCAGCGACGCCTCGCACGCCGCCGCGATCCGTGCGGGGGCCAGCTTCTCGCCGCCCTCGCCGGGCAGCATCCCGACCTTGGTGGCGATCAGCACCTTGTCGCGCTTGCCGCCGGCGCGCAGCCATTCGCCGATCACGCTCTCGGATTCGCCGCCCTTATGCCCCGGCACCCAGGCGGAATAGACGTCGGCGGTGTCGATCATCGTGCCGCCGGCATCGACGAAGGCGTCGAGCAGCGCGAAGCTGGTCGCGCGGTCCGCCGTCCAGCCGAATACGTTGCCGCCGAACACCAGCGGCGTGATCTCCAGATCGGTGGCGCCGAGCCGTCGATTGGTCATTGTCCGTCCTCATCGTTTCCGGCGACCGCCGCCGCGCTGACGCTGTTGGCATCGAGCATCGCGGCGGCGTCATTCAACTGCCGTTCCTCGTCCGCGCTTACCGCGCCCGGCGCGGCCGGCTGCGAGGAGCAGGCGGCGAGAAGCGCCAGCGCGATCCCCGCCGCTAGCCGTCCGATCAATTCCTGTCGACCGCGTTGCCGGCATCCTTCAGCGCCTTGCCGGTGGCGTCGCGCGCCTTGTCCGCGCCGTTCCTGATCGCGTCGCCGGCCTTGTCGAGATGCCGGTCGAGCTTCGCGTCGGCGTTTTCCGCGCCGGCCTTCATCTTGTCGCCGGCATTGTCCAGCGCCGCGCCCGCGCTGTCGAGCGCCTGATCGGTCGCGGCCTGCACATCGTCCACCGCGTTGCGGGTGGTGGCGGAAACGTCCGCGCCGATCGCATTGGCGGCTTCCGCGCTCTGATCCTGCGCGTTCTTGCTGCACGCGCCGAGGCTGGCGGCGGCGGCGATCGCGAGGAGGGTGGTGGCGATACGCTTCATCTCGTCATTCCCTATTCCCGGTAATGGGGCGGACAACGTGGCCCAGCCGCCTTTGCTCCGCAAGCATTGCTCGACGGATAGCGCGTTGACCTCATATAAAGATATCTTTATATCTTCATCTCCATGATCGACGCGCTCGAAATCTTCCGTGCCCTTGCCGATTCGTCGCGGCTGCGCATCCTGCGCCTGCTGCGCACGATGGAGCTTTCCGTGGGCGAGCTGGCGCAGGTGCTGGGGCAGAGCCAGCCGCGCGTCTCCCGCCATGTGAAAATCCTGTGTGACGCCGGGCTGGCCGAGCGGCGCAAGGAAGGAAGCTGGGTGTTCGTCGCGCTCGGCCCGGCGGAGGCGGTGGCCCCGGTCGCGGCGGCGCTGGACGGCTGGGAAGCGGCGGCGCCTGACCGGCAGGCGGCGGCCGACGTGGCGCGGCTGGCGGCGGTGCGCGCCGATCGCGCGGCATCGGCGGCGGCGTGGTTCGAGACCAATGCCGGCCAATGGGACGCGATCCGCTCACTCCATGTCGCCGAGGAGCAGGTGGAGGCGGCGATGCTCGCCGCGCTCGGCGACGCGCCGGTCGGGCGGCTGATCGACATCGGCACCGGCACCGGGCGGATGATCGAGCTGTTCGCGCCGCGCGCCCACACCGCGCTGGGCATCGACCGCAGTTCGGAGATGCTGCGCCTCGCCCGCGCCAAGCTGGGCGAGCAGGGGCTGGCCAATGTCGAGCTGCGGCAGGCCGATCTCTATGCGCTGCCGATGGGCGACGGCGAGGCGGACGTGGCGATCATCCATCACGTCCTGCACTTCGCGCAGCAGCCGGGCGCGGCGATCGTCGAGGCGGCGCGGGTGCTCGCGCCCGGCGGACGGCTGCTGATCGCGGACTTCGCGCCGCACGACCGCGAGGAATTGCGCGCGCAGGACGCGCACACCCGGCTCGGCTTCTCCGACGCGCAGATCGAGCGGTGGTTCGCCGCCGCCGGGCTGACGCTGGCGAAGGTGGAGACGCTGGCGGGAGGAGAACTGACGGTGAAATTGTGGCTCGGCGTCCGGCAGGGCGCGGCGCTCAGAGAGGTGAAGGCGGCATGACCCTGTCACTCAATCAGATGGAGGAGGCGCGCCGCGCGCTCGACGCGCCGCTCTATGCCGACGTGGCGGGCGATATCGACGTGAGCTTCGAATTCTTCCCGCCGAAGACGGAGAAGATGGAGGAGACGCTGTGGCATTCGATCGGCACGCTCGCGCCGCTCGCGCCGCGCTTCGTCTCGGTCACTTATGGCGCGGGCGGATCGACCCGCGAGCGCACCCACGCCACCGTGGCCCGCATCGCGCGCGAGACGGCGATCCCGGCCGCCGCGCACCTCACCTGCGTCGAGGCGACGCGCGAGGAAATCGACGCAGTGGCGCGCGAATATTGGGCGGCTGGCGTGCGGCATATCGTCGCGCTGCGCGGCGATCCGCCGGTGCAGGGCGCGCGTTATCAGGCGCATCCGGGCGGTTATGAGAATGCCGCCGCCCTGGTCGAGGGGCTGCGGCGGCTGCATCCGTTCGAGCTGTCGGTCGCGGCCTATCCCGAGAGCCACCCGGATTCGGCCGACGCCGCCGCCGATCTCGACAACCTCAAGCGCAAGATCGACGCCGGCGCGACACGCGCGGTCACGCAATTCTTCTTCGAGCCGGAGACGTTCTTCCGCTTTCGCGATCGCGTCGCGGCGGCGGGGATCGCGGCGGAGGTGGTGCCGGGAATCATGCCCGTCTCCAATTTTGCCGCCGTGCAGCGGATGAGCGCGATGTGCGGCACCGCCGTCCCGCCGTGGATGGGCCGGCTGTTCGAGGGGCTGGACGACCTGCCCGACGCACGCCAGCTCGTCGCCGCGACGCTGACGGCGGAGCTTTGCCGCAAGCTCTATGCGGGCGGGGTGAAGCAGTTCCACTTCTACACGCTGAACCGCGCCGAACTGTCCTTCGCGATCTGTCACCTGCTGGGGCTGCGCGCGAGGAACGGCGCGCAAGCCGTTGCGGCATAAGGACTGGTCATGAGCGTTCGCGATATCTTCAACGCCGAGGCTGCAAAGCGTATCCTCATCACCGACGGGGCGTTCGGCACCGAGATACAGGGCTGGAAGCTCGCCGAGGCGGACTATGCCGGCGCGCTCGGCCTGTCGCGCGACCAGAAGGGCAACAACGACATCCTCGCGCTGACGAAGCCCGAGGTGCCCGAATCGATCCATCGCGCCTATTTCGAGGCGGGGGCGGATATCGCGGAGACCAATACCTTCTCCGCCAACCGCATCAGCCAGGCCGATTACGGCGCCGAGCATCTGGTGCGCGAGATCAATGTGGAAAGCGCGAGGATGGCGCGCCGCGTCGCCGACGAATTTCAAGCGAAGGATGGCCGCCCGCGCTTCGTCGCCGGGGCGATCGGGCCGACCAACAAGACGCTGTCGCTCAGCCCTGACGTGAACGACCCCGGCTATCGCGAGATCGACTTCGATTATCTGAAGCAGGTCTATCGCGAGCAGATCGACGCCCTGGTCGAGGGTGGCGTGGATTTCGTGCTGATCGAGACGGTGTTCGACACGCTCAACGCCAAGGCCGGCGTCATGGCCGCGATCGAGGCGGGGGGGGCGCTGGGCGGCGACCTGCCGATCATGCTGTCGATGACGCTGACCGATCTTTCCGGGCGCAACCTCTCCGGCCATACGGTCGAGGCCTTCTGGCACGCGGTGCGCCATGCGAAACCGATCACGATCGGGCTGAACTGCTCGTTCGGCGCGGAGCAATTGCGCCCGCACGTCAAGGCGCTGAGCGAGATCGCCGACACGCTCATCATGGTCTATCCCAATGCCGGGCTGCCCAACGAGCTTGGCGCCTATGACGAGGAGCCGCCGACCACCGCCGCCCTTGTCGGCGAATGGGCGCGCGCAGGGCAGGTCAACGTGCTCGGCGGCTGCTGCGGCTCGACGCCGGCGCATATCAGGGCGATCGCGGATGCCGTCGCCGGGTTGCCGCCGCGCGCGCTGCCGACCCCGCCGGTGCGGACGCGGCTGGCCGGGCTGGAGCCGTTCACGATGGCGGGCTGACTGCCCGCCGCCGTGACACGCCCAGCCCAAACGGAATCGAATCGACCGCTCATGACCGCCACCGCATCCTCCACCTCCTTCGTCAACGTCGGCGAGCGCACCAACGTCACCGGATCGGCGGCGTTCAAGAAGCTCATCATGGCCGGGGACTATGCCCGCGCGGTGGAGGTTGCGCGCCAGCAGGTCGAGAATGGTGCGCAGGTCATCGACATCAACATGGACGAGGGCCTGCTCGACGCCGTGGAGGCGATGACCACGTTCCTCAAGCTGATCGCCGCCGAGCCGGATATCGCGCGCGTGCCGATCATGATCGACAGCTCCAAATGGGAAGTGATCGAGGCCGGGCTGAAATGCGTCTCCGGCAAGCCGATCGTCAATTCGATCAGCATGAAGGAGGGCGAGGAATCGTTCCTCCATTATGCGCGAAAGTGCATGGCCTATGGCGCGGCGGTGGTCGTCATGGCGTTCGACGAGACGGGGCAGGCGGACACGCAGGCGCGCAAGATCGAAATCTGCGAGCGTGCCTATAAATTGCTCATGGGCATCGGCTTCCCGCCGGAGGACATCATCTTCGATCCCAATGTCTTCGCGGTGGCGACGGGGATCGAGGAGCACAATAATTACGGCGTCGATTTCATCGAGGCGACGCGCGAGATCAAGCGGCGATGCCCGCATGTCCATATCTCCGGCGGGCTGTCCAACCTCAGCTTCTCGTTCCGTGGCAACGAGCCGGTGCGGCGCGCGATGCACTCGGTGTTCCTCTATCACGCCATCCCCGCCGGCATGGACATGGCGATCGTCAACGCCGGGCAGCTCGATGTTTACGATACGATAGACCCCGAACTTCGCACCGCGTGCGAGGATGTGGTGCTCAACCGCGATCCGGAAGCCGGGGAGCGGCTGGTCGCGCTGGCCGAGAAGTTCCGCGGCACCGATGCGGCGGCGGAGAAGGCGGCGGAGGAATGGCGGGGCTGGCCGGTCGGCAAGCGGCTGGAGCACGCCCTGGTCAAGGGCATCGACGCTTATATCGTCGAGGATACCGAGGAGGCGCGCCTCTCGCTGCCCCGGCCGATCGAGGTGATCGAGGGGCCGCTGATGGACGGCATGAACGTCGTCGGCGACCTGTTCGGTGCGGGCAAGATGTTCCTGCCGCAGGTGGTGAAGTCCGCCCGCGTGATGAAGAAGGCCGTCGCCCACCTGCTCCCGTTCATCGAGGCGGAGAAGGAGGAAGGGGCCAAGGCCAAGGGCCGGATCGTGATGGCGACCGTGAAGGGCGACGTGCACGATATCGGCAAGAACATCGTCGGCGTGGTGCTCCAGTGCAACGGCTTCGAAGTGGTGGACCTCGGCGTGATGGTGCCGTGGTCGACGATCCTCCAGGCGGCGAACGAGAATGATGCCGACATGATCGGCCTGTCCGGCCTCATCACCCCCAGCCTCGACGAGATGGTGACGGTGGGCGAGGAGATGGAGCGCGCCGGGATGACGATGCCGCTGCTGATCGGCGGCGCGACCACCTCCAAGGTTCATACCGCGCTGCGCATCGCGCCGGCCTATTCCGGGCCGGTCGTCCATGTGCTCGACGCGAGCCGCGCGGTGGGCGTCGCGACCACTTTGGTCAGCGATACGCAGCGCGACGATTATGTGACGAAGGTGGCGGAGGAATATGCCGCCGTCCGCCGGGCGCGCGAGGGCAAGGGGCAGAACGAGCTGCTGCCGCTGGAAAAGGCGCGCGCCAACGGCTTCAGGGCGGACATGGCGCTGAAACCGCCAGCGCCGCTCCAGCCCGGCGTCCACGTCTTCCGCGACTGGGACCTGAGCGACCTGCGCGATTATATCGACTGGACGCCGTTCTTCCGTGCATGGGAACTGGCCGGGGTGTTCCCGGCGATCCTCGACGATGCGATCGTGGGGGAGAGCGCTCGCTCGCTCTATGACGATGCGCAGAAGATGCTCGACCGCATCATCTCGGAAAAATGGCTGACTGCCCGCGCCGTCGCCGGCCTGTGGTCGTGCGCGCGGCACGGCGACGACGTGATCGTCGACCTCAAGGGCGATTTCAACGCCGAGGAACTGAAAGGCCTCGACCTGCTCAATCTGGTCGAGGGGACGGATGTGGTGCGCCTGCCGTTCCTGCGCCAGCAGATCGTCAAGCGCGAGGGGCGGCCGAACATGTGCCTCGCCGATTTCGTCGATCCGAAGGGCGACTGGATCGGCGGTTTCGCGGTGTCGATCCACGGCATCGAGCCGCATCTCGCCCGCTTCAAGGCGGCGATCGACGATTATTCCGATATCCTGCTGAAGGCGCTGGCGGACCGGTTCGCCGAGGCGCTGGCGGAGGCGACGCATCGGCATGTCCGCACGACCTTGTGGGGCTATGCCCCCGACGAACAGCTCGACAATGAGGCGCTGATCCGCGAGCAATATCGCGGCATTCGCCCCGCGCCGGGCTATCCTGCCTGCCCGGAACACAGCCTCAAGACGCAATTGTTCGAGATGCTGGGCGCGCATCAGGCGACGGGCATCACGCTGACCGAGAGCTTTGCGATGCTGCCGACGGCGGCGGTCTCCGGCTTCTATTTCGGGCATCCGCAGGCCGAATATTTCGGCGTCGCACGGATCGGGGAGGATCAGGTGGCCGACTATGCCGCGCGGCGCGGGGTCGATCTGGACCGCGCGAAACGCCTGCTGCGGCCGAATCTGGATTGAGGGAGGGGGCTAGATCAGCCCTTTCGAGCGCAGGCTGACATGGCCCTGCGCGCCGATCACGATATGGTCGTGGACGGCGATGCCCAGCCCCCTCGCCGCATCGGCGATCGCGCGGGTGATGTCGATGTCCGCCCGGCTCGGCGAGGGATCGCCCGAGGGGTGGTTGTGGACGAGGATGATCGCCGCCGAGCCGAGATCGATCGCGCGGCGGATCACTTCGCGGACGTGAACGGGCGCCTGATCGATCGAGCCTTCGCTCATCACCTCGTCGCGGATCAGCATGTTGCGCGTGTTGAGGTGAAGCACGCGGAAACGCTCGATGACGTGATGCGCCATGTCGGCATGGAGATAGTCGAGCAGCGCCTGCCAGTTCGCCAGCACCGGCCGCGCCGCCACCTCGCCGTGGAGCAGGCGGAGCGCGGCGGCATGGGCGATCTTGATCGCGGCGGCGGATGTCTCGCCCATGCCGGGCACGCGCGTCAGCGCCTCCGCATCGGCGGTCAGCAGCCCGCCGATCCCGCCGAACTCGCGCAGCAACGCCTTGGCGAGCGGCTTGGTGTCGCGGCGGGGGATGGCGAGGGTGAGGAGATATTCGATCAGTTCATGATCCAGCAGCGCGTCGCCCCCGCCGCGCGCGAGCAGCCGCTGGCGCAATCGCGCGCGATGGCCGGTGGCATCGGAGGAAGGTGGGTCGCCATCGGCCATCGCGGCGGAGCGTAAGGCGGCGCACGGCTCCATGCAATTGCACGCGCGTTGTATCGGTGGCTATGAATCGAACATCGAACGAATGGAAAGGGTTGCGCGCGGCGGTGAAGGAGGAAGGTGAAACGCCGCGTCCTCGCCGCCGGAAGGGCCGTATCGGGGTCGCGCTCGGGGCGACCGCCGTCGCGGCGCTCGGCGCGCTGTGGCTGGAGCGCGTGCCGATCGCGACCGGCTTCATCGATCGCGAACTGGGCCGCAGCGGGGTCGCCGCGCGCTATCGTATCGCCGGTCTCGGGCTGGGGCGGCAGCGGCTGACGAACGTGGTGATCGGCGACCCGGCCGATCCCGATCTCGTCGCCGACTGGCTGGAGACGCGGATCGACCTGGGGGCGACCGGCCCCTATCTCGCCGCCGTGCGCGCCGGCCATGTCCGGGCGCGGGCGCGGCTGGTGGACGGCAAGCTCTCACTTGGCGCGATCGACCGGCTGCTGCCGGCCTCGACCGGCGGGAAATTCGCGCTCCCCGCGCTCGACTTAAGGGTGGAGGACGCGCGGATACGCCTTGAGACGCCTTATGGCGTGATAGGGATGAAAATCAGCGGAAAAGGTTTTCTCGATAATGGGTTCAGCGGAACAATTGCCGCGCTGAGCGAGAAGGTGACGGTGGCCGGCTGCACGGCCGCCCGTCCCACCACCTTCCTCAAGGTGGCGATCGGGCGCGCGGGGCCGCAACTCAGTGGGCCGGTGCGCTTGGCCGAGGCGCGCTGCGGCGATGCCGTAGCGAGGAATGCGCGCGTCAATCTCGACATGTTGCTCGGCCCTTCGCTCGATCGCTGGTCGGGCCGCGCCGCGCTTGCCGTGGGCGCGGTCGGCGGCGGTGGCGCGCGGGCGGCCGATATGGGCGGAACGATCGACTTCGCCGGCAATGCGCGCCGGACCGAGGGGCGGGCGGATATCGCCGGTGGCGTGTTCGCGCTGCCGGGCGCGGTGGGCGAGCGGATCGGCTTTCGCGGCAAATGGCGGTTGATCGAGGGCCGGCCGATCGTCGCCGGAACGATGCGCGCGACTGGCGTGGCGCTCGACCAGCGGTTGCGCGGTCGCGTCGCCGGCAGCGTGGCGGGGACGGCGGGCACGCCGCTCGGCCCGATCGCGCGCGGGCTGGCGGCGGCGGCGGATCGCGCCGCGCGGCGCTTCGATGTGACGGCGCAGGCGGGTGTCACAAGCGGCGGCCTGCTCGCGCTCTCCAGCCTCGCCGCTACGGCTGCGAGCGGTGCGCGGCTGACGCTGGGCGAGGGGAGCGGCATCGCGCTCGGCGATCCCGCCGGCCCGCGCATCGACGGCACGGCGATGCTCTCCGGCGGTGGCTTCCCGGCGACGCGGATCGCGGTGCGGCAGCGCGCCGCCGGTGCCCCGATCGCCGGTTCGGCGACGATCGCTCCCTATGAAACCGGCGGCGCGCGGCTGTCGCTGTCGCCGGTGACGTTCGCGCGGACCGCGCGCGGGGCGATCTCGCTCCGGACGACGGCGGCATTGTCCGGTCCGCTCGGCGACGGGCGGGTGGAGAATCTGCACCTGCCGTTGCTCGCGACGATCGGCGCGGGCGGCGTAGCGCTCAACCCGGCCTGCACCCCGCTGGCCTTCGATCGACTCGCTGCCGGCGGTCTCACGCTGCGCCCGGCGCGGCTGACCTTGTGCCCGACCGGCGCGGCGCTGTTCCGGGCGACCGGCAAGGGGATCGACTATGGCGCGCGAATCGCCGCCCCGCGCCTTGAGGGGGCGATCGGCTCCAGCCCGCTCACGCTAGCCGCCGATGCGCTGACCGCGCGGGCCGGGGGCTTCTCCGCGACCGGCGTGAAGGCCCGGATCGGGCAGGAGGGGCAGCAGACGCGGCTCGATTTCGCGACGCTCGACGGCGGTTTCGGCGCTGGTCGCGTCTCCGGCGCTTTCTCCGGCGGCGCGGGGCGGATCGGCGCCGTCCCGCTGCTGCTCGGCGAGGCGGCCGGCCGCTGGCGGTTCGCCGGCGCGGCGCTAGACGTTAACGGCGGGCTGACGGTGAGCGACGCCGCGCCTGCTCCGCGCTTCCGTCCGCTCGCCGGGAGCGACGTCACGTTGCGGCTCGCCGATGGGGTCATCACCGCCGGTGGCGCGTTGCGCGAGCCGAAGAAGGGGGTGAAGGTCGCGGACGTCACGATCCGCCACGCGCTCGGCAGCGGCGCGGGCGAGGCGCGACTCGCCGTGCCCGGCATCACCTTCGGCAAGGAGTTCCAGCCGGACGAACTGACCCCGCTCACTTACGGCGTGATCGCGGACGTGAACGGCACGGTGAGCGGCGAGGGCGATATCCGCTGGGGCGCGGCGGGCGTCACCTCCGCCGGCACCTTCCGCACCGCCGGAACGGACCTCGCCGCCGCCTTCGGCCCCGTCACAGGGTTGAAGGGGGAGATCCGCTTCACCGACCTGCTCGCGCTGGAAAGCGCGCCGGGGCAGGTGGCGACGGTCGCCTCGATCAACCCCGGCGTGCCGGTGAACGACGGGCGAATCACCTATCAGACGCTCGCGGGCACCCGCATCCGCATCGAGGGCGCGCGCTGGCCGTTCGCTGGCGGGGAACTGACGCTCGACCCCTCGCTGCTCGATTTCTCCGCGCCGGAGATCCATCGCCTCACCTTCCGCGTGAAGGGCGCGGAAGCGGCGCAATTCCTCCAGCAATTCGATTTCAAGAACCTCGATGCGACCGGCACGTTCGACGGCGTGCTGCCGATCGCCTTCGACCAGTCCGGCGGCCGGATCGAGGGCGGGCATCTGGTGGTGCGCGACGGCGGCGGAAGCATCGCCTATGTCGGGGAGTTGACCGAGAAGGATCTTGGCACCTGGGGCAATATTGCGTTCCAGGCGCTGAAATCCTTGCGCTACAAGAGCCTCGACATCGTGATGAACGGCCCGCTCGCCGGGGAGATGGTGACGGAAGTGCGCTTTGCCGGCGTATCGCAGGGCGAAGGCGCGAAATCTAACTTCCTCGTGCGCCGGCTCCAGAAGCTGCCGTTCGTATTCAACGTCCGCATCAAGGCGCCCTTCCGCGGGCTGCTCGATTCGGTCGCTTCCTTCTACGATCCCAGCCGGCTGATCGAACGCAACCTGCCGACCCTGCTGGAGGAGCAGCAGAAGCGCGGCAAGCCGCCCGCGCCCGTTCAGCCCACCGCAAGCGAGAAAATGCCATGAGGACGATGGAATTGACGAAGCACGAAAGGCGCGCGACCCTAGACACGATGCGACGAGCGACGATGATCCTGCTGGCAGGCGGCACGGCGGCGTGCGTCAACGTCACCGCGCCGGACAAGCCGATCGTCATCAATCTCAACATCAACGTGACGCAGGAAGTGGTATATCGCCTCGACAGCGACGCGAAATCGCTGATCAAGCAGAATCCGGGGATTTTCTGACCATGACGAACAAGGCTTTGCTGATGGTTGCCGGCGCGGTGGCTCTCGCCGGCCTTTCCGCCACCGCCTTCGCGCAGCGCGACCCGGCCTATGCCGCCGCGCGCGCCGAAGGGAAGGTGGGCGAGCAGCCGGACGGCTATCTCGGCATCGTCGGCGCGCCGACGCCGGAGCTGCGCGCGCTGGTCAATTCGATCAACATCCAGCGCAAGGCCGCCTATACGCAGAAGGCGCAGGCGGCCGGCGCGACGGTGGAACAGATGGCCTTCACCTCCGGCTGCAACCTGATCCTCCAATTGTCGCCGGGCGAGAAATACAAGACGCCGGGCGGCATGTGGGAGACGCGTGGGGCCAGCGCGCCGCAACGCGATTCGCGCTGTATCTGATTCGAGGTGGTGGCGCGAGAAGGGGCGCCCCCGAATATCCGACCGTTACCGGAGGGTGACGAAGAGTTGACACCCCCGGACCCCCCGGCTAACCGGACCCGGCCTTGGCGGGCTCGCCTTTCGGCCTGACAGCGCCTGTCCGTCGCACGGGAGAGCGCGAATGGCCGAAAACGAGTCCGGACCGGAAACCCTCGGCGAAGACGCGCGCCTCAAGTCGCTCGATGAGCGGCTGCAGGCGGCGCGGAAGGACGAGGCGCTTCGGGCAGGCGCGGGCAAAGCGGCGGACGATGCGGGGTATCGCCTCGGCAATCGCGTGCTCGCGGAGCTTGTGGGGGGAATGGCGGGCGGCGCCCTGATCGGTTGGGTGATCGATCGGTTCGCCGGCACTTCTCCCTGGGCCCTGTTGGTGATGCTCGCCCTCGGGACGGTCGTCGCCTTCAGGAACATCATTCGGATTTCACAGCGCCCGAAGTGACTTCGGGCGCTTTGTTCAAGGATTGAGCGAAGTGGCAGCCGGCGGCAAGATCGATCCGATGCACCAGTTCCTGGTGGAACCGCTGTTCGGAACCCAGAACTGGTCGATCGCGGGCTACAACGTGGCCTTCACCAATTCGGCCGCGTGGATGTGCGTGGCGACGATCGCGCTGATCGCCTTCATGACGATGGGCACGCGCGGCGCGCTGATCCCCGGCCGCGGGCAGGTGATGGTGGAGGGCTTCGTCCGCTTCGTCGACAACATGCTGTCGGCGAACGTCGGGCCGGAGGGGAAGCGCTACGTCCCCTATATCTTCTCGCTGTTCATGTTCATCCTGTTCGCCAACGTGCTCGGCCTGCTGCCGCTCGGGCTATTCGGCATCCATCCGTTCACCTTCACCAGCCATTTCACGATCACCGGCGTGCTGGCGATCATGAGCTTCTCGATCGTGCTGATCGTCGGCTTCTGGCGGCATGGCCTGCATTTCTTCAGCCTGTTCGTGCCGCATGGCACGCCGGTGTGGCTGCTGCCGTTGATCCCGCTGATCGAGTTCGTCTCGTTCATGGTGCGCCCGTTCAGCCTCGGCCTGCGACTGTTCGTCGCGATGACGGCGGGTCACGTGCTGCTGAAGGTGCTGGCGGGCTTCATCATCAATTCCGGCACCGCCGGGATCGCGCCCGGCCTGTTCGTCGGCGTCCCCTCTTTCGTCCTGATGGTCGGCATCTCCGCGCTCGAGCTGCTGGTGGCCGGCATCCAGGCCTATGTCTTTGCGCTGCTGACCTCGCTGTATCTCAACGACGCGGTCAACCTGCACTGAGTTTTCCCAAGCGTTCCAACCCTTTCAACACTGGAGTTAAAACTATGGATCCCGCAGCCGCCAAGCTCATCGGTGCCGGTCTCGCCGCGATCGGCGCCGGCATGGCCGCCATCGGCGTCGGCAATGTCTTCGGCTCGTTCCTCGAGGGCGCGCTGCGCAATCCGGGCGCGGCCGACGGCCAGCAGGGCCGCCTGTTCATCGGCTTCGCCGCCGCCGAGCTTCTCGGTCTGCTGTCGTTCGTCGTCGCGATGATCCTGATCTTCGTCGCGTAACGAAAACGGCTTTTCCTTGGGCGGCCCGGTGCGCGTGAGAGCGCTCCGGTCCGCCGAGGCAGGACGAACATGCCACAGATATCCCAGCTCGCCGCCACTTATGCGTCGCAGATCTTCTGGCTGCTGCTGACGTTCGGCATCGTCTTCTTCATCGTGGGCCGCGGGATGCTGCCCAGGGTGCAGAAGACGATCGATTCGCGCGATCGGTCGATCGCCGACGATCTCGCCGCCGCCAGCCGCGCGCGCGACGAGGCCGACAAGGCGGAGGAAGCGTGGCGCCTGCGCGACCATGCCAACCGCGAGAAGGCGCAAGCGCTCGTCGCCGAGGCGCGCGCCCGCGCCGCCAAGGCGACCGAGGCGACGCTCCACGCCGCCAATGAGGAGCAGGCGGTGAAGATCGCCGCCGGCGAGGCGGAGGTCCGCGCGGCCACCAACCGCGCGCTGGACGAGATCGAGGCGGTGGCCGCCGAGGCCGCGCAGGACATCGTTGCCCGCGTTTCCGGCGCGAGCGTGACGGCGGACGAGGCGAGGGGGGCCGTGAAGGCGGCGATGGCGAATGGCTGATCTGGTTCTTCTCTCCGCCGCCGCCGAGAGCGCGGAGCACGCCGTCGATCCGGCGCTGTTCGGCGTGCTGAACAGCACCGTCTGGGTGTCGATCGCGATGGCCGCGTTCCTCGCGATCGTGATCTGGAAGGGCGGCATCCGCGCCGTCACCGGGATGCTCGATCGCCAGATCGCCGACATCCGCAAGCAGCTCGACGACGCGAAGCAGCTTCGCGCCGAGGCGGAGGCGCTGCGCGACGAATATACGCGCAAGATCGCCGATGCCGAAAAGAACGCCGCCGAAATGGCGACGCAGGCGGAGCATGAGGCCGAGGCGGTCGTCGCACAGGCCAAGCTCGACGCCGCCGAACTGGTGCAGCGCCGCGCCCGGATGGCGGAGGACAAGATCGCAGCCGCCGAGCGCGCCGCGATCGCCGAGGTCCGCGCCAGGACCGCCGACGCGGCGGCGAAAGCGGCGGCCGCGCTGATCGCCGAGCGGCACGGCAAGGATGCGGACAAGGCGTTGGTCGATCGCACCATCGCCGGGCTGAGCCGTCCGCACTGAGCGTTCGCCCGAACGACTGACGCAAACGGGGCGGCCTGCGGGTCGCCCCGTTTCGTTTGGAGCCGGGGGACGATGGGGTGCGCTTCTGTCAGGCCGGGTGAGTATCGCCGGCCCGTTGGCGCAATCCCGATCGTCTCGCTAAAACCGCGCCCATGACCGATGCACGCGAATCGGGCCTTGCCCTTGATCCGAAATATGACGCCAACGGGCTCGTCACGGCGGTCGTCACCGATCGCGTCGGTGGCGGGGTGCTGATGGTCGCGCATATGAATGCTGAGGCGCTGGCGGCGACGCTCGCCAGCGGCGAGGCGACTTTCTGGTCGCGCAGCCGGGGGCGGTTGTGGAAGAAGGGCGAGACATCCGGCAACGTGCTGCGCGTCGTGGAAGTCCGCGTCGATTGCGATCAGGATGCCTTGTGGCTGATCGCCGATCCCGCCGGCCCGGCGTGCCACACCGGCGCGCCGAGTTGCTTCTACCGTCGCATCGCCGATGGCCGGCTGGAGCGCGTCGATTGAGGCGAGCGGCGCTCGTTCTGTCGCTGGGCATGTTGCTGGCCGGATGCGGGCGGGCGGCGCATGAGCCGGAGGCTGATCGCAACAGCGCCGGGGCGCAGCTTGAACGCGCCGCAATCACGGCGGGCGTGGTGGCCGACCCCGCGCAACTCGATCCGGTCGGCGCCTATGGCGCGGAGAACGACCGCGCGTGCATCGTCCGTGCCGGCAAGGGTTATCGCATCGGCGCGGGCGTGGATTACGGAGACGGGCACGGCTGCCTCGCGCGCGGCACGGCGAAGGGGACGGGAAAGCTCGCCGTCACGCTGGGCGGGGGATGCCATTTCGACGCGCGCTTCGACGGGCGCCGACTGATCTTCCCGCCGGTGCTGCCGGCGGAATGCGATCGTTTCTGCACCGGCCGGGCCTCGCTCACCGCGCTTTCGGTCGAAAGGCTGAGCGGCGCGGAGTCCGAGGCAGGGGCGCTGCGCGGGAGCGACGGGAAGCCGCTATGCGGCGAATGATCGCAAGTTGACGTTCACGTAAGGGTGAGTTAGCTTCTCCCCATGTCGAGCGTCTCCGCCTACGCCCCGATACCGTCGCTGCCCGATCGCACCAGCTTCACGATCACCGATCTCGCCGCCGAATTCGACGTCACGCCGCGCGCGCTGCGTTTCTATGAGGACGAGGGGCTGATCGCGCCGGAGCGGCGGGGCACCGCGCGCATCTATTCGCATCGCGATCGCGCGCGGCTGGCGTGGATTTTGCGCGGCAAGCGCGTCGGCTTCAGCCTCGCGGAAATCCGCGAGATGATCGACCTCTACGATATCGACGACGGCCGCCATACCCAGCGCGCCGTCACCATCGAGCGCTGCCGCGCGCGCATCGCGACGCTGGAAGCGCAGAAGCAGGACATCGACGCCGCGATCGAGGAACTGGGCGAATTCGTCGCCCTGCTCGAAACCGGCGCAACCAGGGAAGCCTGAACATGCCGCAATATACGCCCCCCGTGCGCGATACGCGCTTCGTGCTCGATCATGTCGTCAAGCTCGGCAATTATGCGAACCTCCCGGCCTTCGCCCCCGCGACGCCGGACATGGTGGATGCGGTGCTGGAGGAAGGCGGCCGCTTCGTCGCCGAGGTGCTGTTCCCGCTCAACCAGTCGGGCGATCTGGAGGGATGCACGCGCCACCCGGACGGTTCGGTGACGACGCCGAAGGGGATCAAGGAAGCCTATGCCAGGTTCGTCGAATCCGGCTGGGGCACGCTCTCCGCGCCGGAGGAGTTCGGCGGGCAGAACATGCCGCACGTCGTCTCGACGGCGTTTCAGGAATATATGATCTCCTCGAACATGGCCTTCGCCATGTATCCGGGGCTGGCGCATGGTGCGATCGCGGCGCTGATGGTGAAGGGGTCACCGGAGCAGCAGCGGACCTATCTGCCCAAGATGGTTTCCGGCCAGTGGGGCGGCACGATGAACCTGACGGAGCCGCAATGCGGCACCGACCTCGGCCTCATCAAGACCAAGGCCGAGCCGCAGGCGGACGGATCGTACAGCATCACCGGCACCAAGATCTTCATCTCGGCCGGCGAGCATGACCTGACCGAGAACATCATCCATCTCGTGCTGGCCAAGACGCCGGGCGCGCCGGACAGCTCGAAGGGCATTTCGCTGTTCGTGGTGCCGAAGTTCCTCGTCAACGCGGACGGCTCGCTCGGCGAGCGCAACGCGGTGTCGTGCGGCTCGATCGAGCACAAGATGGGCATCCACGCCAACGCCACCTGCGTGATGAACTATGACGGCGCGAAGGGCTGGCTGGTCGGCGAGGAGATGAAGGGGCTCGCCGCGATGTTCATCATGATGAACGCGGCGCGGCTCGGCGTCGGCCTGCAGGGCCTCGCGGTGGGCGAGACGGCCTATCAGAACGCGGTCGTCTATGCCGGCGACCGGCGGCAGGGGCGCGCGTTGACCGGCCCGGCCGAGCCGAACGAGAAGGCGGACCCGCTGTTCGTCCACCCCGACGTGCGCCGGATGCTGATGCACGGCAAGGCGTGGACCGAGGGGCTGCGCGCGCTCTGCCTGTGGGGCGGGCTGCTGGTCGATCTGGAACATGGCGCGGCGACGGAGGAGGAGCGCCAGTCGGCGGCCGACCTGATCGGGCTGCTCACTCCGGTCATCAAGGGCGTCGGCACCGACAAGGGCTATGAGATCGCCACCAACGCGCAGCAGGTTTATGGCGGCCACGGCTACATCCAGGAATGGGGGATGGAGCAGTACGTCCGCGATGCGCGGATCGCGATGATCTACGAGGGCACCAACGGCGTGCAAGCGATGGACCTCGTCGGGCGCAAGCTGGCGACGAACGGCGGCCGCGCGGTGCAGGCGTTCTTCGCGCTGGTCGCGGGCGAATGCGCCGCTGCCAAGGGCGATGCCGCGACCGCCGATCTCGCGACCCGGCTGGAGAAGGCGCTGGGCGAGATGCAGGCGGCGACGATGTGGTTCATGGCCAACATGGCCGATCCGAACAATATCGGCGCGGGGGCGGTGCCCTATATGCACCTCACCGGGCTGGTCGCGGTGGGGCTGATGTGGCTGCGCATGGCGAAGGCGGCGGTCGAGCTGAAGGCGGCGGGGGAGGGCGATGCCGCGTTCCTCGACGCCAAGCTCGTCACCGCGCGCTTCTTCGCCGAGCGGATGCTGCCCGAGGCCGGCTCGCTGCGGCGGCAGATCGAGGGCGGGGCGGACGCGGTGATGGCGATCCCGCCGGAGATGTTCCGGGCGGGGTGATGCGGCTGGGCCGGGATCGCCGCGCGCTTTCCTCGTGGGTTTTCTGCGGGGGAAGCGTCGCGTCGGCTTACGCCCCACAGTCAGCCGTTGATTGTGATCAGAGAGCGCGCCCCTAGCAGACATGAAGTCGGTATGCGAAGGTTGGTCGATGGACCTCATTTTGGACGAAACACCTGCCGATCGGCTTTACCTTAGAGGACTGGCGATCCGACATGAGCGGCGCTGCGGCTTGTGGATGCCGATCATGTGGCACCTTGCGCTACGCGGCCACACAGGCGCTATGATCGAGTTGGCCGACTGGTTTTCGGACGATAACAGCGCCTCAAGCTTCGGCACTCCTGCTGGCGCATTCAGCGCAGCAGGATTATATCGTCGCGCTTACCGAAAAGGCGATGCTCGCGCTGCGAACAATGCGGCAATGAGTTTCTTCAACCGAAATGATATGATTGGATATCGGCGGTGGCTTAGACGAGCCGCAAAGGCAGGAGACCTAGAAGCCAGGAAACAGCTAAGACATTTCGAAACTCGTCTCTGGCACGCTGCCGCTCGCAAGATTGGACGATTAAGGCCCGAGCAGAAGCGAGACGAGTTCGCATAGCAGCGCGTCTGCTTCCGTTTCCTGCGGCTCCGAAGCGGCCAGTCCGAAAACCACCCAATCTCCGCCGTTCCAGCCGCCGCCTCATCCGATACTCTCAGATCGCCCCCGAAAACGTATCGCACTGCGCCGGATCGCCGCTGTCCAGCCCGCGCTTCAGCCACGCCTGCCGCTGCGCCGAGGTGCCATGAGTGAAGCTGTCGGGCACGACGCGGCCCTGCGCTTCCTTTTGCAACGTGTCGTCGCCGATCGCCTGCGCGGCGGTCATGCCCTCCTGCACGTCGCCCGGATCGAGCCGGTCGCGGTTCTGCGCCGCCCAGACGCCGGCATAGCAATCCGCCTGCAATTCCAGCCGTACCGACAGGTGGTTGCCCTCCACCTCGCTCGACCGCGCCTGCTGGCGCTGCACCTGCTCCGACGTGCCGAGCAGGTTCTGGATATGGTGGCCGAACTCGTGCGCGATCACATAATCCTGCGCGAAATCGCCGGCGGCGTGAAACCGGTCCTGCAATTCGCGGAAGAAGCTGGTGTCGAGGTAGATGCCCTGATCGGTCGGGCAATAGAACGGTCCCATCGCCGATTGCGCCGCGCCGCAGCCCGACTGGCCCATGCCGGAATAGAAGACGAGCTTCGGCTGCTGGAACCGCTCGCCCGAGCGGGAGAAGATCGCTGCCCAGGTCTTGTCCGCCGAGCTGAAGGCGTTGCAGGCGGAGCGGCTCGATGCGTCGACCGAGCAGGCCGCCGTCGCGCCGCCCGCGCCGGATGACGGGCGCTGGCCGGTCTGCACCTGCGGCGTGTTGCCGGTCCCGCCGCCGAGCATCGATCCGAGGTTGCCCAGCCCGCCGAACACCGCCAGCAGCAGGAGCACCACGACGATGCCGCCGCAGCCGAAGCGGCTGCCGATCAGCGGCAACAGCCCCAGCAGCATTCCGCCGCCGCCGCCGCCGAATCCGCCGCCGCCGAAGCTCTGGCCGCGCTGATCCTCGACATTGATGTCCGGATCGAAATCGTCGAGCCGCATCGCGCTATCCCCTGTCGCCGTGCATTTACGCGCTCCTGAATGCGCGAAGCGAGCGGGCGGTTGCAAGGGGCGAACTTGATCGCGGGCCTGCACCCGTGCAGGAACGGCGCATGGCAGACGTAGAACCCCGCCGGCGCCGAGCGCGGGCATTGCCCTTGCCCGATACCGTGGCGCTGGTGCTGCAAGGCGGCGGCGCGCTGGGCAGCTATCAGGCCGGCGTGATCGAGGCGCTTTCCGCCGCCGCGATCGAGCCGGACTGGGTGGCCGGCATCTCGATCGGCGCGATCAACGCCGCGATCGTCGCCGGCAACCCGCCCGAGCGGCGCGTCGAGCGGCTGCGGCAATTCTGGAACCAGGCGACGAGCTGGCTGCCGAGCTTCCCGATCCTGCCCGACGACATGGTGCGCGAATTCGTCCACGAATGGTCCGCCGGCTTCGTCGCGATGGCCGGGGTGCCGGGCTTCTTCGGCCCGCGCTTCATCCCGCCATTCATGGCCGTGCCGGGGACGCCGGGGGCGCTGAGCTTCTACGATTCGACGCCATTGCGCGACACGCTGGACGAACTGGTCGACTGGGATCTGCTCAACGACGGGCCGGTGCGGCTCTCGGTGGGCGCGGTCGATGTGGAGAGCGGCAATTTCCGCTATTTCGACACCTATGACGAGCGGATCGACGCGCGGCATGTGATGGCGTCCGGCGCGTTGCCGCCGGGCCTGCCGCCGGTCGAGATCGACGGGCGCTGGTATTGGGACGGCGGGCTGGTGTCGAACACGCCGCTCCAGCATGTGCTCGACAACCAGCGCGCGGAGATGATCGTCTTTCAGGTCGATTTGTTCTCCGCCGCTGACGAGCGGCCGCGCACGATCATGGACGTGGCGGCGCGCGCCAAGGAGATCGCCTTCTCCAGCCGCACCCGGCAGGTGACCGACCAGATGATGCGGCTCCGGAAAGAGCGCGAACTGGTGCGCCGCGTTCTCGCCAAACTGCCGCCGGAACTCGCCGCCGACCGCGAGGTCGAGGCGCTGGCGGCGATGGCGGCGGAACAGCCGGTCAGCCTCGTCCACCTCATCTACCGCGCCAATGCGTGGGAGGGCGGCGCGCGCGACTTCGAGTTTTCCACCCGCACGATGCGCGAGCATTGGGCGGCGGGCCGCGAGGCGGTGGAGGCCACGATGGCCAATGCCGAGCTGGTCGCGGAGAATATCCTCACCGGCCGCACCGCGGCCTTCGACCTGGCGAGATAGGAGTGACCATGTTTCTCAAGGGCAAGAGCGCGATCGTCACCGGTTCGACCTCCGGCATCGGCCTCGCGATCGCCAAGGCGCTGGCGGCCGAAGGCGCGGCGGTGGTCATCAACGGCTTCGGCGACGCCGACGCAATCGAGAAGGAGCGCGCCGGGCTGGCGGCGCTGAGCGGCGCGCAGGCGCTGTACGATGCGGCCGACATGACCAAGCCCGATGAGATCGCGGCGATGGTCCGCCGCGCGCATGACGAGCTTGGCGGGCCGGACATCATCGTCAACAACGCCGGCATCCAGCATGTCGCGCCGGTCGACCAGTTCCCGATCGACAAATGGAACGCGATCATCGCGATCAACCTTACCAGCGCCTTCCACATGATGCGCGCCGCGGTGCCGTTCATGCGGAGCAAGAAGTGGGGGCGGATCATCTCCACCGCTTCGGCGCACAGCAAGGTCGCCAGCCCCAACAAGTCGGCCTATGTCGCCGCCAAGCACGGCATCGACGGGCTGACCAAGACGGTGGCGCTGGAAACCGCGACCGACGGCATCACCGTCAACTGCATCTCGCCCGGCTATGTCTGGACGCCGCTGGTCGAGAACCAGATCCCGGACACGATGAAGGCCCGCAACATGACGCGCGAGCAGGTGATGAGCGACGTGCTGCTCGCCGCCCAGCCGACCAAGCAGTTCGTCACGCCCGAGCAGGTCGCGGCGTTCGCGCTGTTCCTGTGCCGCGACGAGGCGGCGCAGGTTACCGGCGCGAACCTCTCGATCGACGGCGGCTGGACGGCGGCGTGAGCCTGTTGTTCGGCCTTGCCGCGCTGGCGGCGTGTCAGGCCGCCGCGCCTGACGCGGCCGCCGCCGTGGTGCCCGAACATGCGGCGTCCGAACGCGCCGACACCTGTGGCGGGGTAGAGGTGGCGTGGCGCCGCGCCGCGACGCAGAACGATCGCGTGCGGCTGCGCAACTGGCGCACCTCGTGGCTGGACGCGGTGGCGAAGGCCAAGGCCGGCGGCGGGGCGGAGGTGATCGCGCGCGACGATGCGCTCTACGATCCCGATCGCGCGCTCGACCACCCGATCCCGCCCGCCGGCGATTATCGCTGCCGGATCGTCAAGCTCGGCGCGAAACGGACGGTGAACAAGGATTTCGTCGAGCTGCCGGCGAGCGCCTGCACCGTGGGGCGCAACGGCGACGAGACGTGGTTCACGATCAACGAGGGCAAGCAGCGCCCGATCGGCCGCTTCTTCGCCGGCCCGCCGGGGCGCGGGGTGTTCCTCGGCACGCTCGAGCTGGGGGACGAGCGGCTGCCGCTGGAATACGGGCTGGACGCGCGGCGCGACATGATCGCCTATCTCGATCGCGTGGGCGACGCGCGGTGGCGGCTGATCGTGCCGCAGCCGCATTTCGATTCCATCGTCGAACTGGTGGAGATCGTGCCGGCGCGCTGACGAGCGGCAGGGCCTATTGTCCGAAGCCCGCCGCGCTGGCCTGCGCGATCGCCTCGCGCGCGGCGGCGACGAGCGCGCTGGCCTTCGCCTCGCACTCGCGCTGTTCATAGGCCGGGTCCGAATCCGCGACGATGCCCGCGCCCGCCTGCATGTGGATCGTCCCGTCCTTCACCACGGCGGTGCGCAGCACGATGCATGAATCCATCGACCCGTCCGGCGAGAAATAGCCAACGCCGCCGGCATAGGCGCCGCGCTTTTCCCGCTCCAGCTCGGCGATGATCTGGCAGGCGCGCACCTTGGGCGCGCCGCTGACCGTGCCGGCGGGGAAGCCGGCGAGCAGCGCGTCGATCGCATCGTGCGACGGATCGAGCCGGCCGACCACGTTCGACACGATGTGCATCACATGGCTGTAGAATTCGACCATGTAGCTGTCCGTTACCGTCACGCTGCCCGCCGCCGCGACGCGCCCGACGTCGTTGCGGCCGAGATCGAGCAGCATCAGGTGCTCGGCGCGCTCCTTGGGATCGGCGAGCAGACTGGCGCGGTTGGCCTCGTCCTCGCTGGCGGTCTTGCCGCGCGGGCGGGTGCCGGCGATTGGGCGGATCGTCACCTCGCCGTCGCGCGCGCGGACGAGGATTTCCGGGCTGGAGCCGATCAGCGCGAACCCCGGCAGATCGAGGTGATAGAGGAACGGGGACGGGTTGATCCGCCTGAGCGCGCGATACAGCTCGAACGGCGGCAGCGCGAAAGGCGCGGTGAAACGCTGCGCCAGCACGACCTGGAAGATATCGCCGGCGGCGATATATTCCTTCGCCCGCGCGACCATCTGGCCATAGCGGCCGGGCGCAAGGACAGGGGTCAGCGCCACCTCCGCCGGCTCGCCCGTCACACGCGGCGGCACGCCGGCGGTGGCGAGCCGCGCCTCGACCGCATCAAGCCGCTCCTCCGCCTCGGCGACGATCGCGGCGGCGTCACGCGCCGCGTCCGGCCAGACGGGCGCGACGAGGAACAGCGCATCGGCCAGCCGGTCGAACACCAGGATCACGGTCGGCCGCACGAACATCATGTCGGGCAGCCCGAGCGGATCGGCCTCCGGCACGGGGAGGTTTTCCGCCAGCGCCATCGTCTCATAACCGAAATAGCCGACGAGGCAGGCGAGCGCGCGCGGCAGCTCCGCCGGCACGTCGGCGCGGCAATCCGCGACCAGCCGGCGCAGCGCCGCCAGCGTCGGTTCGGGGCAGGGCGCGAAGGCGTCGCGGTCGGTGAGCCAGTGGCGGTTGATCGCGGCGCTGTCGCCCCGCGCGCGGAATACGAGATCAGGCGCGAGGCCGATCAGGCTGTGCCGCCCGCGCACCGATCCGCCCTCGACCGATTCGAGCAGGAAATCGCCGCGCCCCGGCTCGATCAGCTTGAGCGCGGCGGCGACCGGCGTTTCGGTATCGGCGACGCGCCGCCGCCACACGAGCGCGGGGCGCCCGGCCGCGAGCGCGCCTTCGGCTGGATTACTGATTGCCCGCGTCCTTGCCCGACAGGTCGGCCTTGATCCGCGCGATCTCGGCGGCGTTGCGCACCACCTTCAGCTCGGCCTTCACCGCATTGGTGAACTGCTCGGCATATTCGCGGCCGATCAGGCTGCCGATCTGCTGACGGGTGGAGGCGATGAGCTGCGGCGTCCTCGCCGCGTCGCCGCCGACGATCGTGTCGACCTTGACGATCATCCAGCCGGCATTGTTCGGCGCCTCCAGCAGCCGCGCGCTGCCGCCCGGCAGGCTGAACATCAGCGCCAGCGCCGGATCGACGCCCTGCCGCGAGGTGATCTGGCCGCGCATCCCCTCGATCGGGCGCACCGCCGCGCCGTTCACGCCGGCCAGCGCCTGCACCAGCGGGGTGCCTTTCTGCACCTTGGCGAGCGCCGCCGCCGCCGCCTGCCGCGCCGCCTTGCGCGCGCGATCGGCGGCGAAATCCTTCGCCACCGTCTCGCGCACCTTGTCGAGCGGGCGCGGCGCGGCGTGGACCACGCGATCGAGCGCGACCAGCGCGAAGCTGCCGTCTGGCCCGAGCTGCACCATCGTCGGCGAATCGCCCTCTTCCGCGGCGAAGCCCGCCTTGACGATCTCGGCCAGCGCGGGATCGGGCTTGGCGGCGGGATCGTCGGGGTTGAGGCCGGTCGCGGCGAGCGCGGGGGTGGTCTCCGCCGTCAGCTTGTTGTCCGCCACCAGCTCGCTGAAATTGGCGTTTTCGGCGATCGCGTCGTCCAGCTTGTCGTGGATCTTGCTCAGCGCCTCGACCAGCTTCTGCTGGGTCAGCGCCTTGACGATCTCGTCGCGCGCTTCGGCGAGCGATTTGGCCGGCACCTGCTCGATCGCATCGACCCTGGCGACGACGAAGCCGATCCCGCCCTTGACCGGGCCGATCGTCGCGCCCTTCGCGGCGCCGAACGCGGCATCGGCGGCGGCGGCGGAGGTCTGCGCGGCATAGGCCGATTTCTCGATCGCGCTGATCGTGCGCGATTCCAGCCCGGCGGCGCGCGCGGCCTCGGTGATTGAGCCGGCCTTCGCCTTGGCGGCGAGCGCCTCGGCGGCCTTCTGGTCGAGCACCACGACCTGCGTCAGCGAGCGCTTTTCCTTCGCGGCGTAGCGGGCGCGGTTGTTGTTATAGGCCTGCGCGATCTCCGCGTCGCTCGGCTGCGCCTGCGCCTTCATCATCTCGGCGGTGACGCGGGCGTAACGGATCACGCGGCGCTCCGGCACGGTATAATTGGCGAGGTTGCGCTTGTAGAAATCCTGCACTTCCGCGTCGGTCGGCGCGGGGCCGGCGGGCATCGCGGCGGCGGGGATCAGCGCGACCTGCCCGGTGCGCCGCTCGAGCAGCAGCGAGGCATAGGGCAGCGCGACCGATTCCGGCAGCTGCGCCGCGCCGACCGTCGAGGCGAGCAGGAAGCGCGCCATCGTGCTCTGCGCGATCTCGCCCTGCACCTGCTTGTCGGTCATGTGGCGTTGCTGGAGGATGCGCTCATAGGCGGCCTGATCGAACTTGCCGGTCGGGCCGATCAGCGCGGGGATGCTCTGCAACTCGCTGCCGATCAGCGCGCGGCTGACGGCCATGCCCTGATCCTGCCCGAACTTCTCCAGCGCGATGCCGGTGATGAGCTGGTCCAGCACCCCCTCCACGCCGCCGTTGGCGACGAAGGTCGGCATGTCGACGCCGGGGTTCTGCTGGTGGATCTCGTTGAGCTGGTCGCCCACGCGCTGCTTGAGCTGCGCCTCGCCGATCGCGACATTGCCGATCCGCGCGACGGTGGTCTTGGTCATGCCCCCGCTGCCCGCGCTCAGCCCGGTCACGTCGCCGGCGGCGAAGGCCAGCGCGATCATGCCCAGGGTGACGAAAGTGATGACCAGCCCGATCTTTGAATTGGTGATCCGCCGGAAGAAACCGAGCATGCGCGTTGAAATCCGTGAAGTTGCAGCTTGCGGCTTTAGGGTCCAAACTCCATCAGGGCAATGTCGTGATCGCCCGGCGACCCCTTCGGGGCGGGCGGATTGTCCTGATGGAGTTTGGACCCTCGGGACGCGGCACGGTGGCATCAAGCGCCGAGCGCGGCTATCGACCGGATCATCCGTGATTGTGGTTGCGCAAGGGGAGGGACATGCGTCGTAAGCTGGTTGCCGGGAACTGGAAGATGAACGGGTCGCTGGCGAGCCTCGCCGAGCTTGACGGGATCGGCGCGGCGCTCGATCCGCGCGTCGACGTGGCGATCGCGGTGCCCGCCACGCTGATCGCGCCGGCGGCGGCGCGCGCGTCCTTCCCGATCGGGGCGGAAGACGTCCATGCCGCCGACAGCGGCGCGCATACCGGCTGCATCTCCGCGCCGATGGCGAAGGAGGCGGGCGCGACGTTCTCGATCGTCGGCCATTCCGAGCGGCGGCAGGGCCAGTGCGAGAGTGATGCCGACGTGAAGGCCAAGGCGGAGGCGCTGCGCCGCAACGCCATGCAGGCGATCCTGTGCGTCGGCGAGACGCTGGACGAGCGCGAGAGCGGCCGCGCCGAGGCGGTGGTGATGGCGCAGGTCCGCGCCTCGCTGCCGGAAGGCGCGGCGGGCGACTGGCTCGCCATCGCCTATGAGCCGATCTGGGCGATCGGCACCGGGCGCACCGCCACGGTGGCGGATGTCGAGGCGATGCATGGCGCGATCCGCGCGACGTTGGTCGAGCTGCTCGGCGCGGACGGCGGCGCGGGCGTGCGGCTGCTCTACGGCGGATCGGTGACGGCGGACAATGCGGCGGCGCTGCTTCATGCGCGCGACGTGGACGGCGCGCTGGTCGGCGGGGCGAGCCTGACGGCGGCGAAATTCGCGCCGATCATCGCGGCGGGGGCGGGGGCATGACGCTCGCGCCGCTGCCGCCGGTCCGCCGCGTGCTCACCGCGATCGACGGCGAGGGGCGCTCGCATATCGTGGAAGACGGCCCCAGCCCGGCGGGCTTCGCGCTGCCCGGCTCGCCGTTCCGCAGCGACAATATCTGGCGCACCGCCGCCGCGCCCGCGCCGGTCGAGGCGGCGGACACGATCACCGCGCACAAGGGCGTGCTGCCCCCGCCGGGCGGCACGGTGCTGCGCGTGATCGACTTCCCGCCGCAAGTCGGATCGCGCGCGGAGCAGGCCGCGCTGGCGGCGCAGGTCTTCGCCCTGCTCTATCCGGACGCCGACCACCATACCGGCAGCGAGCGCAGCGCCGGGATGCACACCACCGACACGGTGGATTATGCGATCGTTCTGGCCGGCGAGATCTGGGCGATGATGGATCGCGACGAGACGCTGCTGAAGGCGGGCGACATATTGATCCAGCGCGGCACCGCCCATTCTTGGGAGAATCGCGGCGCGGCGATGGCGCGCGTCGCCTTCGTGCTGATCGATGGCACGCGCGATGGGTTGAGCCGGCGGAGCGCGTGATGCTGCTGATCGTCGGCACGATGCGGCTGCCGCCGGACAAGCTTGATCAGGCGCGGCCGGCGATGGCGGAAATGATCGCGCGCAGCCGCGCCGAGGATGGCTGCATCCTTTATGCCTATGCCGGGGACGTGCTCGACGCCGGGCTGATCCACATCAAGGAATTGTGGCGCGATGAAGCCGCGTTGCGCCGCCATTTCGCCTCCGATCACATCCGGGCGTGGCGGGCGGCATGGCCCGCGCTGGGGATCGGTGCGCGCGATCTCGTCGCCTATGAGGTGGGCGAGGCGCGCGCGGTCTGACCCGCTCAATAGACGTATTTGCTGCCGTTCCACCTAGCGACCGGCATCCGCCCCATGCCGGGGCCGCCGATCTCTATGTCCTTCCAGCCGAGGTGCTTCGTCGGGCGCACCACCGCCATTCCCTGCGCGGAGAGGACGGGGGCGAGCGCACCCTGCCTGTTGCGCGTCAGCACGACGAACATCGAGCCGCCGTTGCCGTAGCAGGCGCCGCCATCGGAAACGATGATCTCCGGAGCGCCGTCGCCGTTGAGGTCCTCGCGCTCGAAATTGATCTGCTCGGCGGTGACGTCGCATTCGTTGACGATGCGGCTTCCGCTCACCTTGAAGCCGGCCGCCCGCGCCGCCGCCAGCCGCTCCGGCGCGGTGAACGGCTGCGCCGCGCCGGCCAACATCATCGCCGTGATCAGTAATCCCATCGCATCGCTCCCTTTGTCGAGAATCGCGCGACCCTGATCTTTTGCTCAACCTAGCATCGGTGACGGATCAGGCATAGCGCGCCTTCAGCACCTCCCACGCCGCGCGCAGGCCGAGCGCGTCGCCGCCCTTCGGCCGCCCGGCCTTGGCCGCCGGCCGCCACGCGAAGGTGTCGACATGCGCCCAGGGGATCGTCGCGGGGACGAAGCGGCGCAGGAACAAGGCGGCGGTGACCGCACCGGCAAAGCCGCCTTCGGGCGAGTTCACCATGTCCGCCACGTCGGATTTGAGCATCTCGTCATAGCCGTCCCACAACGGCATCCGCCACAGCGGGTCGCTCACTCGCTCCGCCGCGGCCAGAAGCTCGCTCGCCAGCGCATCGTCGTTGGCGAACAGCGGCGGCAGGTCCGGCCCCAGCGCCACGCGCGCCGCGCCGGTGAGGGTGGCGAAGTCGAGGATCAGTGCCGGTTCCGCCTCCACCGCCTTCGCAATCGCATCGCCGAGGATCAGGCGGCCTTCCGCATCGGTATTGGTGTTCTCCACCGTCAGCCCCTTGCGGGTCCTGAGCACGTCGCCGGGGCGGAAGGCGTTGCCCGCGACGGCATTCTCCACCGCCGGCACGAGCAGGTGCAGCCGCACCTTGAGCCGCGCGCCCATCACCAGGCTCGCCAGCGCCAGCATGTGCGCCGCGCCGCCCATGTCCTTCTTCATCAGCCGCATCCCGGCGGCGGGCTTGATGTCCAGCCCGCCCGAATCGAAGCACACGCCCTTGCCGACCAGCGCGATGCGCGGATGTGCGGGATCGCCCCATTCCAGCTCGATCAGGCGCGGCGCGCGCTCCTTCGAAGCCGCCTGCCCGACCGCGTGGATCATCGGATAGCCGGTGGCGAGCGCGTCGCCACGCGTCACGGTCAGCGTGCCGCCGTGCTGCTTCGCCAGCCCCTCCGCGATCTCCTCCAGCTCAGCCGGGCCGAGATCGGACGCGCCGATGTTGACCAGATCGCGCACCAGCGCGGTCGCCTCCGCGACGCGCAGCGCCTCCTCGATCCGCGCCGGCTCGCCGGAGAGCAGCACGCGCGGCTCGGCGGGGTCGGCGCGGTAGCGCTCGAAGCGATATTGGCCGAGCAGCCAGCCGAGCATCGCCGCCCCCGGCTCGCCCGACGCGAGGCGATACGTCCCCTCCGGCAGCGAGGTGCCGAGCGAGGCGATCCGCCACGGCGAGCTTTCCGGCTCGGGGCAGACGAGCAGGTACGACCAGTCCTCCGCCGCCTCGCCCGGCAGCACCGCGCGATCGCCCGGCTTGCCCGCCACGCGCCCGGCGGCGACCGCCGTGCGCACGCGCGGCGGCTGACCGGCGAGCCAGTCGGCGAAGGCATCGGGGTGGACGACATGGATCGCGCGCGCGGGCTGGCCGCGATCGGGCTGGAGCATCGGGGTAAAGTCCGTCATGCCGCCACCAAAGCAGGAGTTGGGCGGCCGCGCAACGCGGGCGGTTTGCAAGCGCGAATGCACAATCTACATCATGCGCCATGACCACGCACACCACCCGCATGTTGATTCTCGGTTCCGGCCCGGCCGGCCTTTCCGCCGCCATCTACGGCGCGCGCGCCGGGATGCAGCCGATCGTCGTGCAGGGCATCCAGCCCGGCGGCCAGCTCACCATCACCACAGATGTGGAGAATTACCCCGGCTTCGCGGACGTGATCCAGGGCCCATGGCTGATGGAGCAGATGCAGAAGCAGGCCGAGCATGTCGGCACGCGGCTGATGTGGGACACGATCGTCGAGGTCGACCTGTCGCAGCGCCCGTTCCGCCTGACCGGCGATGGCGGCGACGTCTATGAGGGCGAGGTGCTGGTGATCGCCACCGGCGCGCAGGCCAGGTGGCTCGGCATCGACAGCGAGGAGCCGATGAAGGGCAAGGGTGTCAGCGCCTGCGCCACCTGCGACGGCTTCTTCTATCGCGGCAAGAAGGTGGCGGTGATCGGCGGCGGCAACACGGCGGTGGAGGAGGCGCTCTACCTCACCAACCATTCCGACGACGTGACGCTGATCCACCGCCGCGATTCGCTGCGCGCGGAGAAGATCCTGCAGGAGCGGCTGTTCGCGCATCCCAACATCAAGGTGCTGTGGAACAAGGAGGTGCGCGAATTCGTCGACGGCGGCGGCACCGCCGGCCTCGTCGCGCTCGACCTGCGCGATACGGTGACGGGGGAAGCGTCGCGGCTCGACGTGCAGGGCGGCTTCGTCGCGATCGGCCACCATCCGGCGACCGAATTGTTCCGCGGGCATCTGGAGCTGGACGCGGACGGCTATGTCGCGGTCCAGCCCGGCTCGACGCGCACCAGCGTCCCCGGTGTGTTCGCCTGTGGCGACGTGATGGACAAGGTCTATCGTCAGGCGGTGACGGCGGCCGGCACCGGTTGCATGGCGGCGCTGGATGCCGAGCGGTTCCTCGCGGAAGCGGACTTCGAGAAGCTGGCCGAGGCCGCCGAGTAGGGTTGCGCTCGCCCCGGTCGTGGCGCAAACCTCGCGTCACGCAACCGTAACCGGGGGAAATAATGAAGTTTCGGATCGCGCTCGCGCTGTCGGCGGCGAGCATCGTGCTGGCCGCGCCGGCCATCGCGCAGGACAAAAAGGCCGAGGACAAGGCGCCGGCGGAAAAGAGCGGCGATCCCGCGATCCCGCCGCCGGTCGTCTCTGTCACGCATCACAGCGGCACGTTCGGCGGAGTGAAGGTCGCCTATAAGGCGATCGCCGGCGAAACCTATCTCAAGGACAAGGACGGCAAGCCGCTCGCCGCGATTACCTCGTACAGCTATATCAAGGAGGGGCCGACCGATCCCAACCGGCCGGTGACCTTCCTGTGGAACGGCGGCCCCGGCTCCGGCTCGCTGTGGCTCCAGATGGGCGCGTTCGGGCCGAAGCGCGTCGTGCTGCCGGATGCGAAGGACGACGGCGCGCCGCCCTATCGCCTCATCGACAACAATGCCTCGCTGCTCGACGTGACCGACCTCGTGTTCATCGATCCGGTCGGCACCGGCTTCAGCCGCGCGCTCGGCAAGACCGATCCCAAGGATTACTGGGGCGTCACCAAGGACGCCAAGTCGATGGCGCGCTTCATCCGCCTGTGGCTCGACGCCAACGGCCGCTGGAACGCGCCGAAGTTCATCGGCGGCGAAAGCTACGGCACGACGCGCTCGGCGGCGGTGATCCATGAGCTTGAGGGCAGCTATACCGACGTCGCGGTCAACGGCATCATCCTGATCTCCTCGATCATGGATTTCAGCCAGGCGGCCGACGCGCCGGGCAACGAACTCGGCTATGTCACCAACCTGCCATCGATGGCAGCGACCGCCTGGTATCACGACAAGGTGCCGAACAAGCCGGCGACGGTGGAGGAGTTTGTCGCCCAGGCGCGCGCCTGGGCGATCGGGCCTTATGCCTCCGCGCTGCTCAAGGGCAACAATCTCTCCGCCGAGGAGCGCGCGCAGATCCTGCCGCAGCTTTCGCGCTTCACCGGCGTGTCGCAGACCTTCCTCCAGAATGCCGACCTCAGGCTCTCGCCGAGCCGCTTCTACAAGGAGCTCCTGCGCGATCGCGGGCTGACGATCGGGCGGCTCGACACGCGCTATACCGGCAAGGATTATGACAATGCCGGCGAGGAGCCGGACAACGACCCCAGCTTCTACGGCATCGACGGCTCATACACCGCCGCGATGAACCAGTGGGTGCGCGAGGAGCTGAAATATTCGCCGGAGCTGGTCTATTCCTCGATCGGCGCGGTGACGAGCTGGGACTGGGCGCTCGGCGGAGAGCGCGGCGGCGAGACCTATGTCAACGTCGCGCCCTATATCGGCCGGGCGCTACGCGAGAACAGCGGGCTGCGCGTGTTCGAGGGGCAGGGCTATTACGACTTCGCCACGCCCTTCTTCGGCGCGGAATATGCCTTCTCGCGCACCGGTATGCCGACCGACGGGCGGATCGAATGGCATTATTATCACGCCGGGCACATGATGTATGTGCACGAAGAGGATTTGCAGAAGCTTTCCAACGATATCCGCGCGTTCATTCGCAAGCGGTGACAAGATCGCGGATCGCCGCCGCCAGCGCGGCGGCGTCCGCCTCGCGCGCGAAACCGTGCGAATTGGTGGGGATCGTGACCGTAGGCGGCGCGATCCCCGCCCGCTTCGCGGCATCGGCATAAGCGATCGCGGTCGCGTCGCCTTCCGCGAGGATGACGGTGGCATCGGCGCCCCAGCCGGCGATCGCGGCGAGCGCCTCGGCTGCGAGTGGCTCGGCGGGCGGCGGCTTGCGGGCGATGCGCGCCAGACCCCGGATCAGCTTGCCGGGCGAGACGCCGCCGCCGAGCGCCCGCCGCCACGTCGCGGGGTCGCGCAGCCGGGCGGCATAATGCGCGCGGATCGCGGCGGGCGGGGGAAGGTCGTCGGCCGGCTCCACCACCCAGGGATTGGCGAGCAGCACGCGCGCGATCCCGCCGTCGCGGCCGTGAAGGGCAAGCGTCGTCGCGGCGTCGCAATTGCCGAATGCGACCAGCCGATCGACCTGCGGCGCCTCCGTCCGGAACGCCTCGCATGCCGCGAGCAGGTCGGCGCGCGCCGCGCGGAAGCCGCGATTGACGCCGCCCGAATCGCCGACGCCCCGGCGGTCGTAGCGGAACACCGGCACGCCCTCCGCAGCCAGTTCCGCCGCCAGCAGCGCCATGCCGCGATGTGCGCCGGCACGGATCTCGTTCCCGCCGGAGACGATCAGCAACCCGGTTGTTCTCGCGCCTTCGTCGAACGAGCCGATCAGCGTCTCGCCCTCGCAGGGAAAGGCGATCAGCCGGCGCATTTCGCGATCCATGAAGCGAGGTCTTCCGCCACCGCCTCCTGCAACGCCGGATCGACCCCCGGCTCGCTGGCGCGCCACAGCGGGCGGCCGGGCAGGCGGATCGCCGCGTCGCGCGGATCGCCGTCCAGCCGCGCGACGCGCAGCGCGCCCGCGTCCAGCGGCTCGGCGGCGTCGAGTTCGTCGAGCAGCGCGGGCGACAAGCGGTTGCCGGCATAGTCCGTGCCGCCGCCGAGCTGGCGGATGCGCTCAAGCTCACGATATTGCGCCGCCCCGGTCAGCGGCGCGAGCCGCCAACGCCCGGCCAGCGCGGCCTCGCCGTCGATCAGCGCGCCGCCGCGCCACGTCATCGCGAACACCGGCCCGGCGAGCGTTCCCACCGCCGCCGCGAATGCCGCGCGCCAGTCGGACAGTGACGCCTGCGCGGTCGGGACGAGGCTTTCGCCGATGCCGGGCAGGTCAGGCAGCGCCCCGCCGATCCCGCGCGCCGCCAGCCGCCGCAGGACGTCGACCACCGCCGCGCGGGTGCGGTTGGCTTCCTCGAACAAGGGGAGCGCGGCGATGACGGTGGGGCCGTGATCCGGCCCGAAGCGCAGCATCGCCTCGCGGCCGCCGCGCCATTCGTAATGAGAGAGGCGCGGGGCGCTCAGGCCGCCACCTTGTCCGCGGCGAAACGGGCGAGCGCGCCGAACGTCTCGAGCATGTCGCCATCGACCTCGTCGTCGTCGATCGTGATGCCCAGCCGGTCCTCCAGCTCGGTCAGCACGCCGGCGACCGCCATCGAATCAAGCTCGGGCAATGCTCCGAACAGCGGCGTATCCGTCTCGAACGCCGCGACCTGTGCCTCCGGCAGTCCCAGCGCATCGCGCAGCACCGCGCGCACCGCCTGCTCGATGTCGTTCATGCTTCCCCGCTTCATGCACGATCCCTTGCCGTTGCAGCGAGCCGTTAAGCCGGGGGGATGAAATCCGCAACGGCTTCGGTCATGGAGGGACAATGGTGAGGCTCGACCCTGTTCCGCAACCGATCGACCGCGTTCTTGCCGGTGCGGATGATGCGCCCGCGCTGATCGAGCGGGCGACGACGCTCAGCTACGCGCAAGTGGAGCAGGCGGTGGCGCGGCTCGCGGGGTGGCTCGCCGGCTTCGGCTTCGCGCCGGGCGACCGTGTGGCGAGCTGGCTGCCCAAGACGCGCGAGGCGTGCCTGATGCCGCTTGCCGCGCCGCGCGCCGGCCTCGTCCATGTGCCGGTCAACCCGCTGCTCAAGCGCGCGCAGGTGGCGCATATCGTGGCCGATAGCGGCGCGCGGCTGTTGCTCACCCACGCCCCGCGCGCCGCGACGCTGGAGCCGGGCGACCTGCCGGGCGATGTGCGGGTTGAGATCGCGGCGGACGAGGGGGATGCGCTGCCGCGCTCCGCCGCCGATCCCGATGCGCTGGCGGCGATCCTCTACACCTCCGGTTCGACCGGACGGCCCAAGGGGGTGATGCTGAGCCACGCGAACCTGTGGCTCGGTGCCAATTCCGTCGCGCATTATCTTGAGATCGTGCCGGAAGATCGCGTGCTGGCCGTGCTGCCGCTGAGCTTCGATTACGGCCAGAGCCAGCTTCTCTCGACCTGGGCGGCGGGCGCGGCGGTGGCGCCGCTCGACTATCTCACCGCGCGCGACGTGGTGAAGGCGGTGGAGCGGGTCGGCGCGACGACCCTGGCCTGCGTGCCGCCGCTGTGGGTGCAGCTCATCGAGGCGGAATGGCCGCCCGAGACCGCCGCGCGGCTGCGGCGGCTGACCAATTCCGGCGGTGCGCTGACGCCCCGGCTGGTGCGCGCGCTGCGCGAGACGTTCCCGGCGGCGCGTCTCTATCCGATGTACGGGCTGACCGAGGCGTTCCGCTCGACCTTCCTCGATCCGGCGCTGGTCGACGCGCACCCCGAATCGATCGGGCGCGCGATCCCCCATGCCGAGGTGATGGTCGTTCGCCCAGACGGCTCGCGGGCGGGGGCGGGAGAGCCGGGCGAGCTGGTCCACGCCGGGCCGCTCGTCGCGCAGGGCTATTGGCGCGACGCGGAGCGGACGGCGCAGCGTTTCCGCCCCGCGCCGGCCTTCTCGCGCTACGGCGGGACGGCGGTATGGTCCGGCGATACGGTGGCGGCCGATGCGGACGGGCTGCTGCGCTTCGTCGGCCGCGACGACGAGATGATCAAGAGCGCGGGCAACCGCATCAGCCCGGCGGAGCTTGAGGAAGCGGCGGTCTCCGGCGGCGAGGCGGCGGAGGCGGTCGCGGTCGGCGTGCCCGACGCGCGGCTGGGGCAGGCGATCGTGCTGGTGCTGCGCGGCGACGCGGCACGCGAGCCTGGCTTGCGCGAGCGGCTCAGGCGCGACCTGCCCAATTTCATGCAGCCGGCCCGGATCGAGTGGCGCGACGATCTGCCGCGCAATCCCAACGGAAAGCTCGACCGCGCCCGCATCCGCGCGGAGGTGACGTCATGAAACCGATGGGGCCGATCCCGCCCGAGTTCGCCGGCCAGCGCGGGGCGCTGACGATCGGGGAGCGCAGCGCGCGGGAGTGGGTGGCGGAGGCCGGTTCGCCGTGCTTCGTCTATGATCCGGCGATCGTCGCGGCCCGCGTCGCGCGCTTCCGCGCGGCGATGCCGGGCATCGACCTGCATTATGCGGTGAAGGCCAATCCGCACGCGACGCTGCTCGCCGCGATCGCGCCGCTGGTCGACGGGATCGACGTCGCCTCCGCCGGCGAACTGGCGATCGCGCGCGCGGAGATGCCGGCCGCGCGTATCAGCTTCGCCGGCCCCGGCAAGCGCGACGCGGAATTGCAGGCGGCGATCGCGGCGGGCGCGACGCTCAACGCCGAATCGACCGGCGAGGTGCGGCGCGCGCTGGCGATCGGTGAGCGGCTTGGCCGGCAGCCGCGCCTCGCGGTGCGGGTCAATCCCGATCTGGAGCTGAAGGGATCGGGGATGAAGATGGGCGGCCGCCCATCGCCCTTCGGCATCGATGCGGAGCGCGCCGCCGACGCCGTGCGGCTGATCCGCGAGGGCGGGGCGGACTGGCGCGGCTTCCATATCTTCGCCGGCTCGCAGGCGCTCGATCCGCAGGCGATCATCGAGACGCAGATGGCGACCGTCGCGCTCGCCGCGCGGCTGGCGGAGGAGGCGGGCGCGGCCCCGCCGCTCGTCAATCTCGGCGGCGGATTCGGCGTGCCCTATTTCGCAGGCGACGTGGCGGTGGATGTCGAGCGGATCGGCGCGGCGCTGGCCGAAACGCTGGCGGCTCGCCCCGCGATCCTCGCCGATTCGGGCTTCGCGATCGAGCTGGGACGCTGGCTGGTGGCGGAAGCTGGGGTGTACCTGACCCGCATCGTCGATCGGAAGGAGAGCCGGGGCGAGACCTTCCTCGTCGTCGACGGCGGGCTGCATCACCAGCTCGCCGCGAGCGGCAATTTCGGCACGGTGGTGCGCCGCAACTATCCGGTCGCAGTGGCGCATCGCATGGGGGAGGAAGCGGCGCTGGAGGAGGTTTCGGTCGTCGGCTGCCTCTGCACCCCGCTCGACCGGCTGGCCGATCGCGTCGCGCTGCCGCACGCGGAGCCGGGTGACGTCATCGCCATCTTCCTCGCCGGCGCCTATGGCCTCACCGCCAGCCCGACGGCATTCCTGGGCCATCCCAAGGCGGTAGAACGCGTGGTCGGTCTTTCCTAACGCTATCTTCACCTCTTTGCCCGATAGGCGGATGCAAGCGCCTCCGTCGGGGAAGACGTCACCCGTGACGCCGGACGCGCGAAGGAGACTGGTATGCGTTTCGGCAATGGTTCCCGTGGCCTGGCGATAATGGCATTGGCGTCGCTGCCGATGGCCGCCTGCGCTCGGGACAAGGCCCGCCCTGCGGCGACGTTGCCGCCCGCCGCTTTCGTCGCCAAGGCGGAGCAGCCGGGCGAGGAATATGTCATCGGCCCGCTCGATTCGCTCCAGATCTTCGTGTGGCGCAATCCGGAGCTGTCGGCGAAGGTACAGGTGCGCCCCGACGGCCGCATCACCACGCCGCTGGTCAACGACATGTCGGCGGTGGGCAAGACGCCGGCCAAGCTCGCCGAGGACATGAAGGCTGCGCTGGCCGAGTATATCAAGGACCCGATCGTCTCGGTGATCGTGGAGAATTTCTCCGGCACCTACAGCCAGCAGGTGCGCATCGTCGGCGCGACGGAGAAGCCGGCCTCGCTGCCCTATCGCGCGAACATGACGCTGCTCGACGCGATGATCGCGGTCGGCGGCCTGTCGCAATATGCCGCCGGCAACCGCGCCCGCCTGATCCGCTACGACCGCGCGACCGGCAAGCAGCATGAATATCGGCTCAAGATCAATCGCCTGCTCAAGAGCGGCGATCCTTCCGCCAACGTGAAGCTGGAACCGGGCGACGTCATCATCATCCCCGAAAGCATGTTCTGAAGGAGCGCGCGTGTCGGGATTGTTTGAAGAGATACGGATCGCCGGCCACATGATGTGGACCCGCCGCTGGCTCGCGCTGGCGGTGGCGTGGGGGATCTGCATCCTCGGCTGGCTGTTCGTCAGCCAGATACCCAGCCGCTACGAGAGCCATGCCCGCGTCTTCGTGCAGATGCGGCAAGTGCTGCCGGGCGGCCCGAACGGCGGCGGGCTGGGCGATCAGGCGCGCGATATCGACACGGTGCGCCAGACGCTGACCTCGGCGGTCAACCTCGAGAAGGTGGTGCGCGGCACCGATCTGGCACAGCAGGCGACGACCGACCGTGCCGTCACCGATCGCGCCGCCAGCCTCCAGAACGCGATCAAGATCACCGCGCAGCAGGACAATCTGTTCGAGATCGTCACCACCGCCTCCACGCCGCGCCTCGCCCGGCAGATCACGCAGAAGCTGATCGACCTGTTCGTCGAGCAGAACCTGTCCGACGATCGAAGCCAGAGCACGCAGACGCTGCAATTCCTCGATTCGCAGCTTCAGTCGCTTGGCGCGAAGCTGCAGGATGCGGAGGCGAAGCGCGCCGATTTCCAGAACCATTATCTCGGCTCGCTGCCCGGCACCGGATCGGTCAGCGACCGGATCGGCGCGGCGCGCGCCCAGATGGGGCAGGTCGACAGCGACCTCGCCGCCGCGCAGGCCAATCTGTCGGCGCTGAGCGGTCAGATGGCGGGCACGCCGCGCAACATCCCCGGCGCCGGCCCAGCGCCGGGCATCGGCCCGGCACGCGCGCGGCTGTCGGCGATCCAGGGCCAGCTCGCCGATGCGCGCGCGCGGGGCTATACCGACAACCATCCCGACGTGGTGGCGCTGAAGGCGCAGCTCGCGCAGGCGCAGGCCGATGCGCGCAACGAGCCGGCATCGGGCGGCGCGGCTTCGGCGGACAATCCAGCCTTTCTCTCGCTCCAGTCGATGCGCGCCGACCGGCAAGCGGCCGTCACCGCGCTGCTGGTGCGGAAGCGCCAGCTCCAGTCCGATCTCGACACGCTCAACGCCAAGCTGGCGCAAGACCCGGCGGTCGCCGCCGAACAGGGCGGGATCGATCGCAATTACGGCGTGCTCAAGGACCAGTACGACCAGCTTCTCGCCCAGCGCCAGCAGGTCGCGTTGCACAGCCAGGCGCAGACTCAGACCGATGCGGTGAAGTTCAGCGTGATCGATCCGCCGACCAGCCCGCGCACGCCGACCGCGCCGAACCGGCCGCTGCTGCTGACCGGAGTGCTGGCGGCGGGGCTGATCGGCGGGCTGGGCGCGGCCTTCGCGCTGGGGCAGGTGCAGGCCACTTTCCCGACGGCGCAGCGGCTGGAGAAGGCGTCCGGCATGGCGGTGATCGGATCGATCGGCGAGATGGTGACGCGCGCGCAGGCCGAGGATCGGGTGAAGAAGCTCAAATGGCTGGCCGGTGGCACCGCAGCGCTGCTGGGGAGCTACATCATCCTGCTCGGTGTCGAGATGGTCCAGCGGGGGATGGCCGCATGAGCAATCCGTCCGCCCCTCGCGACGAATCGCTGATCGAACGCGCCGCGCAGATCTACGATTTCGACGCGCAGTTCCGTGTGCGCCGGGCCGCGTCGATCGTCACGCGGCCGGAACATGCGGTTGAACCGGTCCACACCTTCCTCGACGACGCGCCGGCTCCGCCGCCGGGCGCCGAAACCATGTCGGCGGAGGCTGCCGCGACGCTGGCCGCCATTCCGCTCGAACTGCGCGATTTCGCGGTGCAGCCGGAGGATGCGGATGGCTGGGCCGTACCGTCCGGCCTCGCGCATATCGATCGCGTGATGCTGGCGGAAAAGGGCATGCTGGTGCCCGGTGCGCCGGTCGGGGCGCTGGCGGAGGAGTTCCGGCTGGTGAAGCGGCAGTTGCTGCTCAACGCCCGCGCGATCGCCGCCGCGACGCCGGAACGCCGCGCGCGCACGATTCTGGTCGGCTCGGGCAAGCCGGGCGAGGGCAAGACGTGGTGCGCGATCAACCTCGCGATCAGCCTTGCCGCCGAGCGGGATATCGAGGTGCTGCTGGTCGATGCCGATTTCGCCAAGCCCGATATCATGCCGGCGCTGGGGTTGGAGGACGCGACCGGGCTGCTCGACATCCTGAGCGACCATTCGCTCGATCCCGAGGCGTTCGTGCTCAAGACGGATGTGCCGCAGCTTTCGCTCCTCCCATCCGGCGCGCGCAGCCATGCCGATACGGAGCTGCTTGCCAGCGCGCGCACAGCGCAGGTGCTGGATCGGCTTCTCGCGGCCGATCCGCGCCGCATCATCATCTTCGATTCGCCGCCCGCGCTCGCCGCCTCGCCCGCCTCGGTGCTGGCGCTGCTCGTCGCGCAAGTGATGCTCGTGGTCCGCGCCGACCGCACGACCGAAAGCGACGTGCGCGAGGCGGTGGGCCTGCTCGACGGCTGCGAGCATATCAGCCTGGTGCTCAACGCGACCTCTTACGAGCCGCACTACGGGCGCTTCGGCAGCTATTACGGACAGGGAGAGCGCGGGTGAGACGACCGCTTCTCGCGGCCGCGCTGGGCGCGGCGATGACGGCGTCGCCGGCGCTGGCCGATACGCGCTATATCGCGCCTTATGTCGAACTGGGGCAGGCGGTCGGCGCCGACCTCACCAACGACGATGTCGTGACGTGGACGCAGGTCGCCGTGGGCGTCGATGCCGGAGTGTCGAACGGCCGCGCCGAAGGGCAGATCAGCGCGCGCTACGAGCGCCGCATCCCGTGGGGCGGCAACCTTACGGATGTGGACATGCTCTCCGGTCTCGCGCGCGGGTCGGTGAAGCTTTCGCCGGCCTTATCGATCGACGCGGGCGCGCTGGCGACCCGCTCGCGCATGGATATCCGCGGCGCGGCGCCAGGGCTGTTCAGCGACGATTCGGCCAATATCTCGAACGTCTATTCGCTCTATGTCGCTCCGCAACTGGCGACCAATGTCGGGCCGGCGCAGGTCACGGCGGCCTATCGCTTCGGCTATACGCGGGTCGACGCCCCCGATTTCACCGGGATCGCGCCGGGTGCGCAGCGGCTCGATTATTTCGACGACGAGACGAGCCATCTCGCGATGGCCTCGATCGGTGTCGGGGCGGGGCGGATCGCGCCGTTCGGCATCACGCTGAGCGGCGCGCTGGAGCGCGACTTCGCCAGCCAGCTTTCGCAGCGCTACGAGGGCGAGTTCGCCAGGCTCGACGTGGTGCAGCCGGTGAGCCGCACCGTCGCGGTGCGCGGTGGCGTCGGCTATGAGAAGATCGAGGCGACGCAGCGCGACGCGCTGTTCGATGTCAACGGCAATCCGGTGCTGGACGGCAACGGGCGGTTCGTTACCGATCCCGCCTCGCCGCGCCGCATCGCCTATAACACCGACGGCCTGATCTATGACGCGGGCGTGATCTGGCGACCGTCGCCCCGGCTGGAGTTGCAGGCTAACGCCGGCTATCGCTACGGCGGCGCGACCTATTTCGGCTCGCTTTCGTGGCGCTTGTCGCCGGACAGCGCGGTGCGTGCAGTGGTCTATGACGGCGTCACCACCTTCGGCCGCCAGCTTCGCGATGGCCTCGCGACGCTGCCGACCAGCTTCCAGACGCAAGGCGACGGCTTCGGCCAGCAATTCACCGGCTGCGTCTTCGCATCGCAACCGGCGACCGGCGGCGCGGGCGGATGCCTCAACAGCGCTTTCCAGTCGGTCAGCACCGCCGTCTATCGCACGCGCGGCGTGGACGTGATCTATACCCGCACGGAGGGGCGGACGCGGATCGGCATCGGCGCGGGCTATGCCAACCGCCGCCTGTTCTCCCCGCCCGCCGCGCCGGGCATCACCGTGTTCGGCACCAACGACGAGAGCTATTACGCGCAGATCTTCTACTCTCGCGCGCTGAGCCGGGTGTCGGAGGTGGATGCCAATCTGTTCATGAACTATTATGACGCCGACCTGCCGGGGATGCGGGGCGTGCTCGGCGCGGGGATTACCGGCGCGTACCAATATCGCTTCGGCCGGATCGGCACGATCGCATCGCTCGGCCTCTACACCTACGACCAGCGCGGCTTCGACAGCCAATGGTCGGCGCAGGGGCTGCTCGGGGCAAGGTACACGTTCCGATGACGCGGCGGCACGGAAAACAGGGAACATCGCGAGATGTATGAGGATCATTTCGGATTGCGCGAGCGGCCGTTCCAGCTCACGCCCGACCCGAAATACTGGTTCGACAGCGCCACGCACCGCAAGGCGATGGCCTATCTCGGCTATGGGCTGGCGCAGGGCGAGGGCTTCATCGTCATCACCGGTGACATCGGCGCGGGCAAGACGACCCTGGTCGGCCACCTGACTTCGCGGATCGACCCGGCGAACCTCAACGTCATCTCGCTCGTCTCCAGCGCGATCCAGGCGGACGACCTGCTCAGGATCGTCGCGACCGGGCTGGGCGTCGCCGACGCGCCGCGCAACAAGGCCGAACTGCTCACCGTGATCGAGCGCGGGCTGAACGCAGTCGCGCGCACCGGGCGGCGCACGCTGCTGATCGTCGACGAGGCGCAGGCGCTGGACATCTCCGCCGTCGAGGAACTGCGGATGCTGTCCAATTTCCAGGCTGGCGGGAGGGCGCTGCTCCAGATTTTCCTGCTCGGCCAGCCCGAGTTCCGCGAGCGGCTGCACGGATCGCAGGCGCTGGAGCAACTCCGCCAGCGCGTCATCGCGATCCACCACCTCGATCCGATGGGCGAGGAGGAGATCGCCGAATATGTCGGCCATCGGCTCCAGGTCGCGGGCTGGCAGGGCAGTCCCGATTTCGCGGAGGACGCCTTCCCGCTGCTCCACCGCATCACCGGCGGCGTGCCGCGCCGGGTGAACCAGCTTATGGGCCGGGTGATGCTGCACGCCGCGATCGTCGGCGCGACGCTGATCGACGCCGCCTTGATCGAGGAGGTGCAGGCCGACGCCGCGCGCGATCTGCCGACCGCATCGCCCTCCGCGGCCGCTCCCGCCGTCACGGGCGAGGACGCTGCCGCGCTCGTGCAACGCATCGCCGCGCTGGAGGCGCGGATCGAGGAGCAGGACGCCGCGCTGCGCCGCGTGCTTACCCTGCTGGTCGACTGGGTGGAGAATGAGGTCGGCCCGCCCGCCTCGCGGCTGGAGGCGGTGCGCGGCGCCGCTGCGTGAGATGAGCGTCGTCAACGGCCTGTCGGTCGATATCGAGGAATGGTTTCAGGTCGGCGCGTTCGAGAAGACGATCGCGCGCGATGACTGGGAAAGCCTCGAATCGCGTGTCGAGCGCAATACCGGCATGGTGCTGGACCTGTTCGCCCAGGCGGGGGTGAAGGGCACCTTCTTCACGCTTGGCTGGGTCGCCGCGCGTCATCCCGCGCTGGTCCGCCGCATCGTGGCGGAGGGGCATGAGATCGCCAGCCACGGCTGGGACCATGCGCGCGTCTTCACGATGAACGCCGCCGCCTTCCGCGACGACCTGCGCCGCACCCGCATCGCGCTGGAGGATGCCGGGGGCATGGCCGTCACCGGCTATCGCGCGCCGAGCTTCTCGATCGACGCGCGCACGCCCTGGGCGCATATCGTGCTGGCGGAGGAAGGCTATGCCTATTCGTCCAGCGTCGCGCCGATCGCGCACGATCATTACGGCTGGCGCGACAGCCCGCGCTACGCCTGGCGCCCGCTGGCCGACGCGTCGTTGATCGAACTGCCGGTGACGGTGGCCGAGATCGCCGGGCGGCGGCTGGCGACGGGAGGCGGCTTCTTCCGCCTGCTGCCGGCCGCGCTGACCGATTTCGCGGTGCGGCAGGTGAATGGCGCGGGGCAGCCGGCGATCTTCTATTTCCACCCTTGGGAGGTCGATCCCGGCCAGCCGCGCGTCGGCGACGCGCCGCTGCGGTCGAAGCTCCGCCATTATAGCCGGCTCGGCGCGATGGCGGGCAAGCTCGGCAAACTGATTCGGCGGCATGACTGGGGGCGGATCGACGCGATCGCGGCGGCGCGATGACCGCGATTGTGCGCGAGGCGGCGCCGGCGGACGACGCGGCGATCACGGCGTTCGTCCGCGCGCAACCCGGTGCGACGCCCTTCCACCTCCCCGCATGGAGCCGCGCGGTGGAACGCGGGTGCGGCCAGCGCGCGCGCTATCTCGTCGCGGAGCGCGACCGCGCGATCGCCGGCGTATTGCCGCTGACCGAGATGCGATCGCCGCTGTTCAGCAATGCGCTCGTCTCCGCCGGGTTCGCGGTCGACGGCGGCGTGCTGGGCGAGGAGGGCGAGGCGCTGGTCGCCGCCGCGCGGGCGTTCGGCCTGCCGTCGATCGAACTGCGCGGCGGGACTGCTCCGGCCGGCTGGGTGGTGGACGAGACGACCTATCTCGGCTTCGTCCGCCCACTGGCCGCCGATGACGAGGCGGACTTGAAGGCGATTCCGCGCAAGCAGCGCGCCGAGGTGCGCAAGGCGCTGGCGAACGATCTGGAGCTCGTGACCGGCGGTGCGGAACGCGCGGCGGAGCATTACGCGGTCTATGCAGAATCGGTCCGCAATCTCGGCACCCCGGTATTCCCGCGCGCCTTGTTCCGCGCGGTGCTGGAGACGATGGACGCCGATGTGCTGACCGTGCGCCACAAGGGCCGCGCGGTAGCCAGCGTGCTCAGCCTCTACTTCGACGGCACCGTCTATCCCTATTGGGGCGGCGGGACGGCGGCGGCGCGCGAATTGCGCGCCAATGACCGGATGTATTTCGCGCTGATGGCGCACGCCCGCGCGAAGGGCTGCACGCATTTCGACTTCGGCCGGTCCAAGGCCGGAACGGGCGCGGCGGCGTTCAAGAAGAACTGGGGGTTCGAGGGGCGACCACTCGCCTACGCCCGGTGGAGCAAGGGCGCGGCGCGAGAGGTCAATCCGCTCAACCCGAAATATGCGCTGATGGTGCGGACGTGGCGGCGGCTGCCGCTCCCGGTCGCCAACCTGATCGGTCCGTGGATCAGCCGGGGGCTGGGGTGAGCGAGATATTGTTCATCGCGCATCGCGTGCCCTTCCCGCCGGATCGCGGGGACAAGATCCGCAGCTTTCATGTGCTGCGCCATCTCGCGGGCCGGGCGCGGGTGCATCTGGTCGCCTTCGCCGACGATCCGCGCGATCTGGTCCCCGCGCCGGAATATCGCGCATTGGTGGACGAATGCGTGATCGTGCCGCGCACCAAATCGCGCGCCCGCGCGGGACTGGAGGCGCTGGCGACCGCGCAGCCGGTGTCGCTCACCGCCTTCGCGCATCGCGACGTGGAGCGCGCGGTGCGCGACATCCTCGCGCGACAGCCGATCGACGCGATCTACGTCTTTTCGGGGCAGATGGCGCAATATCTGCTGGTTGCCGGGCCGCGCGCGATCATGGATTTCGTTGATCTCGATTCGGCGAAATTCGCCGCTTATGCCGGGGATGCGCACGGCTTCACCCGCTACATGATGCGCCGCGAGGCGCGCCTGCTCGCCGCGTTCGAGCGCGAGGTGGCCGGGCGCGTCGACGCCAGCCTGTTCGTGAGCGAGGCGGAGGCGGCGCTGCTCCCCGGCAGCATCGCGATCGAGAACGGCATCGACACCGCTTATTACGATCCCGTCGCGCGCCATGTGCCGGTGGTGGGGCAGGGGCCGTTGATCGTCTTCACCGGGCAGATGGATTACCGGCCGAACATCGACGCGGTGACATGGTTCGCGCGCGACATGCTGCCGCGCATCCCCGGCGCGCGCTTCGCGATCGTCGGCCGCGCGCCCGCGCCCGAGGTGCGCGCGCTGGCGGGCGAGCGGGTGATCGTCACCGGCGAGGTGGCGGACGTGCGTGGCTGGCTCGCGGCGGCGAGCGTGGTGGTCGCGCCATTGAAGCTCGCGCGCGGCGTGCAGAACAAGGTGCTGGAGGCGATGGCGATGGCCCGCCCGGTCGTCGCCTCGCTGGCGGCGGCGGAGGGGATCGACCATGACGGCGCGATCCGCGTCGCGCCGGACGCGGACGCCTTCGTCGCGGCGGTGGGCGCGCTGCTCGCCGATCCGGCGGCGGCGCGGGCGCTGGGCGCGGCGGCGCGGGCGCGGGTGATCGCGCGCTACGACTGGGCGGCGGCGCTCGCCCCGCTCGACGGCCTGCTCGGGCTGGCATGACGCTCGCGATCGCCCGACCTGTCGCGATGCCGGCGGCGGCGCGGGAATGGCGGCGCTCCCTCGTCGTGCTGGCGCTGGTCGCGGCGCTGATCCTCACGGCCTTCCACGCAGACCTGTTCCATCTCGTCTCGATCTGGTGGACCAGCACCACTTTCGGCCACTGCCTGTTCATCCCGCCGGTGATCGCATGGCTGGTGTGGACCCGACGGCGCGAACTGGCCGCGCTGGAACCGGTGGCTTGGTGGCCGGGCCTCGCGATCGTCGCGGCGGGCGGCTTGGGCTGGCTGCTCGGCGATGCGGGGGGCGTGGCGTTCGCGCGGCAGCTCGGGCTGGTGATGATGCTCCAGGGCGCGGTGGTGACCTTGCTCGGCGCGAATGTCGCGCGCGGGCTGCTGTTCCCGCTCTGCTACGCCGTATTCCTCGTCCCGTTCGGCGAGATGCTGGAGCCGCCGTTGCAGCGCGTGACGGTGGCGATCACCCTGCCGCTACTCCACCTGTGCGGCGTGCCGGCCGAGGTGGACGGCGTGCTGATCCACGCCGGCCGTTATTATTTCGAGGTGGCGGAGGCGTGTTCCGGCGCGAAGTTCGTCATCGCCATGCTGGCCTATGGTGTGCTGGTCGCCAACGTCTGTTTTACCTCATGGCGGCGGCGCGCGGTCTTCCTCGCTGTCAGCATCGTCGTGCCGGTGATCGCCAACGGCATCCGCGCTTTCGGGACGATCTACGCCGCGCATCTCACCTCGGTCGAGGCGGCGACCGGGTTCGACCATATCGTATATGGCTGGCTGTTCTTCGGCCTCGTCATGGCGCTGGTGATGGCGATCGGCTGGCGCTGGTTCGATCGCGCGCCGGACGATCCGGCGTTCGATCCGGCGACGCTGGCGCGGCCCGTTCGCCACCGCATCGCGCTCCTCCCCGCGGCGGCGCTGGTGCTGGCGACCGCGGGATTGTTCGCCGGGTGGAGCGCCGCGATCGCCGCGCGCGCCGCCACGCTGCCCGATCGGATCGCGCTGCCGGAGGTGCCGGGCTGGCGGCGCGCGCCGCTCAGCCGAAGCGCGCCGTGGCAACCCTATTACCCCGGCGCCGACCATTATCTGTTCGGCCGCTACATGGATGCGGACGGCACGGCGGTGGACATGACCGTCGCCGTCTTCGCCAGCCAGCGCGAGGGGAAGAAGCTCGCCGCCTTTGGCACCGGCGCGCTGCGCGAGAACGACATCTGGGTGCGCGTCGCCGACGAGCCGGGCATCGCCGGCGGCAGCGCGATGCGCATCACCGCGCCGGGGCCGGTGGAGCGGATCGTGGCGTCATGGTATCGCGCCGGCGGAATCGTCACCGGGGAAGATGCAATCGTGAAGCTCGCCACGCTCAGGGCCCGGATGCTGGGCGGCGATCAGGCGGCGGTGGCGATCCATCTTTCGGCGGAAGGGCCGCGCGCGCGTGCCGCGATCGAGCGCTTCCTCGCCGCGCTGGGGCCGATCGACGGCGTGGCGGATCGCGCGACGGCGACGCGCTGATGTGCGGGATCGCCGGGCTTTACTATCCGGGCACGCCCAAGCCGGTCGATCCGGCGCGGGTGCGCGTGATGGCCGACGCGATGGCGCATCGCGGGCCGGACGGCGCGGGCGTGTGGACCGCGCCGGGCGTCGGGCTGGGGCATCGCAGGCTCTCGATCATCGACGTGGAAGGCTCGCCGCAGCCGATGGCGAGCGCGGACGGCGCGCTGGCCATCGTCTTCAACGGCGAGATCTATAATTACCGCGAGTTGCGCCGGGAGCTTGCCGCACGCGGCTGGGCGTTCCGCAGCGACGGCGATACCGAGGTGCTGCTCGCCGGTTGGGCGGCGTGGGGACCGGCGCTGCTCGACCGGCTGGTCGGCATGTTCGCCTTCGCGATCCACGACGCACGGGCCAACACGCTGTTCCTCGCGCGCGATCGGCTGGGGGTGAAGCCGCTTTACCATGTCGAGCTGGCCGATGGCGCGCTCGCCTTCGCCTCCGAGCTGAAGGGGCTGCTCGCCCATCCGCTGCTGCGCCGGGTGCCGGACGTGCGCGCGGTCGAGGATTATCTGGCGTTCGGCTATGTCCCCGACGACGCCTGTATCGTCTCCGGGGTGAGGAAGCTGCCGGCGGGCCATTTCATGCTGGTCGAGCGCGGCAAGCCGGTGCCCGCGCCGCGCCGCTGGTGGGACATCTCCTTCGCCGACCGCGCCGGCGGCAGCCTCGCCGCGCTGGAGGAGGAGTTGCTCGCCCACATGCGCGAAGGCGTCCGCTCGCGCATGGTGGCGGACGTGCCGCTGGGGGCGTTCCTGTCGGGCGGGGTGGACAGTTCCTCGGTCGTCGCGCTGATGGCGGAAGCGTCGCCGCAGGCGGTGAAGACCTGCACGATCGGCTTCGACGTGGCCGATTTCGACGAGCGCGCTCATGCCGCCGCCGTCGCCACGCGCTTCGCGACCGATCATCGCGAGCGGGTGGTGGACGCGAGCGACTTCCGCCTGATCGACACGCTGACCCATGCCTTCGACGAGCCGTTCGCGGACGCCTCCGCGCTAGCCACCTGGCAGGTCTGCGCGCTGGCGCGGGAGCAGGTGACGGTCGCGCTGTCGGGCGACGGGGCGGACGAGGCGCTGGCCGGTTATCGCCGCTACCGCTTCCATGCAGCCGAGGAGCGCGTGCGCGGGCTGCTCCCTGCCGGGCTGCGCGCCGGCCTGTTTGGGACGCTGGGGCGCTTCTACCCCAAGGCAGACTGGGCGCCCCGGCCGCTGCGCGCGCGGACCACCCTGCTCGAACTCGCGGCCGACGGCGGCGATGCCTATGCCCGCGCGGTGGGGGTGACGACGCCCGATCTGCGCCGCGCCTTGTTCACCGACGCCGCGCGGCGCGCGCTCGGCGGGCATCGCGCCGAGGATCGCTATGTCGTGGCGATGCGCGATGCGCCGGCGCGCGACGGACTCGACCGGGCGCAATATGCCGACATGAAGATCTGGCTCCCCGGCGACATCCTCACCAAGAGCGACCGCACCAGCATGGCGGTGAGCCTTGAGGTGCGCGAGCCGCTGCTCGATCACCGGCTGGTGGAATTCGCCGCGCGGCTGCCCGCGTCGATGCGGCTCAGGCACGGCGAGGGCAAGTGGCTGATGAAGAAAGCGATGGAGCGCTATCTGCCGCGCGACATCCTCTACCGGCCGAAGATGGGCTTCGTCACGCCGGTTGGCGCATGGTTTCGCGGACCGCTGGCGGATCGCGCGGCGGCGCTGGCGAAGTCGCGGATGCTCGCGGATACCGGGTGGTTCGATCTCGATCGGTTGGCGCGGATCGCGGCGGCGCATCGCGCGGGCCGGGAAGAGCACGGGCGGACGTTGTGGCAATTCGTGATGCTGGAACGGAGCCTGGCGCGGGTGTTCGCGTAGAAGGGGAGGCCGGCCGTCATGGGAGTGAATCCCATGACGTCGGACGCGGCCGTGGCCGCGCCGGCCGGCCCTTCGCGGTCTCGCGGCCAGCTTGCGCTGGCCGCGTGCCGCTCAGGCGAACAGCTTCGCCCAGCGGCGCTCGGGCCGGTCCTTCCACAGGCCGCGATGATAGGCGTCGGACGCCAGCAGCGGCATGACCGAGCCGGCCTCGGCGAACACCATCTGCTCGATGCCGGTGTTGACCTTGCCCCAGCTCGCCGCCTCCTGAAGCGTGGACGAGGAGCAGGCGCCGTCGCGCACGTCGGCGACGGTGATCTGCACGGCATATTTATGCACCTCGACATCCTCGTGGCCGAGAATCTCGGCGCAGACCACCGTGTCCTGGATGAAGTTCTTCGGCACGCCGCCGCCGATCATCAGCAGGCCGGTGGTGCCGGCCTGGATCTTGATCTCGGTCAGTTCGCGGAAATCGGCCACCGCGTCGATCATCAGATAGGGCTTGCCGGCCTTCATCTGGTCGACCTGATGCTTCACCAGCCCGAAGCCGGCCGAGGAATCGACGAACGCCGGGCAGAAGATCGGCACATCATGCTCATAGGCGAGCTTGACGAGGCTGTTCTCCTTCTTGCCGTGCTCCGAAAGATAGCGGCCCATCTCGCGGATGAAGGCGCGGCTGGAATAGGCGCGCGGCTCCAGCTCGTTGGCGATCTTGTTGATCGTGAAGTCGCAGTCCTGAAGCTGCTCCTCGTCGATATAGGTGTCGTAGATGCGGTCGATGTAGAGCGAGCGCAGCGTGTCGTCGTCGGGGATTTCCTGCGCCTGATAGTGCTTGTGGCCCAGCCCCTCGAAGAAATCCATGTCGACGATCGTCGCGCCGGTGGCGACCACCACGTCGACCATCTTGTTGCGGATCAGCTCCGCATAAAGGTCCATGCAGCCGCCCGCCGAGGTGGAACCGGCGATCACCAGGCACACCGTGCAATCCTTGTCGGCGAGCATCTGGTTGTAGATATTCGTCGCGCGACCGAGGTCGCGGCTGGTGAAGCTCATGTCGGACATCGCATCGACGATCGGGCGCGCGTCGAAGCTCCTGATGTCGATATGCTTCACCTGCTTCGAGAGCAGTTCGGCCTTGCGGTTGTCGTTGATCGGCGCGTTGGCCGCGGCGGTCTTGTTGAGCGTGTCGGTCATGGGAAACTCCCGCATACGATGCCGTCGTCATTGAAGGGGACGCGGAAACCCCAAGGGCGACGGCGCGCGCGAAGCGCACCGTCGCCCGAAACCCTGTCTTGTGGACGTTACAGCGTTACGACGTTGTTCGCGACCTTCGGCTCCACGACGGTGTAGAGCGAGACCATCGGCTCATCGAGCGCGACGATCGTCTCGTCCGAACCGAAGCCGTTGAACGCGGTGCGCATCGCCGCGCCATAGGCGCCGAGCATCCCGATCTCGATATAATCCCCGGCCTGCACGTCCGCCGGCAGCAGGAACGGCCCGACCATATGATCGAGGTCGTCGCAGGTGGGGCCGTAGAAGGAGAAGGGGTGGTCACGCACGGTGGATTCCGGTTCGCGCAGCAACGCGACCGGGAACCGCCAGCCGATATGCGCCGCATCGAACAGCGCGCCGTAAGCGCCGTCGTTGATATACAGCTCGTTGCCGCGCCGCTTCTCGACGCGCACCACCAGCGAGCTGTATTCGGCGCACAGCGCGCGGCCCGGCTCCGCCCACAGCTCGGCCGAATAGCTGACCGGCAGGCTTTCGAACGCGCGGTGGATCGTCTCGAAATAACGCTCCAGCGGCGGCGGCTCCATCCCCGGATAGGAGGACGGAAAGCCCCCGCCGACGTCGATCACGTCCACCGTCACCGCCGCATCGACGATCGCGTGGCGCACGCGCTCCATCGCCTCGGCATAGGCTTCCGGCGTCATCGCCTGGCTGCCGACATGGAAGCAGATGCCGAGCGCATCGGCGGCCTGGCGGGTCGCCATCAGCAGCGCCTTCGCCTCATGCGCGGCGACGCCGAACTTGGACGCGAGGCTGAGCTTCGAATGCTCCGACGACACGCGCAGCCGCACGCAGAGCGTAAGATCGTCCGCGCCCTTCGTCGCGCGGGTGATCTTGTCCAGCTCCTCGAGGCTGTCGAGGCTGAACACGCGCACGCCATGCGTGAAATAGGCCTCGGCGATCGCCTCCTCGGCCTTCACCGGGTGCATGAAGCACAGGATGGCGCCGGGCACGGTGCGCGCGACCAGCCGCACCTCGGCGATCGAGGCGACGTCGAAATGCGTGATGCCGTTCTCGAACAGCGTCGCGATCAGTTCGGGGCTGGGATTCGCCTTCACCGCATACATCGAGCGGCCCGGAAACTTCTCCGAAAAGAAGCGGGCGGCCCGCGCGGCTGCGTGCGGACGAACAAGCGTCACCGGCTGGACCGGCTTCTGCTTCGCAATGTCAATGGCTCCGCCGACAGAGGTGGCGGGAACAATCGAGGGGGCAGCTAGCCCCAGCGCGCTATGATGCTGGTGCAACTCAAGGGACCTCCAATTGCCTTTCGGCGTCGAGCGAAAAAAGCTGCCTTGCGGTTGGAAGTCCCATGGGGCAGCGGATGGGCGAGTTAGGGTCGCCGGACCCGAATGTAAAGTGGATTCCAATGACGCAGGATCGATCGTGACAATTGTGCGACAGCCAACCCGCGCCGGCGTGCGCGACGCCGCGGCGAAGGTAGCGGCGATCCTGCCGCCGACGCCGCTTTTCATCCATGAAATCAATCATGTGCCGATCGCCTTCAAGGCCGAGTCGCTGCAGCCGATCGGGGCGTTCAAGATTCGCGGCGCATGGCATCGGCTGACCGCGCTGGATGGGGAGGCGCGCGCGCGCGGCGTGGTCGCTTTCTCCTCCGGCAATCATGCGCAGGGAATCGCCTGGGCGGCGAAGCGGCTGGGCATCGCCGCGACGATCGTGATGCCGGCCGACGCGCCGCGCGCCAAGCGCGAATCGACGCTGGCGCTGGGCGCGGAGGTGGTGGATTACGACCGCGCGACCGAAAGCCGCGAGGTGATCGCGGGGCGACTCGCCAGGGCGCGCGGCGCGACGCTGGTGCCGAGCTTCGACGATCCATGGGTGATCGAGGGGCAGGGCAGCGCCGCGATCGAGGCGGTGCGGCAGATGGAGGAGGCGGGCCTCGGTGCGCCTGCCCACGCGATCGTGCCGTGCGGCGGCGGGGGGCTCGCCGCCGGGATCGCGCTCGCGCTGCCCGATGCGCGGATCACGATCGTCGAGCCGGAGGGCTGGGACGACATGACGCGCAGCCTGGAGGCGAGCTGGATCGAACCGGTCGGTCCCAATCCGCCGCCGACCGCCTGCGACGCGCTCCAGACCAAGGAAGTTTCGCCGCTCACCTTCGAGGTGCTGGCGCGGCGCGATGCGAAGGGCGTGGCGGTCAGCGAGGAGGAAGTGGCGGCGGCGCAGCGCTGGGCGGCGGAATATCTGCGGCTCGTGGTGGAGCCGGGCGGCGCGGTGGCGCTCGCGGCGGTGCTGGCGGGCAAGGCGCCGGTGGAGGCCGGGATGCTGGTGATCCTGTCCGGCGGCAACGTAGATCTCGACGCTTATGCGCGCGCGCTGGCGGGTGCGGGGGGGCTCACGTCGGCGGATGCTCGTTCAGAAGCGGTATGAGCACGGTGTTGAGCGTATCGAGGTCCAGCGCGCCGGCCTTGGCGTATCGCACCACGCCGGCGCGATCGATCACGTAATTGGTCGGCACGCCGCCCATCACCGCATATGGCCCCTTCACGCGGCGCACCGCCGGGATGGCGAGCTTCTCGAACAGCGGCTTGAGCTTGTAGAGCGGCACCGAATCCTCGGTGGTCACCGCGAACACGCGCAGGCCGTGCTTCTGCGTGATCTCATAGAAAGCGTTCAGCGTCGGCAGTTCGGTGCGGCACGGCACGCACCATGTCGCCCAGAAATTGAGCACGACGACATTGCCGCGCAGTTCCGACAGCCTCACCTTGTCGCCGGCGAACAGCGTCAGCTCGAAATCGGGCGCCGGCTCGCCGATGCGCGGCGCCTTCTCCGCCAGCGCCAACGGGGCGGGCGTGGCGAGCGCCGCGCAGGCCAGCGCCAGCAATACCATTGACGCGCGGCGCATCCTCATTCTCCCCCCGGTTCCCTTGCGCGAAGGAAGCCCTTTCGCCTCGTCGCGGTCAATACCAATCCCCACTGGCGCCGCGCGGCCCCCCCGGCTAACAGGCGCAGGAACATCTTGGTTGCACTCAGGGGTAAGCGATGACGCCGACGGTCAAGGCCATTCTCGACAAGTATGAATCCGATTCTCCCGCCACCAAGGCGAATCTCGCCCGCATCCTGATGCAGGGCAAGCTGGGCGGCACGGGCAAGCTGATCATCCTGCCGGTCGACCAGGGCTTCGAGCATGGCCCGGCGCGCAGCTTCGCGATCAACCCGCCGGCCTACGATCCGCATTACCATTACCAGCTCGCGATCGACGCGGGCCTCTCGGCCTATGCCGCGCCGCTCGGCATGCTGGAGGCGGGGGCGGAGACGTTCGCCGGCCAGATCCCGACGATCCTGAAGTGCAACAGCTCGAATAGCTGGGCGACCAGCGTCGATCAGGCGGTGACGGCGGGCGTGGACGACGCGCTGCGGCTGGGCTGCGCGGCGATCGGCTTCACCATCTATCCCGGCTCGGACCATGTGTTCGAGCAGATGGAGGAAATCCGCGAGCTTTCGGCGCAGGCCAAGTCGGTCGGCATCGCCACCGTCATCTGGTCCTATCCGCGCGGCGGCAAGCTCTCCAAGGAGGGCGAGCTGGCGCTCGACGTCGGCGCCTATGCCGCGCACATGGCGGCGCTGCTCGGCGCGCACATCATCAAGGTGAAGCTGCCGACCGACCATATCGAGCAGGCCGACGCGAAGAAGGCCTATGAGGGCGGCGATTGGTCGACCCAGGCCAAGCGCGTCGCGCATGTCGTGCAGTGCAGCTTCGCCGGGCGGCGCATCGTGGTGTTCTCCGGCGGCGCGGCGAAGGGCGCGGACGCCGTCTATCAGGACGCGCGCGACATCCGCGACGGCGGCGGCAACGGCTCGATCATCGGCCGCAACACCTTCCAGCGCGAGCGCGGCGAGGCGCTGGCGATGCTCGACAGGCTCGTCCGCATCTACAAGGGCGAGGAATAAGCCCGATGGTCGAGCGCACCCAGCCGCAGGATGCGCGCTGGGCGGCGGTCGACCGTTATATCGGCGAAAGGCTGCTCGGCGCGGATGAGGCGCCGGGCGCGACGCTCGCCGCCAATGCGGCGGGCGGCCTGCCGGATATCGACGTTTCCCCGGCGCAAGGGAAGTTGCTCCAGCTCCTCGCGCTGATCCGTGGCGCGCGGCGCGTGCTGGAGGTGGGGACGCTCGGCGGCTATTCGACCTTGTGGCTGGCGCGCGCGGTGGGCGAGGGCGGCCGCATCGTGTCGCTGGAGATCGATCCGCATCATGCCGACGTGGCGCGCGCCAATCTCGCGGCGGCGGGCGTCGGCGACCGCGTCGAGGTCATCACCGGCCCGGCGCTCGAATCGATCGCGCGGCTGGAAGGCCCGTTCGACCTCGCCTTCATCGACGCCGACAAGGAGAACAACGTCGCCTATGTACGCGAGGCGATCCGCCTGTCGCGGCCGGGCACGGTGATCGTGGTCGACAACGTGATCCGCGAGGGCGGGGTGCTCGATGCCGCCAGCGCCGATCCGCGCATCCGGGGCACGCGGGCGCTGTTCGATTATGTCTCGGGCGAGCCGCGCCTCACCGCGACGGCGATCCAGACGGTCGGGGAGAAGAAGTGGGACGGCTTCCTGCTCGCGGTGGTGGACGCGGGCGAGAGGTGAAGGCCTTCACCTATCATCGCGCGCTTGCGCCGATGCTATGGGTGCTGGCCGGGCTTGCTTCGATCGAATTGCTGGTGACGCATCTGCTGGTGGCGCATTGGTTTCCGCGCGTGGCGCTTGTGCTGTCAGTTGCCAGCCTTTGCGGCCTGATGTGGCTGATCCGGGCAATCGCGAAGATGCGTCGCCGCCCGGTGATTGTCGGGCCGGATGCGGTGCTGATGGCGGTGGGCGGGTTCAGGCGCGTCAACGTGCCGTTGGGGGCGGTCGCCGGGGTGGATGCAGCCGGAAACGAACGCGATCGGAGCGCGCTCAACCTCGCGCTGGTTGCCCATCCGAATGTAATGCTGGAATTGCGCGCGCCATTGCCGGGCCATCGACGGCGGATTCGCAGCATCGCGCACCGGCTCGACGATCCGCTCGGCTTTATCGCGGCGGTGCGGGAAAGGCTCCCCGGCGATCAGCCCGCCACCGGCAGCTTCACCGTCCCGTCGGCCTCCCGCTCCAGCGGGCCGTAGGCGATCAGCGTTTCGAGCAGCAGCGGCTCGTAGAGGTGCGGGAAATCCTGCCCGCCGCGCGACTTCTCCCATTTCAGCGAAGCGCCGAACGAGGTGAGGTCCACCGCCGCGACGTGCAGGTCGGCCTGCCCGGCGAAATGCCTGTCCACCGTCTCCGTCAACTGATCGGCGGTGGAGAGGTGGATGTAGCCGTCCGCCACATCCACCGGGGCGCCGGCGAAGCTGCCGTCGTGTTCCAGCGCGGCCATCTGCCCGGCGGTCAGCACCTTGTACGCGACGGACGGGCGGACGGTCATTCCGTTTCGCCCGTCGCTTCGGTCGCCGGCGTTTCGCCCTCCTCCGCGCTTTCCTCGATCCGCGCGGCGGAGACGACATGCTCGTCGTTCGCCACGTTGAACAACCGCACGCCGGCCGATCCGCGCCCGATCACCCGCAGGTCGCCCAGCGGGATGCGGATCATCTTGGCCTGATCCGTCACCAGCATGAGCTGCTGCGCCTTGGTCGCGGGGAAGCTGGCGACGACGAGGCCGTTGCGGGCGATATTGTCGATATTGGTGATGCCCTGGCCGCCGCGACCCGTGCGGCGATATTCATAGGCCGACGACATCTTGCCATAGCCGTTGGCGCACACCGTCAGGATGAACTGCTCGTGTTCCGCCAGATGCGCGAAGCGTTCATCGTCCATCGCGCGCGGGGCGCGTTCGGCATCCTCGCCCTTCCACGGCGCATGGCGGAGATAGTCCTCGCGCTCGTCGGAATCGCGCACGCCGACCTTGTGGAGGATCGAGAGCGAGATCACCTCGTCGCCCTTCGCCAGCCGCATGCCGCGCACGCCGGTGGAGTTGCGGCTCTGGAATTCGCGCACGTCGCCGCCGGGGAAGCGGATCGCCTTGCCGTGGCGGGTCGCCAGCAGCACGTCGTCCTCCTCGTCGAGCAGCGCGACGCCGATCAGGCGATCGTCCTCATCCTCGCCCTCGAACTTCATGGCGATCTTGCCGTTCGAGGGGACGTTGGTGAAGGCGTCCATGCTGTTGCGGCGCACATTGCCCTTCGCGGTGGCGAACATGACGTGGAGCGCCCCCCATTCCGCCTCGTCCTCCGGCAGCGGCAGGACGGTGGAGATCGTCTCGCCCTCGGCCAGCGGCAGCAGGTTGACCATCGGCCGCCCGCGCGTGGCCGGGCCGCCCTCCGGCAGCCTCCACACCTTGTAGCGATAGACCTTGCCGAGCGTGGAGAAGAACAGCACCGGCGTGTGCGTCGAGGTGACGAACAGCTCGGTGACGATATCCTCGTCCTTGGTCGCCATGCCGCTGCGGCCCTTGCCGCCGCGCGCCTGCGCCCGGAACGCCTCCAGCGGGGTGCGCTTGATATAGCCCTGCATGGTCACGGTGACGACCATGTCCTCGCGCTCGATCAGATCCTCGTCCTCGATCCCGTCGGCGGCGGCGGCGATCTCGGTGCGGCGCGGGGTGGCGAACAATTCGCGCACCTCGGCGAACTCGTCGCGCATCACCTGATAGAGCTTCGCGCGGTTGGCGAGGATCTCCAGCAGCTCCGCGATCGAGGCGGCGAGCTGCTCCAGCTCCGCGCCGATCTCGTCGCGGCCGAGCGCGGTGAGGCGATGCAGGCGCAGGTCGAGGATCGCGCGGACCTGGATCTCGCTCAGGCGATAGGTGTCGCCGGTCACCTCGGCGTCCAGCGCCTCGACCAGCCGGATATAGGAGGCGATCTCCGCGATCGGCCATTCGCGCGCGAGCAGCGCCGCGCGCGCCTCCGCCGGGCTGGCGGAACCACGGATGATCCGCACCATCTCGTCCAGATTGGTGACGGCGATGACGAGGCCGAGCAAGATGTGCGCACGGTCGCGCGCCTTGGCCAGCTCGAACTTGGAACGACGGGTGATGACCTGTTCGCGGAACTGGACGAACGCCTGGATGATGTCGCGCAGGCCCAGCATCTCCGGCCGCCCGCCACGGATCGCGAGCATGTTGGCCGGGAAGCTCGATTGCGCCGGCGTGTGTCGCCAGAGCTGGTTCAGCACCACTTCCGGCGTCGCGTCGCGCTTCAGGTCCACGACGATGCGCACGCCTTCGCGGTTCGATTCGTCGCGGATGTCGCTGACGCCCTCGATGCGCTTGTCCTTGGCGGCCTCGGCGATCTTTTCGACCAGCGCGTTCTTGCCCTGCTGGTAGGGGATTTCGGTGAGGACGATCGAGCGCCGGTCGCCGCGCCCTTCCTCGATCACATGGCGCGAGCGCACGATGATCGAACCGCGCCCGGTGGCGTAGGCGGAGCGCGCGCCGGAACGGCCGAGGATGATCGCGCCGGTCGGGAAATCCGGCCCCGGCACGATTTCCATCAGCTCCTCGGTGGTGATCGCGCCATTGTCGAGATAGGCGAGGCAGGCGTCGATCACTTCGCCGAGATTGTGCGGCGGGATATTGGTCGCCATGCCGACCGCGATGCCGCCGGCGCCGTTGACGAGCAGGTTCGGGAAGCGCGCGGGCAGCACTTGCGGCTCGCTTTCCGATCCGTCGTAGTTCGGCTGGAAATCGACCGTGTCCTTGTCGAGATCGTCGAGCAGATAGTCCGCGATCTTGGCGAGGCGCGCCTCGGTGTAACGCATCGCGGCGGGCGGATCGGGGTCCATCGAGCCGAAATTGCCCTGGCCGTCGATCAGCGGCGCGCGCATCGACCAGTCCTGCGTCATGCGCGCGAGGGCGTCGTAGATCGCGGTGTCGCCGTGCGGGTGGTATTTACCGATGACGTCGCCGACGATGCGGGCCGACTTGCGATACGGCCGGTTCCAGGCGAAGCCGCTCTCGTTCGCCGAGAACAGGATGCGGCGATGCACCGGCTTCAGCCCGTCGCGGATATCCGGCAACGCGCGGGCGACGATCACGCTCATCGCGTAATCGAGGTAGCTCGTCTTCATCTCCTCGACGATGGAGATGGGGGCAATGTCCGAAGGGTCGGCGAGGAGAATCTCGTCGGTCAAGAATCAGCGCTTTCGGGTTGTGTCGTTTCGATGACGAACCCTAGCCGACTGCGAAAGCGCTGACCACCCCCGCGCCCGCGTATGCGCGCGCGAGGGTGGCGTGGCGACCCCGAAGGCTCGGGGGATCAGATGCGGGTTATTTGCAAGCCTTCTTGTTGGCGTTGCCCGCCTTCGAGCAATTGTACGTGATGGTCTTGCCGGTCGAGGTCTTGGTGGTGACCATGCGGCCCGTCGGGGTGGTGGTCGTCTTGCGCGCGACGTGCGTCGCCTTGGCGACGGTGGTCTTGGCGGTGGTCGCCGCCGGCTTCGTGACGGTGGTGGTCTTGGTCGCGACGGTGGTTTTGGCGGCGGTGGTCGCCTTCGCGGTCGGGGTCTGCGCATAGGCCATCCCGCCCGAAGCGAGCGCGGCGGCGGAAATGGCGGCGAGGATCGCGGACTTCATCATTGCATCACTCCGTTTCGAACGACGTCTGTCGGCGTCGGAGCCTGTAATGCACGAGAAAGAATCGCGGAGCCGTGACGCGAAGATTAAATATCGGTCAGGGAGCGATTTCCGTCCCGTCCCATGAGAACAGCCGCCCGCTGTCCTTCGGGGCAAGGCCGTCGATGACGTCGAGCAGCTGCACGGCGGCGCGTCCGGTGGCGAAGATGTCGCGGCCGGATTGCAGATACGGGCGCGACAGTCGCGTATCGACCGTGCCGGGGTGCAGCGCGACGACGATGCCGCGATCGTTGCGCCGCTTGTCCTCGATCGCCAGCGTGCGGATGAACTGGTTGAGCGCGGCCTTGGACGCGCGATAGCCGTGCCAGCCGCCCAGCCGGTTGTCCGAGATGCTGCCGACCCGCGCGGACAATACCGCGAAGATGCTGCGCCCGGCCCTGGGCATGAGCGGCAGGAAATGCTTCGCGACCAGCGCCGGGCCGATCGCGTTGACGGCATATTGCCGCGCCAGCCACGCCGGATCGAGATCGCCCGGCGCTTTCTCCGGGCCGTGCCCGTCCTCATGCAGGATGCCGGTCGCGACGATCACCAGTTCCGGCGATCCGGCGCGCGCGGCGGCGGCGGCGATGGTCGCCTCGTCGGTTACGTCGATGTCGGGGCGCGAGAGGCGGAGGACGGTCTCGCCCTCATCCTCCAGCGCGTCGGCCAGCGCGCCGCCGATCCCGCCGGATGCGCCGATGACGACCGCGCTCATCGCCGGCGGAAGGTCCAGCTATCCCCGTCGCTCGCGGCGGAGTCGAAGGCATAGCCGTCGCTGTCGAACCCGCGCATCGCGTCCGCGTCGGCGATGCGATGCTCGACCAGCCAGCGCGCCATCATGCCGCGCGCCTTCTTCGCGTGGAAGCTGATGAAGCGGTCGTCCGCCTCGCGGAAATCCACGTCGATGATACGGATATTGCCCGGCAGCAGCCCGTCCACCGCCGCCCAATATTCCTGGCTGGCGAGATTGAGCAGCACGCCCGATCCCTCCGCCGCGATATCGCCCGCCAGCGCGTCGGCGATGCGCTTGCCCCACCAGTCGGTCAGCTTCCTGCGACGCGGCGCCCAGCGCGTGCCCATCTCCAGCCGATAGGGGCGCATCCGGTCGAGCGGGCGGAGCAGGCCGTAGAGGCCGGACAGCATCCTGAGGTGATCCTGCGCGAAATCGATCGCCGCCTCGTCCAGCGTCGCGGCTTCCAGCCCGGTATAGACGTCGCCGGCGAAGGCGCGGATCGCCGGCCGCTCGGGCAGCGTCTCGAAGCTGCGGAAACGCCCGGCGTTCAGCGCGGCGAGCTTGTCCGAGATGTGCATCAGCTCGCCCAGCTTCCGGCGCGACATCCTCGCCGCGGCCTTCGCCAGCGTCGCCGCCTCCTCCGCGAAGCGCGGCGCGGTGGTCGCCATCGCGGGCAGGGGAGTCGCATAGTCCAGCGTCTTGGCGGGGGAAATCACGGCGATCATGGCGCCAGCGCCTATCGGGGGAACCGAAGGCGTTCAATCCATGTTCAGCGGATTGACGTCAGGGAACACCGGGTTTCTTGAACCTGCAGGGGCAGGAAGGTAGAGCGGCGCGGAGGCGCCCGCGCGCCTTCCAGAACGGAGAGAATAACGCGATGAAAAGCATCTACCGGGCCGCGATCGCCGCCGCCCTCCTTTCCGGCGCAGGCAGCATCGCGCTCGTGACGCCGGCATCCGCCAAGGAAAAGAAGGCGGAGGAGGCGAAGACCCCGCCGCTCAAGCTGAGCAAGGACGTCCAGCCGCTCGCCGCCAAGGCGCAGGCCGCGATCCAGGCGAAGGACTATGCCACCGCCGCGCCGCTGGTGCAGCAGGTCTCCGCCGCCGCCAAGACCGACGACGACAAATATATCGCCTCCGTGTTCGAGCTTCAGCTTGCGGTCGGCCAGTCGCCCAACGGCCAGATCGACGACAACAAGATCAAGCCGCCGCTCGACGCGCTGATCGCCAATCCGCGCACGCCGCAGGCCGATCAGGCGCGCTTCAACTATCAGCGCGGCATCATCGCCGCCAACGCCAAGCAGCCGCAGGAGGCGATCGCCTTCTTCCAGCGCGCGCAGCAGCTCGGCTACACCGATCCGAACCTTCCGCTCCAGATGGTGAAGATCAAGATGGAGAGCGGCGACATCGCCGGCGGCTCGGCCGATCTCCAGAAGGCGATGGACGCGCAGATCGCCGCCGGGCAGAAGCCGGACGAGCAGCTCTATCGCTATGCGATGGCCAAGACGCTGCAGAAGCGCCTGATCCCCGATTCGATCGGCTGGATGAAGCGCTACATCACCGCCTATCCCACCGCGAAGAACTGGCGCGACATCGTGTTCGTCTATGGCATCCAGCAGGGCGCTGCCGTGACGCTCGACAAGGCGCAGAAGGTCGACCTGTTCCGCCTGCTCCGCCGCGAGAAGGCGATGGCCGATCAGTTCGATTACGAGATCTACGCGCAATATGCGATCGACCTCGGCCTGCCGAACGAGGGCAAGGCGGTGATCGACGAAGGCCGCGCGGCGGGCAAGCTGCCGGCGGATTCGGTCACGGCGAACGATCTCTATCGCGTCGCCAAGCAGGCGATCGCGAACGAAGGCTCGCTCGATCCGCTCGACGCCAAGTCGAAGGCCGCCGCCAACGGCAAGCTCGCCGCCGGCACCGCCGACGCGCATCTCGGCGCGGGCAATTACGCCAAGGCGATCGAGCTTTATAAGGTCGCTCTGCAGAAGGGCGGCGTGGACGCCGACGCGATCAACACCCACCTCGGCATCGCGCTCGCCAACTCCGGCGACACCGCAGGGGCCAAGGCGGCGTTCGAGGCGGTGAAGGGCGCGCCGCGCGCGGACATCGCCTCCTTCTGGCTCACCGCGCTGGCCACCCCGGCGGCCTGACGGGCGCGACAGGCGAAAACGAAAAGGGCGGCCGTCGCGCCGCCCTTTTTTTGCCCGCCGCCGCGAACCTCAGTCGACGATCGGCACGCCCGATGCGGACTTGGCGCTGCGGATCGTCAGCGACGATTTGACGCTGGCGACGTTCGGCGCGGTGGTGAGGTGAGTCGTCAGGAAGCGCTGGAAGCTCTCCAGATCGGTGGCGACGATCTTCAGCACGAAATCGATCTCGCCGTTCAGCATATGGCATTCGCGCACCTCGGGCAGCGCGGCGACATGCGACTCGAACGCGGCGAGGTCGGCTTCCGCCTGGCTCCTGAGGCTGACCATCGCGAACACGGTGATCGGGAAACCCAGTTGCGCGGGATCGCAATCGGCGTGGTAGCCGCGGATCACCCCGGCCTGCTCCAGCGCACGGACCCGCCGCAGGCACGGCGGCGCGGTGAGGCCGACGCGATCGGCGAGTTCGACGTTGGTCATCCGCCCGTCTTCCTGAAGATAAGCCAGTATCTGCCTGTCGATCCGATCGAGCACGTCATTCTCCGCCTGTCGCCACGCACGTTCATGGCGATTTGGTGGACGTATCCATAGGAATATTGCGCGCAAACGCAATTGTCCCACATTGCGACGTGCCAAAATCTACTGTTTCGCGAAGGCGGGATGAGGACTAATCAGGCGATCCCCGGCGACGAAAAGGTCGCCCGCCGGCAAGGATGACAGCGGTGCGATTCGACGACAGCCTGAAGACCGTTCTCGCTGCGGACGCCTCCACGCCGTTCGGCGCGCAGGCGGCGTTCCGGCAGATCGCGGACCTTCTCGCGCGCGGGCGAATCGAGGAGAGCGGCGAGGTGCTCGATCACCTGCGCGGCTTGCGTGGGCGCGTCCCGGCGGCGGTGCGCACCGCCGCCGCGCGCGCGCTGGCGCTGGCGAGCCCCTCGGCGGGGCTGGTCGCGATCTTCGCGGAGGACGAGCCGGCGGTGGCCGCGCCCGTGCTGCGCGCGGCTCGGCTCGGCGATGCCGAATGGCGTTCCCTGCTTCCCGCGCTCGGCCCCACCGGGCGCGCCGTGCTGCGCCATCGCGACGATCTCGGCGCGGATGTGGTCCGCGCGCTGGAGAGCTTCGGCGCGGCGGATTTCGCGCTCGGCTACGACGGCGCGGAAATCGCGATGCCGGAGGTCGAGCCGGCCGTCGCGGAGGCGCCGCCGATCGTCACGCTGGTCGCCGATCCGTTCGCGGATGTGCTCGATGCCGAGCCGGCGGCCGCACCCGGCGGCGGCTTCGAGATCGCGGCGCTGGTCGATCGCATCGCCGCGTTCCGCCAGCAGCATCGCGAGCAGCCGATAGCGAGCAGCGAGGAGCCGGACGAGGCCCAGCCGACCGAGCGTTTCAGCTTCGAGACCGATTCGGCCGGCGTGATCCGCTGGATCGATGCGGCGCCGCGCGCGGCGGTGATCGGGATCGGCTTCCTGCTGCCCGGCGCAGACGGCCAGCCGCAGGTCGACGGCGTGGCGAGCGGGGCGTTCCGCCATCGCACCGCGTTCCGCGACGCGCGGCTCAGTATCGGCGGACGGTCCGCGCTGGCCGGCGACTGGCGCATTTCCGGCGTGCCGATGTTCGATCCCGCGACCGGCCGCTTCATCGGCTTTCGAGGTGGCGCGCGTCGCCCGCGCGTCGACGAGGGCGCGATCGGGCGCGGCACCGAATCGGGTGGCGTCGAGGGATTGCGGCGGCTGGTGCATGAATTGCGCACGCCGACCAATGCGATCGCCGGCTTCTCCGAACTGATCGAGACGGCGATGCTTGGCCCGGTGCCGGAAGTCTATCGCCAGCGCGCGGCGACGATCCGGGGCCATGCCGGCGATCTCGTCGCGGCGATCGAGGATCTGGAACTGGCCGCACGGATCGAGGGCGATGCGCTGGACCTGCGCGAGGACAATGTGGCGCTTGCCCCGCTGTTGTCGCGGATGCTGGACGATCTCGCGCCGCTGGTGCGGCTGCGCGGCTGCGCGATCGACCTTGCGCCGGTGTCGCCGGATATCGCGCTCGCCTGCGACGCGCGGATCGCGGAGCGGCTGATCGGCCGGCTGGTCGCCGCGCTCGTCGCCAGCGCCGCGCCGGACGAGAAGCTGGCGATCGCCGCGCGCGCGGAGGAGACGGCGGTGGCGATCGACATCACCCGCCCGCGTGCGCTCGCCGCCGTGCCGGAGGCGACGCTGCTGACGCTCGATGCCGAGCGCGAGGTGGAGATGCCGGGCGCGCCGCTGCTCGGCACCGGCTTCGCGATCCGGCTGGCGCGTAATCTGGCGACCGAATTGCGCGGCGCGCTGGTGATCGGGGCGGAACGCTTGACTCTCCGCCTGCCGACGGGCCTGATCGGCGACATGGGGCAGGCATCGACGAACTGACGACGGTGGCGGCGCCCGCGATCGTCCCGCGGCGCTGGCGCGTGCCGCCCCCCGATGCCGCGGCATTGGTGCGCTGGCCGGCGGATTTCGGCCCGCGCTACACGATCTTCGTCGATACCGAGGAGGAGTTCGACTGGTCGGCTCCCTTCTCGCGCACGGCGCGGGGCGTGACCGCGCTGGCCGCGTTGCCCGAGGCGCATCATCGCCTGTCGGACGCGGGCGCGGCGCTCACCTTCTTCATCGATCACCCGGTGGCCGCCGATCCCCGCGCGGTCGGCCTGCTGCGCGATGTGGTCGCCGCCGATCCGCGCGCGGCGATCGGCGCGCAGCTTCATCCGTGGGTCAATCCGCCGTTCGAGGAGCCGCTGTCACCCGCCGCCTCCTTCGCCGGCAACCTGCCCTCCGCCTTGCTGGAGGCGAAGCTGGCCGCGCTGACCGACACGATCGCGGCGGCGTTCGGCGCGCGGCCCGTCGCGTTCCGCGCCGGCCGCTATGGCGTGTCGCCGGAGATGCTCGCGCTGCTGGCGCGGCACGGCTATCGCCTCGACAGCTCGATGCGCCCCGGCTTCGATTATCGCGCGCAGGGCGGGCCGGATTTCACCCTGTTGGGAGGCGCGGCGTGGCGCGAGGCCGGGCTGATCGAACTGCCGCTCTCCACCGTTTTCACCGGGGCGCTGCGGCGTCACGGCGCGCGGCTCCATGCCCGTCTCGGCGCGATCCCGCGCGCGCTGGGGGTCTGCGCCCGCGCGCGCCTGCTCTCACGCGTGCCGCTGACGCCGGAAGGCGTGCCCGTCACGGAGGCGCTGGAGGCGATCGCGGTTGCGCTGGGGGAGGGGGCGGCCGTGCTCAATTTCGCCTTCCACTCGCCATCGCTGGTGCCGGGCAATACGCCTTATGTCCGCGATGCCGCCGATCTCGCGCTTTTCTGGCGCTGGTGGGATCGCGTGCTGGGCGAACTCTCCCGGCGCGGCGTCAGGCCGGCATCGCTCGCCGAACTGCTCGCCGCCGCCGGATGAGGTCAGTGTCACTCGCCGGGGCGGTATCGCCGCTCGACATGCCCTTGCAGTTCGTCGGGGTAGAAATAGACCGGGCGTAATTGCCCGTCGGCGTAGCGCCGGATCTGGTCCGCGAAATGCGGAGACTTTAGATCGCCGCTCTGTCCGCCGGCCATCACCGCCGTGGCCTTCACGCGCGGGCCGAACTCGACGATCGCGACGAAGCTGTTGCCGCTGGTGCCGTAATAGCGCTTCGTCCCCGGCCACGGCTTCGCGCCGAACGAGGCGAGGCTGCCCCATTGCGCCGAGGTGAAGGGCACCGGCAGCGACGCGGCCTTGTCGTCGAAATGTGGATTGATCGCGTCGTCCAGCCGCTGGAAGCGGTTGATCTCGCGCCATTTGATCCGCCAGTCGCCGAAATCGCCGGTCAGCCGCGTCACCGCTGCTGCCAGCGCGTCGAGCCGCGCGCCGGGGGAGACTTTCGCCGCGATATAATCGGGCACGTTCATCCGCTCGGCCTGCGCGAAGCTGCCGACCTCGCGCCACAGGTGATCGCCCCAGAACACCGCGAGGCTGGTCGCGGTGGAATCGTAGCCCCAGCGATAGTCCCAGCCGCGCAGCAGCGCGACCGGCCCGGCAAGGCTCGCGCGGCGCGGATCGGCGGCGGGCAGCGCATCCCATGCCGAGACCAGTTGCGGGATCAGCTTCGCGAAGGCGGGGAGATAGCTGTCGAACGCCGCGTCGCGCAGCTTCGCCGCCGTCCAGCCGGTCTTGCCGGTGAGCAGCAGGTCGGCATGGGCGCCGCGCGCATTGCCGCCGGTCTGGTCCATGTAGCGCGGGAAATCCGCCGCCTTCGGACTGTCCGCCCCGGCGGCGCTCCACGGCCAGTCGTTGGTGTTCTTCACCCAGCCGGTGCCGGGGTTGAGCACGTTGGGCAGCGAGGGGAGCGCGTGCAGCCCCTTCCAGTCGGTCGCCGGATCGCTGCCGTCCACCGGGCGGGTGTAGTCGAAGCGATTGTCGCGCAGCGGCATGAACTGCGGCATCAGGAAGGCGATCTCGCCCTTGCTGTCCGCGAACAACGTGTCGTTGGAGGAATTGGCCTTGCGCTCGGCGATCCGCATGAAGCCGGCGAGATCGGTCGCTTTCGTGCGCAGGTAGCTCTGCTCCAGCGCCGGCACCGGCTTCCACATCAGCGCGGTCGCGATCCACCGCCCGCCGCGCGCGGCGACGATCGGGCCGTGATGGGTGCGCCACGTCGTGAAGCCGCGCTCGCCCATCGAGCCGTCCGCGCGACGATAGCGCAGCGTCACCCGCTCGCTTGTCACCGCGCGGCTGGCGGAGCCATAGGCATAGACGTAGCCGTCCCCGGCCTTGCGCACCTTCTCCGCGAACTCGTCGACATTATCGACGGTGGAGGAAGTGTGCATCCACCCCGCCTTGGCATTGAAGCCCTGATAGATGAAGAACTGGCCCCAGGTGCTCGCGCCATAGGCGTCCAGCCCGGCGTCGCTCGTCATCTGCGCCTCGGAGCGGAAATAGAAGCTGGTGTGCGGGTTGATGAGCAGCAGCGCATGGCCGTTCGCGGTGATCTTCGGCGCGATGGCGATGCCGTTCGATCCCGAAGGCTCGCGCGGCACGCTGCCGTTCTCCTCCGGCGTCGGCGGGGTCGGGTTGCCGTAGAAGGTCTTGAGTTCGCTGAGCGAGACGCGCTCGATATCGCCGCCGATGCTGCCCTCGGTGAAGGACAGCGCCATCCACGGCTCGAACCGCGTGAGCACCTTCGGGCGGACCTCCGGGTGCGTCGCGAGATAATAGTTCAGCCCGTCCGCCCAGGCATCCATCAGCGCGCGCAGCCACGCGGGGCTGGCGGCATATTCGCGCTTCAGCGCCGCCGGATCGACCCACAGCCGCTGGCGCAGATCGGCCCAGATCGCCTCCTCGCCATCGGCCTCCGCGCTGCGGCCGAGCGCGGTGAGATAGTTGGCCTCGACGCGCGGGAAATCGTCCTCCGCCTGCGCATAGATCATGCCGAACACCGCGTCCGCGTCGCTCTTGCCGTGGACATGCGGGATGCCCCAGTCGTCGCGCGTGATCGTCACCCGCGCCGCCTCGGCCCGCCAGCGCGCCATGTCGGCGTCCACCGGGGCGGCGGTGGCGGTCAGCGAAAGCAGAAGCGGGGCTAGGAGCAGGGGACGAAGGCTTATATCCATGCGCGGAGGCGTAACGAAATAACGGGGGAAAAACCATGCGCTTGATCGCGCTGATGATGGCGGCGCTGCTCGGATCGGCCGGCGCGGCGGCGATGGCTGAAGGCCCCGGCGGGGCGATGCTCATCAAGCCCGATGCGGTGTTCGATCCGGTCGACGGCAAGCGTCATCCCGGCTGGCAGGTGCTGGTGCGCGGAGAGACGATCGTCGCGGTCGGCCCCGATCTCGCCGCGCCGGCGGGCGCCGAGGTGCTGGCGCTGCCGGGCGACACGCTGATGCCGGGGATGATCGAGGGGCACGGCCACCTCTTTCTCCATCCCTATAACCAGACGAGCTGGGACGATCAGGTGCTGCACGAGCCGCTTGCGCTGCGCACCGCGCGCGCCGTGGCGCAGGCGCGCGCGACCCTGCTCGCCGGCTTCACCAGCGAGCGCGATCTCGGCACGGAGGGCGCCGGCTATGCCGACGTCGGGCTGAAGCAGGCGATCGAGCAGGGGATCATGCCCGGCCCCCGGCTGTCGGTGGCGACCAGGGCGATCGTCGCGCTCGGCGCCTACGGGCCGAAGGGGTTCGAGCCGGGCGTCGCGATCCCGCAGGGCGCGGCGGAAGCCTCCGGCGTCGATCAGGTCGTCGCGGAGGTGCGGCGGCAGATCGCGGCGGGCGCGGACTGGGTGAAACTCTATGCCGATTATCGCTGGCGGCCCGGCGAGGACAGCCGCGCGACGCTGGGCGCGGAGGAGATCAGGGCGGCGGTCGCGGCGGCGCACGATGCCGGGCGGCCGGTGGCGGTCCATGCCGCGACCGCCGAGGGGATGCGCCGCTCGATCGCGGCCGGCGTCGACACGATCGAGCATGGCTATGGCGGCACGCCGGAAATCTTCGCGGCAATGGCGGCGAAGGGGATCGCCTATTGCCCGACGCTCGCCGCATCGGATTCGGTCGCGCGCTATCGCGGCTGGAACGGGGCCGAGCCGGCGCCGGCCAGCGTGAAGCTCGCCCGCGAGGCGTTCCGGCTCGCGCTCAGGGCGGGCGTGCGCATGTGCATGGGTGGCGATGTCGGCGTGTTCGCGCATGGCGAGAATGCGCGCGAGATGGAGCTTATGGTGGCGGGCGGCATGACCCCGGCGCAGGTGCTGACCGCCGCCACCTGGGGCAATGCGCGCTGGTTCGGGCTGGACGCGAAGCTGGGCGCGGTGAAGCCGGGGATGCTGGCCGATCTGGTCGCGGTGCATGGCGATCCGACGGCGGATATCGGCGCGGTGCGGCGGATCGGGATGGTGATGAAGGGCGGCGCGGTGGTCGTGCGGCAGTAGCGGAATCGGGGCGGGGCCTCTATGGCTCCGCCCGCCATGCCAGCAGCAGACCATGATTCCCGCGACCTGCCAATCTGCGTCGCGGCGCTCTATCGCTTCACGCCGTTCGAGGATTGCGCGGCGATCCGGGAGCCGCTGCTCGATCTCTGCCGGTCGCTCGACGTGAAGGGCACGCTGCTGCTCGCGCGCGAGGGGATCAATGGCACGATCGCTGGCAGCGACGAGGCGATCGCGGCGGTGCTGCGGCACATCCGCGCGCTGCCGGGATGCGCCGGGCTGGAGCCGAAATTCTCGCGCGCGGCGACGCTGCCGTTCCATCGCATGAAGGTGCGCATCAAGCGAGAGATCGTGACGATGGGCGAGCCGGATATCGATCCGCTCGGCGACGTCGGCCAATATGTCGCGCCCGAGGCGTGGAACGAACTGATCGCCGCGCCGGACACGATCGTGATCGACACGCGCAACGATTATGAGGTGGCGGTCGGCACCTTTCGCGGTGCGGTCGATCCGCGCACGCCGACCTTCCGCGACTTCCCCGCGTGGTTCCGCGCGCAACGCGATGCCCTGCTCGGCGACGGCACGGCGCCAAGGGTTGCGATGTTCTGCACCGGCGGCATCCGCTGCGAGAAGGCCACCGCCTTCCTGAGGGCGGAAGGGGTGGACGAGGTCTATCACCTCGAGGGCGGCATCCTGAAATATCTCGAAACCGTGGCCCCGGTGGAAAGCCTGTGGGAAGGCGAATGCTTCGTCTTCGACGAGCGGGTGACGGTGGTGCACGGGCTGGCGACCGGGAGCCATGCCTTGTGCCGCGGCTGCCGCCGGCCGGTGAGCGCGGCGGATCGCGCCTCGGCGCTCTATGTCGAGGGCGTGAGCTGCCCCGCCTGTCACGCCGAGCGCAGCGACGGCCAGCGCGCCGGCTATGCCGAGCGGATGCGCCAGACCCGCTTCGCCGAGGCGCGCGGCGAGCCGCACGTCGGCGCGCGGATGGGCTGACCTATCGCCGGCGCGGGCGGTAGAAGATGTGGCTCTCGACCTGCGCGATCTTGTCGAGCGAGCCGATCCAATAGGGCACGATCCAGTCGGTATGGTAATGCGTCGCGGTGCCGACCGGGCGGAAGACATAGCCGGACAGCGCGCGCTGCGCGGCATGGCGCGCGGCGATCCAGCCGGCATGTTCGGGGCGGCGCGTGCGCGAGCCGTCGCAGGTGAAGGAGAACTGGCACCCGGTCGGCCGCGCCGCGCCCTGATAGACCACGCCGCACACCGTTTTGGGATAGCCGCCGAGCCGGACGCGGTTGAGCACCACCTGCATCACCGCGCGCTGCCCGCGCCGATCGCCGCCCGCTTCGTACAGCGCGGCGGTGGCGAGGCATCGCACCGCCTGCTCACGCGCGGCGGGGCCGCCACGGAAACGGAACGGCTTCGCCGGCGTCGGCGTGTCGGTGACGAACGGAATCGCGGCATTGGCGGCGCGGGCCTCGTCCATCGTCAGCTTCCTTGGCGCGGGCTTGTCCGGCCGGCTCGCCGTGGCGAACCACAGGATGAGGACGACCAATGCGAACGCGCCGGGAATGAGCAGGTCGGAGAGAGGCGTGGCTCGCCCCCTCCGGCGCCCCGCCGCCCTTCGCCGCCCCTGCTTCCGCCGTGCCATGCCGCGCGGATATCGCGTGAAGTGGCGGCGGAACAGCCCCGGTCAGCGCTGCAATCTGGTCGCGAGGATGATCGAGGAGGTGGTGCGCTCCACCCCTTCGATCATCCCGATGCGGTCGATCAGGTCGTTGAGCCGCTCCGGGCTGTCGGCTTCGACCATCGCGATCATGTCGAACTGGCCGGCGATGGCGTGGAGCGCGGTCAGCTCCGGCATGGCGGCGAGCTGCTCGAACGTCGCCTGCGTCAGCTTGGGGAACAGGTTCAGCATGACATGCGCGCGGATCATCCGCCGCTCGCGCGCGACGCCGAGGCGGACGGTGTAGCCCGCGATCGTCCCGCCCTGTTCCAGTCGCGCGATCCCGGCATAGACCAGGGCGCGCGACACGCCGAGCGTCGCGGCAAGCTCCGACACCGGCTTGCGCGAATCCTCCCGCAGCAGCGCGAGCAGTTGCGCGTCGAATTCGTCCTGCGCGTTATTTGCCATCGACCGTCTCGTCGGCATAGATCGCGACGCGCGGCTCGCCGTCGGCGCTCACCTCGCCGCGATACATCCCTTCCGTGTTCATCGCGAAGGCGGCATGGCCATCGCCGTCCATCGCGATCAGCCCGCCGTCGCCGCCGATGTCTGCGATCTCGCCGATCGTGTCCTGCGCGGCGCTCGCCACGCTCTCGCCGCGCCAGCGGATGCGGTCGCACACCTGCCGCCCGGCGCTCTCGCGGATGAAATATTCGCCGGTGCCGGTCGCCGATACGGCGCAGTCGCGGCCGAAGGCGTAGGTACCCGCGCCGATCAGCGGCGTGTCCCCGATCCGGCCCCAGCGCTTGCCGGTCAGCCCGCCGGTCGAGGTCGCCGCCGCGAGGTGGCCGTGCATGTCGAGCGCCACCGCGCCGACCGTGCCGAAGCGATGCGTCGGGTCCTGCGCGGCCTGCTCGTTGCCGCGCTTCCAATCGAGATATTCCTGCCAGCGCTTTTCGGTGCGGAAATAGGAAGGGTCGACCTGCTCGATGCCCTGCTCGCGGGCGAATTCGTCCGCCCCGGCCCCGCTCAGCAGCACGTGGCCGCTATGCTCCATCACCGCGCGCGCCAGCGCCACCGGGTTCTTCGTCGCGCTCACGCCCGCCACCGCGCCGGCGCGCAGCGAGGCGCCGTCCATGATCGCCGCGTCGAGCTGGTTCTTGCCCTCCGCGTCGAACACGGCGCCGCGCCCGGCGTTGAACAGCGGATTGTCCTCCAGCGCCATCACCGCAGCCTCCACCGCGTCGAGGCTGCTGCCGCCCGCCTTCAGCACCGCTGACCCGGCGACGAGCGCGTCGGTCAGGCCCTGACGATAGGCGCGCTCCTGCTCCGGCGTCAGCGCGCCGTGCGGGATCACGCCCGCGCCGCCGTGGATCGCCAGCGACCAGCGGCGGTCGGGCAGGACGGGCACGCCATCCAGCCGCCCGTCGCGCACCGATGCGGTGCTGGTGAAGGCTATCTCCGGCATCTTCAGCGTGCGCAGGTCGATGGTGTGGCCGGGGGCGATGCCGGTCACGCGGATATCGTCCCAGTCGAGCGGGGTTCCGCGCTTCAGCGAGGGCACGCCGCGCGGCTGGATGAGCCATGCGAAGGTGCCGTCCGGCCCGTGGAAACGCGCGACGCCCTTCGCATCGACGCACAGCGCGCCACGCTCGTCCACGCCGATGCCGATCGCGTGCCGGTCTCCGCTGGCGCGCGCGGAGGCGACGAAGGCGATCAGCCGGCCCAGCCGGTCGCGCTTGTTGAAATGCGTGTCGGTGACGACATGCGCCAGATAGGGCATCCTGAGGAAACCGTGCACCATCGTCATCGCCGGCCCGGCGGGATCGTTCAGCGCGGTCATTGAATCGATGCTGCCGCCGTCGAGCGCGCCATAGGCGGTGCCGCCGAGGATCGCGAGGCCGGCGCTGGTGCCGCCGATCGGCCGCCCCTTGCGCACATGGGCGTTGAGCGCGCGGGCGACGGGCGTGTCCTTCCAGTACCGCACATAGCGCGCCTGATCCCCGCCGGCGATGAAGATGCCGTCGGCATGGGCGATGATCGACAGCACACGCGGGTCGCTCGACGCCTTGCGGTCGCTGAACACGAGCGTCTCCACCGAGGCGACGCCGCCGATGTCGCGGAACATCTCCTCGCCCGCGTCGGCGCCGCCGGACGCGCGGAGGATTACGATATGGCCGCTGCCCGCCTTCTCGACGAACCAGCGGAAGGCCTCGCGATTCCAGTCGCCGCCGCCGACCAGCATCAGGCCGGGCGAAGTCCTGGCGCGCAGGGTGCCGGCGGTGTTGCCGATCGAGTAATAATTATAGCCGGCCGAAGGCAGGGCGGGGGCCGCGGCGGCGGCGATCGGCATCAGCGCGGCCGCGGCGAGGGCCAGTTTCATGAAAAATTGTTGTGTTCGGCCCATCTTCTACTAATCTCCGGCACAAAATGTCGATATAAGCGAGCAAAGTGAAATATTGACTTCGTAACATGCGCCATAAGCATGTCATTATGTCAATCGGGCAAAAAGGGGCTCCGGGGGGTAACATATGCGTCTGTCGAAAATCGCAACCGTCGCGCTGTGCGGCGCCAGCCTGATGACCACCGCCACCGCGGCGCTGGCGCAGACCGGGGGAGGCGCGCAGCAATCGGCCGACGAGAGCGGCGACGTCGTCGTGCTCGGCTCGCGCATCCCGCGCCTGCAACAGGAAGGCCCGGCGCCGGTGACCACCGTCACCGCCGACGACATCGCGAAGAACGGCTTCCAGAGCGTGCCGGACGTCCTGCGCTCGCTGACGCAGAACGGCGGCGCGACGCAGAGCCAGCAGGATTATTCCAATTCGTCCTTCACGCCGGGCGCGCAGCAGGTCGACCTGCGCGGGCTGGGGCCGAACCATACGCTCGTACTGGTCAACGGCCGCCGCATCGCCGATTTCCCGCTGCCGTTCGAAGGCAACAGCAACTTCACCGATATCTCGAACATCCCGGTCGGGCTGATCGACCAGATCCAGGTGCTGAGCGGCAGCGCCTCGGCGATCTATGGCTCGGACGCGGTGGCGGGCGTCGTCAACTTCAAGATGAAGTCCAAGATGGACGGCACGCAGCTCGATTTCCGCTACGGCGATACGCAGCACGGCGGCGGCGCCTCCTATCGTCTCACCGGCGTGACGGGGTGGGATACGGGACGTTTCCACGGCGTGCTCGGCGTCGAGCTGCTCAACCAGCGCCCGCTGTGGCAATGGCAGCGCTCGCGGCAGGATTCGACCAATGACAATCCGGTGTCACCCGTCGCGCGGCGCACCTTCCTGCGCACCGACGAATATTACGACTATATCAATCCGGGCAAATCGACCTGCGACAAGCTTTCGTCGCTGAACCAGGGCTCGACCTATTATGCGTCGCGGCCCAATTACGACACGTTCGACGGGCCAGGCTATTTCTGCGGCAGCGACAAGTCGGTTGCCTATGGCACGATGCTGTCGGAGCGGAAGTCGATCAACGCCTATAGCTCGCTGGGTCTTGCACTGGGCGAGAAGACCGAATTGTTCGCCGATCTCCAGCTCAGCTATTCAAGGCTGAAGCTGATGCGCGACGTGCTGAGCTGGTATTATGTCGCGCCGGACGGGAATGAGGAGGGCACCTTCTTCAATCCCAACCTGTCGCCCGACGCGACCTATAGCGGCGCGCAGCTCGATAACTGGACGCGCCAGTTCACGCCGGAGGAGATGGGCGGCTTCGGCCCGGCGATGACCCGCAACGATTCGGTCGCGTTCAGCTTCACGCCCGGAATCAGGGGATCGTTCGGGGAGGGTGATCGGTGGCATTACGAGCTGTCGTTCAATCACGCCGAATATCATTCCAAGGTGGCGTTCCCGGAGGTCGTGATCGGCAAGGCCAACGCCTTCTTCCTCGGCCAGCAGCAGGGTGTCGACGAGGCGAGCGGCTATCCGATCTTCGACGCGGACGTGGCGCGGCTCTATACGCCGCTCACCCCGGCGCAATATCGCTCGATCACGGCGGATGCGGTCTATCGGCCGAAATCGTGGGTGAACAATCTCTCCGCCACGGTGAACACCACGCAATTGTTCAACCTGCCGGCCGGCCCGGTCGGCTTCGCGGCGGTGTTCGAGGCGGGCAATCAGGGCTTCAACCTCCGCCCCGATCCGCTGGCGCTGACGCAATATTATGTCGGACTGGTGGATTCGGACGGCGAAGGGCAGCGCGGCCACTGGGGCGGGGGCGTCGAGTTCCGTGTCCCCGTCCTGTCGGTTCTCAGCATCAGCGCGGCGGGACGCTACGATCACTATCGCGCCGACCGCAATGGCTATGGCCGTTTCACCTACAATGTCGGTGGGGAGTTGCGCCCGACCTCGCACCTGTTGCTGCGCGGCGCCTACGGCACGGGCTTCCGCGCGCCTGACCTCAACTACGTGTTCCGCGGCCCCGGCAACGTCCATTCCGGCGGGACCGATTACTATCAGTGCGCGACCCAGGAGACCGACGATTGCGAGGTGAATTTCATCGCCTACAAGCTCGGCAACCGTAACCTGCGGCCGGAAACCTCCACCTCGTTCAACGGCGGCGTGGTGTGGCAGCCGTCGCGGCGTTTCGACGTGTCGGTCGATTATTTCCGCGTGAAGATGAAGAACCAGGTGCTCGATATGGATATCGACAGCCTGCTCCGCGCCGAATCCTCATGCCGCCTGTCCGGCTCCACCACGCCGACCTGCGTAGATGCGATCAGCCGTGTGCAGCGCTACGCCAGCGGCGCGCTCGAAGGACAGATTCAGGGCGTCCATATCGAGCCGATCAACGTGGCGGAGGAAACCACCGACGGCATCGACGCCGCCGTCCATGTGAAGCTGCCGACCGCCGCGCTCGGCGAATTCGCGCTGTCGGCCGGCTACACCTATGTCTTCAATCACACGATCCGGCAGTATCCGGGCGATCCGATCGTCGACAAGCTGCGCTACGACAGCAATTACTACATCCCGCGCGACAAGGGCATGGCGAGCCTGACGTGGACGCTGGACCGCTTCTCCACCACGCTGACCGGGCAGCGGCTCGGCAAGCTGCCCAATTACGACGAGGACGCCTATATCAAGGCGAGCTATACCTTCAATCTGACCGCGCGCTACGACATCACCGATCGCCTGCGGGTGACGGGCACGATCAACAACCTGTTCGATCAGGCGCCGATCTTCGATCGCACCTGGTCCAGCTACCCCTATTACGATTCGACGTGGTTCGACGGCATCGGCCGCAGCTTCTACCTGCAGGTGACCTACAAGATGGGTGGCGCTCCGCTCTAGGCGTTGTCTGCATTCATCGTAACCAGATGATGGCGCAGGCGAGGTGAACGAAGCCCATGAAGGCAGAAATGGTTTTCTCGCAGCGCAGGGCGATGCGTCGGAAGCGTTTGAGTTTGTTGAAGAAGCATTCGACCTGATGACGTTCCTTGTAGAGACGCCAGTCGATCGACGGCTTTGATGTTCGGCTGGGGTTGGCCTTTATGTGGGCAGTGGCGCCAAGGTCGTCGGCGATGAAGGCGCGTAGCGGATCGGCATCATAGGCGGCATCGGCAATGACGTGGCGGACGCCTTTGAGCCCGGCCAGCAGCGCCTCTGCCTGCGGGCGGTCGCCATATTGCCCCGGCGTCGGGTGGATGCGGATCGGCAGGCCGATCGCATCGACGGCGGCGTGCAGCTTGGTCGTCAGCCCGCCGCGTGACCGACCGATTGCGGCAGCCTCAGCCCCCCTTTTGCGCCGCTCGCATCGGCGTGAACCTTCGAGATGGTGCTGTCGATCAGGACATATTCGAAGTCCGGCGTGTCAGCCAAAGCGTGGAACAGTCGCTCCCACACACCGGCATGCGACCAGCGCCGGAACCGTGCATGCACCGCCGTCCACTTGCCGAACACCTCCGGTAGATCACGCCAATGCGCGGCGTTGCCCGCCATCCATAGAATCGCATCCACGAACAGCCGGTTGTCCACGCCGCTCCGCCCCGGCGTCCCCACACGCCCAGGAAGATGCCCCTCGATCCGTTCCCATTGCTCGTCCGTCAGCTTCCGTCTGCTCAAGGCTCGTCTCCTTCGGCAACCTTGAATCAGACCTCAACTCAAAACGGAATCCACTGAATGCAGACAACGCCTAGTGCGGAGCGCGTCCGTCGCGGATGAGCGCGGTGCCCGTTGTGGGGTGCCGCGCTTTTTCGCATGCAGGAATTTGATTCCAGGTTATTCGCTGAGAAGGTCGTTTTTCACTATTATAGTGAAACAATGGTCGGGGAGAGAGGATTCGAACCTCCGGCCCCTGCCTCCCGAAGGCAGTGCTCTACCAGGCTGAGCTACTCCCCGACGGAGTACCGGTCATCGGCCGTTTCTCGGGGGCCTACCGGTCGCTGGAGGCGCGCCTATACCCAGCGGATTTGAGGTGCGCAAGCGGTCTATTTGCGCGCGGCGAGCATCGCGTCGAGCGAGGTGAATTTTTCGCGCGGCGCGCCGTCGCGGGCGTTGGCGATCTCGGCCCGCTCGATCCCCTGCCAGTCGCGGAAGGTGACGACGTCCACCCCGCGCGCCGAGAATAGATCGTCCAGCCCGACCCGGCCCTTCTTCGCGCTGTCGGCGGGGATGTCCGCCGCGATCTGCTCCGCGATCAGGAAACCGTCGGGACGATTGGTGCCGATCGTCCCGGTCGGCCCGCGCCGCGCCCAGCCGACCGCATAGAGGCCGGGCGCGATCCGTCCCTCGTCATTGGCGAAGCGCCCGAGCTTCGCGTCATAGGGCACGCCCTCGATCGGGGGGGTGTGATAGCCGATGCAGCTCACCACCAGACCGGCAGGAATGGCATAGGTTTCCCCGGTGCCGGTCGCGCGGCCGCTGTCGTCGAGGCGCGTGCGCTCGACGATCACGCGCTCGACCTTGCCGTCGCCCTCGATCGCGACCGGCATGGCGAAGAAATCGAAGTGGATCGAAACCGGCGCGGCTGGCTCGTTTCCGGCAAAGGCGCGCAGATGGCTGACGGACTTGCGCAGCCCCGGCTCCAGCGCCGCATCGGCATCGGCCGGGGGAAGGTCGGCGGGATCGACCAGCGGGGTCGCGCGGCTGAGATGGCCCAGCTCGCCCAGTTCCTTCGGCGTCATCGCGATCTCATGCGGGCCGCGCCGGGCGAGAATGGTGATGTCGCGGATGCCGTGCGGCTCCAGCGCGGCGAGCGCATGGCCGACGATATCGGAGCCGGCGAATTCCTCGCCGGTCTTGGCGAGGATGCGCGCCACGTCGAGCGCGACATTGCCCGCGCCGACGATCACCGCGCCGGGGCCGGCGAGCGGCGGATCGAGGCGCGCGAAATCGGGGTGGCCGTTGTACCAGCCCACGAACGCCGCCGATCCGATCACGCCGGGAAGATCGTCGCCGGGGATGCCGAGCGGGCGATCGTGCGGCGCGCCGGTCGCCAGCACCACCGCGTCGTAGAGGTCGAGCAGTTCGGGGATCGACACGTCCTGCCCGACCGTCACGTTGCCGACGAAGCGGACATTGTCGCTGAGCGCGGTCGCCTCATACCGCTTCGACACCGCCTTGATCGACTGGTGATCGGGCGCGACGCCGGTGCGGATCAGGCCGTAGGGCACCGGCAGGCGATCGATGATATCGACGCGCACGCTTTCCCCGAACGCCTTCTGGCAGGCCTCGGCGGTGTAATAGCCCGCGGGCCCCGAACCGATCACGGCGACGTGGCGCATATGGCGTCTCTCCTTGCTGGATAGGATGCTAACCGCTTGGCGAGGGAGGGCAAGCCGCTTATCGCGGAGCAATGTCGATGCTCGAAACGGTCGCGACGATCCTGGGGGTGGCGTGCGTCGCGTTGGCGGCGCGGCGCAGCATGTGGACGTTTCCGGCCGGGATGGGCTCGGTCGTGCTGATCGGCTTCGTCGTGTTCGAGGCGCGGCTCTACAGCGATGCGCTGCTCCAGTGCTTCTTCGTCGCCGCTAATGCCTATGGCTGGGTGAACTGGCTGCATTCGCGCGAGCGGAGCGGGGAAGTGGCGGTCGAGCGGATGAGCGGCGCGTCCCGGATCGCCTGGGCGGCCGGCGGCATCGCCGTGACGCTTGCCTGGGGCGCGGCGATGCACCGTTTCACCAACGCCTCTTATCCGTGGTGGGACGCCGCGATCGCCATCGCCAGCGTGGCGGGACAAGTGCTGATGGCGCAGCGGCGGATCGAGAATTGGGTGATCTGGATCGCCGTGGACCTTGCCTCGGTGCCATTGTATCTGGCGAAGGGCTTGTATCTCTTTGCGGGGCTTTACGTGATCTATCTGGCGCTGGCCTGCTGGGGCCTGTTCGACTGGCGCCGCGCCGGGAATCGCGCCGCCGTCGCCGAGCCGCTGCCCGCATGACGCTGCGCACCGTCTGCCTGCACGGCCCGGAAAGCACGGGCAAGTCGACCACCACCGCGCGGCTCGCGCGCGAGTTCGGCACGCCGGTGGTGGCGGAGTTCGGGCGCACCTATTGCGAGCGCTACGGCATCGATCTCACCATGTCCGATCTGGTGATGATCGCGCATACGCAGGACCTTCAGGTCCGCGCGGCGTGCGACAAGGGGCGGTTCCCGGTGATCGTCGACACCGATGCGCTGATGAGCGCGGTGTGGGCGGACATGATGTTCGGCCGCCGCGACCCGTGGTTCGCGCGCTGGGACAATCCCGCCGATCTCTATCTGCTGTTCGATATCGACCTGCCGTGGATCGAGGATGGCACCCGCATGTTCGGCAGCGCGGCGGATCGCCGGCGCTTCTTCGATCTGTCGAAGGCGGAGCTGGACCGGCGCGGGGTGCGCTGGGAGATGATCAGCGGATCGGGCGAGGCGCGCTACGAGGCGGTGCTGGCCGCGATCGGCATGGCGCAGGCGGCATAGCTGCGGAGCGCCGCCCGGCCATTGCCAGGCGACGCTCCGGAAGATTTACTTCGACGGCGCCAGCTTGGTGTTGAGCACCCAGCCGACATTGTCGTTCTCGTCGGCGACTTCCCACCACAGGCCGTTCTTGTTGCCGGTGGGATAGACGATCGCGCCCGGCGGCAGCGTGCGGATCGTCTTGGCGGTGGCGAGCGCGCTGGCGTGCATCGCGACCGGGCCTTGCGCCGTATAGGTCTTGGTCGGCGAGGCTTCCGCCGTGCCCTGCTGGCCGGGCTGGACGAGGCCCAGTTCGTTGACCATCTTCGAATAGGCCTGGATGAACGAAAGCGTCACGATCCGGCCGATATCGGTGTTGTCATAGCCACCGCCGACCGCCGCGATGCCGCCGCCGAAGAATCCGGTGCCGCCGCCGCCGCCGAACGTCAGGTTGTTCTTCGCGGCATAGCCCTCGGCGGTCGCGATCGTTTCGGTGGTGCGGACGTTGGTGATCGACAGGACGGTGTTCGCCTCCATCTTCTTGCTGCGCAGCCCGCCCGCGAGCGCGCCGAAGCGGCCGCCGATCAGCCCGCCGATCGCGCCCACGCCGCCGCCGCCGGAGACATTGGAGTTCGCGCCCTGGATTTCCGCGACCAGCACGTAATCGGCGGCCTTGATCTGGCCCTGGCCGACGTTCGAGCGACGCTGGAGGCCGAGATCGGAGCCGATGTTGCGCTCGAGTTGCGCCGCCTGCAGACCGCTGCCGCGATCGACGAGGTTGAAGCAGCCCGAACGCTGCACCAGCACCTTCAGCAGCTTGGAGGGCGCGGCGAGGCTGTATTGCGTCCATGGGCGCGGATCGTCGCCGTCGACGATCGAGATGGTGCCGAGCTTGCGCATGCAATGCGGCACGTCGTTGGCGGTCTGCTCCTGCAGGCGCTGGCCGGCGGATTCCTTGGCGAGTTTCTGTGCGTCGGCCGATGACGCAAGCAAGGCGATCGCCGAACCGGCGGCAATCAAGGCGAACTTACCCAACATTTTCAACTCCCCCGAAGGCGCCATTCCCACGGCGCGGCCAGAACGATGCGGCCCGTAATGTTCCCATCGGCTTAACACCACCCGAAACGAGTCGCCAGCGTCACCTTTGACGCCCGTCGCGCCGCCGCCTAGAGGCGCATCCGTTATGACCACGCCGCTCGACCGCATCCGCAACTTTTCGATCATCGCGCATATCGACCACGGCAAGTCGACGCTGGCCGATCGCCTGATCCAGCGCACCGGCGGCCTGTCCGATCGCGAGATGTCCGCGCAGGTGCTCGACAACATGGAGATCGAGAAGGAGCGCGGCATCACCATCAAGGCGCAGACCGTGCGGCTTGAGTGGAAGGGCCATGTCCTCAACCTGATGGACACGCCGGGGCATGTCGACTTTGCCTATGAGGTGTCGCGCAGCCTCGCCGCGTGCGAGGGCGCGCTGCTGGTGGTGGATGCGGCGCAGGGCGTGGAGGCGCAGACGCTCGCCAACGTCTATCAGTCGATCGAGCACGACCATGAGATCGTGCCCGTCATCAACAAGATCGACCTGCCCGCCGCCGAGCCGGAGAAGGTCCGCCACGAGATCGAGGACATCATCGGCCTCGACGCCTCGAACGCGATCCTCGCCTCCGCCAAGTCCGGCATCGGCATCGACGAGATCCTCGACGCGGTGGTGGAGCGCATCCCCGCCCCGAAGGGCGATCCGAACGCGCCCCTGAAGGCGATGCTGGTCGATAGCTGGTACGACCCGTATCTCGGCGTCGTCATCCTCGTGCGCGTCGTGGACGGCGTGCTGCGCAAGGGGCAGCAGGTGACGTTCATGCAGGCCGGGACGCAGCATCTGGTCGATCGCGTCGGCTGCTTCCGCCCGAAGATCGAGCAGCTCACCGATCTCGGGCCGGGCGAGATCGGCTTCATCACCGCGCAGATCAAGGACGTGGCGCAGGCCCGCGTCGGCGACACGCTGACCGACGCCAAGCGCCCGGCGGCGCAGGCGCTGCCCGGCTTCAAGGAAGTGCAGCCGGTGGTGTTCTGCGGGTTGTTCCCGGTCGACGCCAACGATTTCGAGAAGCTGCGCGAATCGATCAGCAAGCTGCGGCTCAACGACGCCTCGTTCAGCTTCGAGATGGAGACCTCCGCCGCGCTCGGCTTCGGCTTCCGTTGCGGCTTCCTCGGCCTCTTGCATCTGGAGATCATCCAGGAGCGGCTGACGCGCGAATACGACCTCGATCTCATCACCACCGCGCCGAGCGTGGTCTATCAGATCGAGCTGACCCACGGCGGCGGCCATATCGAGTTGCACAACCCGGCCGACATGCCCGATCCGAACAAGATCGAGACGATCGCCGAACCGTGGATCGAGGCGACGATCTACGTACCGGACGAATATCTCGGCTCGATCCTCAAGCTGTGCCAGGACCGGCGGGGCATCCAGAAGAACCTCACCTATGTCGGCGGGCGCGCGCAGGTGACCTACGAGCTGCCGCTCAACGAGGTGGTGTTCGACTTCTACGACCGGCTGAAATCGATCAGCCGCGGCTATGCCAGTTTCGATTATCACCAGATCGGCTACCGCGACGGCGACCTCGTGAAGATGTCGATCCTCGTCAACAACGAGCCGGTCGATGCGCTTTCGATGATCGTCCATCGCGGATCGGCCGAGACGCGCGGGCGCGGCATGTGCGAGCGGCTCAAAGACCTGATCCCGCGTCACCTGTTCAAGATCCCGATCCAGGCGGCGATTGGCGGCAAGGTGATCGCGCGCGAGACGATCGCCGCGCTGCGCAAGGACGTCACCGCCAAATGCTATGGCGGTGACATAACCCGCAAGCGCAAGCTGCTGGAAAAGCAGAAGGAAGGCAAGAAACGGATGCGCGAATACGGCTCCGTGCAGATTCCGCAGGAAGCCTTCATCGCCGCGCTGCGCATGGGCGACGAGGGATAATGCCGGGCCGCTCCCGTTTCGATCGCGCGGGGGTCATGCGGCGTTTTGCCGCCTTTGTCGTGGCGTTGCTCACGCTGGCGGCCTTTCCGGTGCCTGCGAAGGAGCGTGCGCCGCTGGTGCTCGCGGCGGCCTCGCTGCAGGAATCGATGAACGCCGCCGCCGATGAATGGGCGCGCGCTGGCCGTGCGCGGCCGACGATCTCCTTCGCTGCATCCTCGGCGCTGGCGCGTCAGGTGATGGCAGGCGCGCCGGCCGACCTGTTCGTTTCGGCGGACGAGGAATGGATGGATGCGCTCGCCGCGAAAGGGCTGCTCGCGAAGGGCACGCGCGCCGATCTGGTCGGCAACCGGCTGGTGGCGATCGAACCGGCGGACGGTCGGACCCGCCTGACGCCGCGCTCGCTGGCCTCAACACTGGCGCGCGGGCCGGTGGCGATGGCCGACCCCGCCGCCGTCCCGGCCGGGAAATACGGGCAAGCGGCGCTGGAGAAGCTCGGCGCATGGGCGGCGGTCGCGCCGCATGTCGTGCGCGCGGAGAATGTCCGCGCCGCGCTGGCGCTGGTCGAGCGCGGCGCGGCACCGTTTGGCATCGTCTATGCGACCGATGCCCGCGCTTCGCCGAAGGTGCGGGTCGCCGGCGTCTTTCCGGCGTCGAGCCATCCGCCGATCCTTTATCCGATCGCCCGGCTCGCTGCGTCGCGCGATCCGGCGGCGGAGGGCTTCCGGCGCTTCCTGCTGAGCGCGCGGGGCAGGGCGATCTTCGCACGCTTCGGCTTCACGCGACTCTGATGACGGAGGGCGTCTGGCCGATCGTCCGACTCTCCCTGCTGGTCGGCGGAGCTGGAACGCTGGCGGTGCTGCCGGTCGCCTTCGTGCTGGCCTATATCCTCGCGCGCGGGCGCTTTCCCGGGCGGACGTTGTTCGACGCGCTGATCCATTTGCCGCTGGTCGTGCCGCCGGTTGTGACAGGCTGGGTGTTGCTGCTCGCCTTCGCCCCGAACGGGCCGCTGGGCGAGCCGCTCCAGCGTTGGTTCGGCGTGACCCTGCTGTTCCGCTGGACGGGCGCGGCGGTCGCGGCGGCGGTGATGGCGCTGCCGCTGGCGGTGCGCGCGATCCGCTTGTCGCTGGAGGCGGTCGACCGGCGGCTGGAGAGTGCGGCGCGCACCCTCGGGGCAGGACGCTGGCGCACGTTCCGCACGATCACCTTGCCACTGTGCTGGCCCGGCGTGCTGGCCGGCGCGACCCTGGCTTTCGCCCGCGCGCTGGGCGAATTCGGGGCGACGATCACCTTCGTCTCGAACGTGCCGGGCGAGACGGAGACGCTGCCGCTCGCGATCTATGCCGCCCTCCAGCGGCCGGACGGCGATACGATCGTGTGGCGGCTGGCGGCGATCTCGGTCGCGATCAGCCTTGTCGCGCTGCTGGCGTCGGAATGGCTCGCGCGGCGGGCGGGGCGGGGCGTGCATGTCCTTTGACGTGGACGTGACGCTGCGGCGCGGCGGAGCAATGGTCGGCGTGGCGTTTGCGGCGGAAGAACGCGCGGTGGCGCTGGTCGGGCCGTCCGGCGTGGGCAAGACCAGCGTGCTCGACATGATCGCCGGGCTGCTGCGGCCCGATCGCGGCCATGTCCGGGTCAACGGCCGCACGCTGGTCGACCGCGCGGCGCGGGTGGAAGTGCCGCCGCATCGCCGGCGCGCGGGCTATGTCTTTCAGGACGCGCGGCTGTTCCCGCACCTCGATGTGCGGCGCAACCTGCTTTACGGCGCGAGACACGAGGCGCGGCTTGCGCCGATTGCCGAGTCGCTCGACATCGCACATCTGCTCGATCGCTGGCCGCGCGCACTGTCCGGCGGGGAGGCGCGGCGTGTGGCGATCGGGCGGGCATTGCTGTCCGAACCGGATTTCCTGTTGCTTGACGAGCCGCTCTCCTCGCTCGATCCGGCACGGCGCGAGGAAGCGATGCGCCTGATCGAGCGCGTCCGCGACAAAACCGCGCTGCCGCTGCTGCTCGTCACGCACGACGAGGCGGAGGCAAAGCGGCTGTGCGCGCGGATCGTCAGGATGTAACCGGCACGCCGATACGAAAAAGGCGGCCCGTTGCCGGACCGCCTTGTTCTTTTGGCGAGACCCGGATCGCTGTCGCAATCCGAAGCCGCTTGCACCCTTAACGCTTCGAGAACTGGAAGCTGCGACGCGCCTTGGCGCGGCCGTACTTCTTGCGCTCGACCGCGCGGCTGTCGCGGGTGAGGAAGCCGGCGGCCTTCACCGGCGAACGCAGCGCCGGCTCATACCGGGTCAGCGCCTGGCTGATGCCGTGCTTCACCGCGCCGGCCTGACCCGACAGGCCGCCGCCCTTGACGGTGCAGACCACGTCATACTGGCCCTCGCGCTCGGTGATGCCGAACACCTGGTTGATGACGAGACGCAGTGTCGGACGCGCGAAATAGATTTCCTGATCGCGGCCGTTGATGGTGATCTTGCCCGAACCCGGCTTCAACCAGACGCGCGCGACCGCGTCCTTGCGGCGGCCGGTGGCATAGGCGCGGCCCTGCTTGTCGAGTTCCTGCGCGCGCAGCGGGGCGCGCTGCACCGGCTCATCGATCTGGCCGGCGAGATACGCCTCGGCCTTGTCTTCGGACGCGGTGGCGGCGGCTTCGCCCTGCTGCTTCAGCGCGGCGCCGAGATCGGCGAGGGACTGGCGATTGTCGGACATTATGCGCCCACCTTGTTCTTGCGGTTCATCGCCGCGATGTCGAGCGGCTCGGGGTTCTGCGCGGCATGCGGATGCTCGCTGCCGGCGAAGATGCGCAGGTTGCGCATCTGCTGACGGCCGAGCGGGCCGCGCGGGATCATGCGCTCCACGGCCTTCTCGAGCACGCGCTCCGGGAAGCGGCCCTCCAGCACCTTGCCGGCGGTGACGCCCTTGATGCCGCCGGCATAGCCGGTGTGCTTGTAATAGACCTTGTCAGCCAGCTTCTTGCCGGTGAAGCGGATCTTGTCGGCATTGATGACGATGACATTGTCACCGCAATCGACGTGCGGGGTGAAGCTCGGCTTGTGCTTGCCGCGCAGGACATTGGCGATCACCACCGCCGCGCGACCGACCACCAGGCCGTCGGCATCGACGATATGCCACTTCTTTTCCACCTCATGCGGCTTGGCCGACTTGGTGGTCTTCATCAGCGCCTTCATGGCTGTTCGACCTCATCAAAACGAAAGGACGCCGTGCCCGACAAGGCACAGCGCCGACGCGCGGCCAATGCGGCAACGCACGCGGGAAGTCAAGATTTCCGCGCGATCCGTGACGGGTATTATTATACCTGCTTGATTGAGGCGGCGATCCAGCCGGCCAGTTCGGGCGCGGTTTCGGCCGGCCAATGCTCGATCGCGGGAAGCGCATAGGGATGAAGCGCGGCGATCCGCGCAGTCGTTGCGGGCACGTGGGCGGGCGCAGTCTTGAACTGCATCACCACCTCGTCGGCCTCCTCGACCGCGCCTTCCCAGCGATAGATCGAGCGGCACGGGCCGATGATATTGGCGCAGGCGACCAGCCGTTCCTCAACTAATGCCCGCGCGATCGTCGCTGCGGTCGCCGCGTCGGGGCAGGTGACCTGGACGATCGCGATCACCGCCGCCGCATGCCGATCGCATGGGCCGCCGCGACCGAGGCGATCAGCAGCAGCGCGGCATTCGCCTGATGCGCGACGGCGATGCCGATCTGCACCCCACTGAGCAAAGTGGCGATACCGAGCGAGACCTGAAGCACGACGAGCAGGACCACCGCCGCGCCGGTCGGCCGCCCGGCACGCAGCGCGAGCCAGAACAGCCCACCGGCAGCGACGAAGGCCAGCCAGCGGTGGATGAACTGCACGACGATCGGGTTGTCGACCGCGTTGCTCAGCGCCGGGGTCAGCATCGGCACGTCGGCGGGGAACAGCGAATCGCCCATCAGCGGCCAGCTCGCGAAGGCATAGCCGGCGTCCAGCCCGGCGGTGAAGGCGCCGTACATGATCTGCGCGCCGAGCAGCAGCAGCGCGAGCAGCGCGAGCGGCCGCATCCGCGCCGGCCGCGCAAGCGGATCGCGGGCCAGCGCGCCGAGGTCGAGCGCGGTCCACACGATCGTCGCGAGGATCAGCAACGCGGTGAGCAGATGCACCGCCAGCCGGATATGGCTGACGTCGGTGCGCACCGACAGGCCGGAACTGACCATCCACCAGCCGATCGCGCCCTGCAGGCCGCCGAGTGCCAGGATTGCGCTCAGCCGCCAGCCATAGCCACGCGGCACGCGGCGTCTCACCGCGAACCAGACGAGCGGCAGCGCGAAGGCCAGGCCGATGAGCCGCCCGAGCACGCGATGGATATATTCCCAGAAATAGATCGCCTTGAACCCCGCGAGCGTCATGCCGCGGTTGAGCTGCTGATATTCCGGGATCTTCTGGTAATTGGCGAATTCCGCCTGCCATTGCGCCTGGTTGAGCGGGGGGATGATGCCGCTGATCGGCTTCCATTGCGTGATCGACAGGCCGGATTCGGTGAGGCGGGTGATCCCGCCGACAACGACCATCGCGACGATCAGCGCGGCGACGCACCACAGCCAGCGCGCGAGCGTCGCCGGGCGGGCGGTGGAGACATATCCCGGGGTGGGCTGCAACATGGCTCCGGCCCTAGCCCAACCCATTTACCCTGCCAAGCGGAGCGATTTGTTTGATGTGATATTGTAACATGACGCGATAGGCGTTAAATGGCTCGCGAATGGGAAACACGACTCGCCTCGGCCACTTCGCGCTGCTCGACCGGTTTGCGATCATGCTGTCGGGCCTGTGCGTCGTGCATTGTCTGGCGAGCGCGGTGCTGGTGGCGATGCTTTCCACTGTCGGCGGAATGCTTGGCAACCCGATCTTCCACGAGGTCGGGCTGACGCTGGCGATCGGGCTGGGCGCGATCGCGCTGGTGCGCGGCGTGATGCATCACGGTTATCTGATGCCGCTGGCGATGGGATCGCTGGGGCTGGGCATCATGATGGGGGCGCTGTCGCTGCCGCATGACGGCGGCCATGCCGAAGCGCTGTGGACGGTGATCGGCGTCGGCATCCTCGCTTTCGGACACGATCTGAACCGGCGCGCGGAAAACTGACGCGCGCGGCGGGTTGTCCCGCGCGGCCGGCAAGCCTATTTTCGGGTCATGCCCGGCCATGCCCATCATCACCACGAGCCGCGCGGCCAGGATCTGGTCCGCGCCGCGCAGCATACGCTGGAGAGTTCCGGCGAGCAGTGGACCGCGATGCGTGCCAGCGTGTTCGATGCGCTCGCCGGCTTCGACAAGCCGGCTTCCGCCTATGACATCGCCGATGCGGTGTCGAAGCGCGAGGGGCGGCGGATCGCTGCCAATAGCATCTATCGCATTCTCGACCTGTTCGTCGGCGCGAACCTCGCACGGCGGGTGGAGAGCGCCAACGCTTATGTCGCCAACGCGCATCCCGATTGCCGGCACGACTGCATCTTCCTCGTCTGCGATTCGTGCGGGCAGACGACGCATCTCGATGACGACCAGCTCACCCGCGCGGTGCGCCGCGCGGCGGAAGGCGCGGGCTTCTCGCCGGAGCGTCCCGTGATCGAGGTGCGCGGCATCTGCGCGGCATGTGCCCGGGCGGCGGGCTGATCCGCCGGCCGCTGCAATCGACACCGGTTTTCGCGTAGGTTAGGAACGCCGGATGACAGAATTACCTGAGACGCCGTTGTTGGACACGGTTTTGACGCCTGAGGATTTGCGTCGATTGCCGGTGGATCGTTTGCGTGCGGTGGCGGACGAGTTGCGGGCGGAGGTGATTTCGGCGGTGGGGCAGACCGGGGGTCATCTCGGGTCTGGGCTGGGGGTGGTCGAGCTGACCACGGCGATCCACTATGTGTTCGACACGCCGCGTGACCGGCTGGTGTGGGATGTCGGGCACCAATGCTATCCGCACAAGATCCTGACCGGGCGGCGCGACCGGATCCGCACGCTCCGGCAGGGCGGCGGCCTCTCGGGCTTCACGAAGCGGAGCGAGAGCGAATACGACCCGTTCGGCGCGGCGCACAGCTCGACCTCGATCTCGGCGGCTTTGGGGTTTGCGATCGCCAACAAGCTGAGCGGCGCGCCGGGCAAGGCGATCGCGGTGATCGGCGACGGGGCGATGTCGGCGGGCATGGCCTATGAGGCGATGAACAACGCGGAAGCTGCGGGCAACCGGCTGATCGTGATCCTCAACGACAACGACATGTCGATCGCGCCGCCGGTGGGGGGCCTGTCGGCGTATCTGTCGCGGATCGTGTCGAGCCGCGAGTTCCTGTCGCTGCGCGAGGTGATGAAGCGGATCGCGCGCCGCCTGCCGCGCCCGTTCCACAATGCCGCGCGCAAGACCGACGAGTTCGCGCGCGGCATGACGATGGGCGGGACGCTGTTCGAGGAACTGGGCTTCTATTATGTCGGGCCGATCGACGGGCATAACCTCGATCATCTGATCCCGGTGCTGGAGAATGTCCGCGACGCGGCGGAGGGGCCGATCCTCGTCCATGTCGTGACCAAGAAGGGCAAGGGCTATGCCCCGGCCGAGGCGGCGGCGGACAAATATCACGGGGTGCAGAAGTTCGACGTGATCACCGGCGCGCAGGCCAAGGCGCCGCCGGGGCCGCCGGCCTATCAGAACGTGTTCGGCGATGCGCTGGCGGACGAGGCGGACAGGGATCCGCGGATCGTCGCGATCACCGCCGCGATGCCGTCCGGCACCGGGGTGGACCGGTTCGCGAAGCGCCACCCGGACCGCGCGTTCGACGTCGGCATCGCCGAGCAGCATGCGGTGACCTTCGCGGCGGGGCTGGCGGCGCAGGGGATGCGGCCGTTCTGCGCGATCTACTCGACCTTCCTGCAGCGCGCCTATGACCAGGTGGTGCATGACGTGGCGATCCAGAACCTGCCGGTGCGGTTCGCGATCGACCGGGCGGGGCTGGTGGGGGCGGACGGGGCGACCCATGCCGGGAGCTTCGACATCGCCTATCTCGCCTCGCTGCCGAACTTCGTGGTGATGGCGGCGGCGGACGAGGCGGAGCTGGTGCACATGGTGCACACCTGCGTCGAGCACGACACGGGGCCGATCGCGGTGCGCTATCCGCGCGGCAACGGCACGGGGGTGCCGCTGCCGGCGACGCCGGAGTTGCTGGAGATCGGCAAGGGCCGGGTGGTGCGCGAGGGCAAGACGGTGGCGATCCTGTCGCTGGGCACGCGGCTGGCGGAGGCGTTGAAGGCGGCGGAGGCGCTGGAGGCGAAGGGGCTATCGACCACGGTGGCGGACCTCAGGTTCGCCAAGCCGCTGGACGAGGTGCTGATCCGGCGGCTGCTCGCGACGCACGAGGTGGCGGTGACGATCGAGGAGGGCTCGATCGGGGGCCTTGGCGCGCATGTGCTGACGCTGGCGTCGGACGCGGGGCTGATCGACGCGGGCCTCAAGCTCCGGACGATGCGCCTGCCCGACCGGTTTCAGGACCACGACAAGCCCGACGCGCAATATGCCGAAGCCGGCCTCGATGCAGACCATATCCTCGATACCATACTCAAAACTCTCCGGTGGAATGACGCCGGGAAGCTCGGCGCGACGGCATGAGCGGCTGGACCAAGGTGATCCTCGCGACGGCGCTGATGGTCGTCGCGCTCGGTTGCTTCAACCTATCGCTATGGCGCAGGCTGCGCGCGGCGCGGGAACAGGCGGCGGCAACGGACGACTCTCCCGGCCGGAACTGATCGGAACCTTAGGTTCTCGAGAGATGGTGAGGGGCGTTGCCCGTGCTTTGCCGCGCCAGGATCGCCCGCGCATCGCCGGGGGATCGCGCCTCGCCATGCGGCCCGCCTGATGCCTCGACCACGCGATCGAGCAATTCCCGTCCCTCCGGCCACCAGCCGAGTCCGCTCGCCGCATTGACATGGCCGCAGGCGCCGAGATCGACGAAATGGCTGCCCCAATCCACGGCCATGCTGTGCGCCCGCGCGATCGTGATCCACGGATCGTTGCTGCTGGCCGCGACGAGCGAGGGGAAGGGGAGCGGCGTGCGTGGCGTCGGCGCGAAGCCCGCGATCTCGGCTGGCGCCTCGCCGCGATCGACATCGGCCGGCGCGACCAGCAACGCGCCGGCGACCGGCCAGCCATAAGGTTGCGGACTGAGCGTCGCCCACCATGCGATCGCGATACAACCGAGGCTGTGGCCGACGAGGATCACCGGCGCCCGCGCGGCCGCGATCGCCTGGTCGATCTTCGTCACCCAGGCGTTGCGGTGCGGCGTGTCCCACATGCCGAGATCGATTCGCGCGGTGTCCGGCCGCGACCGCTCCCACAACGTCTGCCAATGGGATGAGCCGGAGCCATGGAGCCCCGGCACGGTCAGGATCATCGGAAGCTGCGACAGGTCGGATGAGAACGGCTGCATGGCAGGCACTCCTCGCCGCGTGGGCGAGGCCGTGGACCGCCGCTCTAGGGGGCAGCCAGCCCACGACCTCGGCACCGAATATATTCCTACTAAATAGATGGGCAATAGGTCGTGACCGCTTCAGCGCCCGACCGAAGGCGGCTTGCGACGAACCGAACGAGGCGCGATAGCGGGGCATGGCAAAGGTGCGTGCGGATCAATTGCTCGTCGATCGCGGGCTCGCCGAATCGCGCACGCGCGCGCAGGCGCTGATCATGGCGGGACTGGTGTTCACCGCCGATCGCAAGGTGGAGAAGCCGGGGCAGCAGCTTGCTCCCGATGCGGTGCTGGACGTGCGCGGGCGCGATCATCCCTGGGTGTCGCGTGGCGGGATCAAGCTGGCGCACGGCCTCGATCACTTCGGCTGGGACGTGACCGGCGCGGTGGCGATCGACGTGGGCTCCTCCACCGGCGGCTTCACCGACGTGCTGCTCAGCAAGGGCGCGACGCGGGTCTATGCGGTGGACAGCGGCACCAACCAGCTTGCGTGGAAGCTGAGGCAGGATCCGCGCGTCATCGTCCATGAACAGACCAGCGCGCGCATCCTGACTGCCGCGCATGTGCCCGAGCCCGTGGACCTTATCGTCTGCGATGCGAGCTTCATCTCGCTGGGGAAGGTGCTGGACGTGCCGCTCGGCTTCGCCGCGCCCGGCGCTCGCGTGCTCGCGCTGATCAAGCCGCAGTTCGAGGCCGGGCGCGACGAGGTGGGGAAGGGGGGCGTCGTGCGCGATCCTGCGATCCACGCGCGCGTCTGCGATGAAGTGGCGGCGTGGTTCACCGGGCGCGGCTGGCGTGTTGCCGGAATCGAGCGCAGCCCGATCACCGGGCCGGAGGGCAATGTCGAATTCCTGATCGCCGCCGTCCGGGAATGATCCACTTGCACTTGCGATAAATGGTTTACGCCGCCTCCCGCGCGCGGCACGTTGTCCGCGCCGAAAACAGGGAGGCGATGTGGGAGGGTTGGCGTCGAGGGCGCAGTTGCGCCTGTCATTTCTGCGATGGGCGGTGGTTACCGTCCCGTTGATACTTCTGCTCGGTTTCCTTTCCGGCCGCAGCGTGCCGGTGGGTTCGGAGAGCATATGGTATCAGCGGTTGGTGAAGCCGCCTTTCACGCCGCCGGACTGGGTGTTCCCGGTCGCCTGGGGCTTGCTCTACCTGATGATCGGGCTGGCGCTGGCGATGATCCTTCACGCGCGCGGGGCGCGGGGGCGAGGGATGGCGATCGCGTTGTTCGTCGTCCAACTCGTGCTCAACCTTGCCTGGACGCCGCTGTTCTTCGGCGCGCATCATATCTGGGGGGCGCTCGCGGACCTCATCGCGCTGCTGCTGGTCGCGATCGTCACGACGCTGCTGTTCGGCCGCATCCGCACGATGGCGGCGTGGCTGATGCTGCCCTATCTGTTGTGGATCGCCTTCGCCGGCGTGCTCACATTGCGTATCGGGGAGCTGAATCCCGGTGCGGAAACACTTGTGCCGGGCGCGCATACGTCCCAGGTAATCGGCTGAGTTCCAGCCGGAAGGTTATGTTGATGCAGTCCGAAAACCGGATGTTCGATGATTTCGTGAAGTTCGTGAACGGCGCGGCGGGCACGTTCGCCGGCATGGGGCGCGAGGCGCAGGCCGGCGCCCGCGATCGCGCGCGGGAGTGGATCGGCGGGCTGGATTTCGTCAGCCGCGACGAGTTCGAGGCGGTCAAGGCGATGGCCGTCGCCGCGCGCGACGAGGCGGATGCGCTGAAGGCGCGGCTCGACAAGCTGGAGGCCGCGAAGGCCAAAGGCTGACCGGAGCGCCGGTCCGACAACCCACAGTTTTCGCAGCGTCCGGCCGCTGCGGGCTTTGCGTCCGCGGCGGCCTTCGTGCGATAGGGGCGCGATGATGCTTGATGAAGCCGAAGACGATCACGAGGCGGCCGCGCCGCTCGATATGCTGGAGCGCTATTACACGGCGCACGGCTGGCCATGCGAACGCCACGAGGACGAGATCAGCGCCACGGTAAAGGGTAGCTGGACCGAATATGAGGTGCGCGCCTTGTGGCGCGAGGAGGACAGTGTCCTGCAATTCCTCTGCTTCCCGGACGTCAAGGTGGCCGAGGAGCGCCGCGCGCCGATCCATGAGGCGCTCACTTTGGTCAACGAGCAATTGTGGGTCGGCCATTTCGAGCTTTGGTCGTCGAGCGGCATCCTGCTCTATCGCCACGCGATGGTGATCGACGGCGACGAAGACGGTGAGCGACTCATGTCGCTCGGCGCGACCGAATTGCTGGTCGAGACCGCGATCGACGAATGCGAGCGTTTCTACCCGGTGTTCCAGTTCGTACTGTGGGGCGGCAAGACCCCGCGCGAGGCGATCGCGGCGGCGCTGATCGAGACGCAGGGGGAGGCCTGATGCGGCTCTGGCTGGTCGGTTGCGGCAACATGGCCGGGGCGATGCTCGCGCGCTGGGTCGACAGCGGCGCGGTGCGGGGCGAGGACGTGCATGTCGTCAACCGCAAGGATCGCGCATTGCCCGCTGGTGTCCGTCAGGCGCGCGACCTGCCGGCCGAGGGCGTGCCCGATATCGCCGTGCTGGGGGTCAAGCCGCAGCAACTCGCCGACGTCTCCGCGCAATATGCCGAGCGGCTGCGCGAGGTGCCGATCCTGCTTTCGATCCTCGCCGGCGTGGACGAGGCGCTGCTGTCGCGCGCTTTCCCCGGGCCGGTGCCCGTGCCGGTGATGCCCAACCTGCCCGTCGCGCTGGGGCAGGGGGTGTGCATGGTCAACGCGCCTTCAGCCTCCGCCGCGACGCGTGCCACCGTCGATGCGCTGCTCGCGCCGCTAGGCGAGGTGATGTGGGCGCAGGGGGCGGAATATGCAGCGGCCTCCACGCTCTCCGGCTGCGGCCCCGCCTATCTGTTCCGCTTCATCGACGCGCTCGCCAAGGCGGGTTTGGCGTTGGGGCTGGGCGAAGCGGATGCCGCCCGGCTTGCGCTCGCCACGGTGCGCGGTGCGGCGTCACTGGCGGAGGCGGACGGCCGATCGCCCGCCGCGCTCGCCGATGCGGTGGCCAGCCCCGGCGGGATGACGCGCGCCGGGCTCAATGTGCTTGACGAGGACGGTGCGCTCGATCGGCTGGTCCGCGCGACGCTTGCCGCCGCCGCCGCGCGCGGGGAAGAGATGGCGGCGGCCGCGCGCGGCTGACCGCCAGGGCTTCAGCGGCGCAGCGCCTCGACGCGCTCGCGCTCGTCTTCCGGGATCAATCCCTCCAGTACCGCCCAGAAGCCGGTCACCGCTTCCTGCCCGGCCTTGGAATAGGCGCCGGACAATTTCTCGCGCAGCGCTTCGTAGAGATCGCCTTCCAATGCGCGGCCGGCATCTGTCAGCCGCAGCAGCCGCTGGCGGCGGTCGCGCTCGCCGGGACGGGTTTCCAGCAGCCCGCGTTCGGCCAGCTCATTGAGCACGCGGCCGAGCGACTGCTTGGTGATCGCCAGCAGCGCCAGCAGGTCGCTCACCGCCATGTCCGGGCGGCGGGCGATGAAATAGAGCGCCCTGTGGTGCGCGCGCCCCAGCCCCTGCCGCGCCAGCCCGCGATCGATTGCGCGGGTGACGTGGCTGTTGCCGAAATAGAGCAGTTCCAGCCCACGGCGGATTTCCGGTTCGCGCAGGAAAAGCGGGGAGGCGGATTGGATTGAGGCAGCCATGTTGACCGGCATTGCCATCGGCCCTACCCGATCGCAACCGTCAACCGCGCCTTTCCGCGCGCCACATCGACAGGAGGTTACCCTGAACTTCGCGTTCGAGCCGAGCCCCAATCCCGTGCCAGCGAACGAGCGTGCCGCGCGGCTCGTCGACCCGGTGTTCGGTCGTGTCCATACCGATCACATGGCGATCCTGCGCTGGTCGCAGGACAAGGGCTGGCATGACGCGAAGGTGACGGCGCGCGCGGCGCTGACGGTCGATCCCGCGACCGCCGTGCTGCATTATGCGCAGGAGATTTTCGAAGGGCTGAAGGCCTATCGCATGGAAGACGGCTCGGCGGCGCTGTTCCGCCCGGATGCCAATGCGCGCCGCTTCCGCGATTCCGCGCGCCGCATGGCGATGCCGGAACTGCCCGACGATCTGTTCCTCGCCTCGGTCGAGGCGCTCGTCCGTGCCGATCGCGAATGGATACCGACGAGCGAGGGCGGCTCGCTCTATCTCCGCCCGTTCATGATCGCCAGCGAGGCGTTCCTGGGCGTGAAACCCTCGTCGGAATATCTTTACATCGTCCTGGCATCCTCGGTCGGCTCTTATTGGAAGGGTGGGGTGAAGCCCGTCTCCTTATGGGTGAGCCACGACTATACCCGCGCGGCGCCCGGCGGCACCGGAGCGGCGAAGTGCGGCGGCAATTACGCCACCAGCTTAGTCGCGCAGGCCGAGGCCACGCGGCGCGGTTGCGATCAGGTGGTGTTCCTCGATGCGGCCGAACGCCGCTGGATCGAGGAGCTGGGCGGCATGAACATCTTCTTCGTGTTCGATGACGGCTCGATCCTCACCCCGCCGCTGACCGGTACGATCCTGCCCGGCATCACCCGCGATTCGATCCTCACGCTCGCCCGCGATCAGGGGTTGACGGTGCGCGAGCAATTGTACGGCATCGACCAGTGGCGCGCGGATGCCGAAAGCGGCCGGATCGTGGAGAGCTTCGCCTGCGGCACGGCGGCGGTGGTCACGCCGATCGGTCATGTCTCCGGCCCGGACTATGGGTTCCAGGTCGGCTCCGGCGGCATGGGGCAGACGACGCAGCGCTTCCTCGAGCAGCTCACCGCGATCCAGCGCGGTCGTTCACCCGATCCGCATCACTGGTTGCGGCGGCTGGGCTGATCGGGTGATTCGCTGAGTCGCCCTTGTTCCGGGGCGTCCCTCAGGGCCTGAGCCGCGGAAATCCGCCATTTCCACCGTGACGGAAACAAAATTGCAAAAAGTGTTTGACGGGTCGAGAGGGCGAGCATAGAAGCCACTTCACCGACGCGGTGGGCCGGCAGGTTCATGTGTTGGTCACCGCATGGCAGGCGCTGAGGGACGCTCCGGGAAGAGGGGTGGTCTTGGGCGTCGGTTTTTGTCGGCTCTTTGACATTGTAGGTTTG
>Ga0209963_1000260_pt1 | contig 144035 bp, 142 predicted proteins | sample ThiBio_1000_biof_2_FD_183957 | JGI IMG/M metagenome (GOLD analysis project Ga0209963, IMG submission 183957) | Wastewater bioreactor microbial communities from Cape Town, South Africa - Thiocy_cont_1000_biof (SPAdes) | ecosystem: Engineered > Bioreactor > Thiocyanate-remediating >... | reverse complement strand
CGGACGACCTGCTCCGGGGTGTGACGCTTCCTGCTGTTCGTCATGATCTGACCAGTCTCCCTGCCCGCGACCGCGGACAACAGGACGACTCTCATAACGACTGGACCTACGAAACGGGGTCAGCCCACAGCAGACGGCATAGCGGCGACGTCTCTATGCCCGAGAAATCAGGGTGGAGTGCGAGAATCGCGCGAGCACAGCGCACAGCGTGATGGGCGTGCGCAAGGATCGCCAGCGCCCTATCCACACCAACATCGGCACGGTAGGTGACGCTCTCGTGCTCGGACTCTTCCCAGAGTCGACATAGCGCCTCTATCTGGACACGCACAAGTTCCGTATCCCGGAGCGGCTCATCCGGGTTGCTCGAGTGACGGGAAGTGTCATCGCTCACGGCGAGATCATCCCACGATGCTCGCACCCTCAAGTGGCTTACGACTCGAGAGGCGCTCAAGGCTAGGCCGCGGCTCCCGCGAACACGCCCCAGGCGCGAGAGACGCCACCCGACCCGGCGTAGATGTCGGTGAACTCGTCCTGGGGCTCTGCACCGAGGAGATCGAACATCCACCGACAGAACACGGCCGGCTTCGCCCCGATCACCCGGCCCGGATCGGTCGTCCGCGCGCCCGGCCGGTACGTGAGGACACCCACGCGTCGCGAGGATCCCGACGACGCGTCGTCCGCGGCCGATCCCGACGCGTCGCGTCGCGCGGCCGCGTCACGCGACGCGTCGAGGTCACCGGCCAGCACGACGCGTACGCCGGCAGCATGCGACGCGTCGGCTCGAGTCGCGCGCGACGCGTCGCCGCGGACCTGCGCGACGCGTCCACCTGGTCGCCGCGACGCCTTCTCACCCGCCGCGGTGTACCGCGACGCGTCCCGGCGCCCACCCCAGTAGATCACCGGCTCCCACGCATTCAACGGCCCCGCACTGCGCGCCGGCCGCTCACCACGCACCCACACGGCGACACGGCTCCCCGGCGGGCACAGCGCAAGCACATCTTGTAGCGATCGAGCGGACGTCGACAATGCCCAGCCGTCAAACTCCCCCAGCTTCGCGATCAGCGCCGCGTGGTCGACCTCGCCGGCGAAGTCAGGATGCTTCCCGTAGTACCTCCGCGACAGCCCCGGATACCGCGGATCGGCATACGCGAGCCGCAAGACGTCGCGACCGACGTGAGGCGCGACGCCTACCCCCGACGTGAACCGATGCCGCGCCTGCCGACACCGCACCGAGCAGCACGCCGCATCGCGGCGAACACGCTCCGGGATCGGCCCCCGACACCATGCGCACTCGCGCGTCACGATGACGGATCGGCCGAATCGGCTGGCGTCCCCCATGCGACGTGCGCACTCGGGTAGACGTTGAAGTGCTGGTCGTAATCGGGATGCCGCTCGTAGCCGTCACTCTCGTGGCGCGCCTCCCATGCGTCGTCTCCGATGCGGACCCAGCGGACACCATTCGCCCAATCCCACGTCTGCCCGATACGGCGAGGTAGAGCTTCAATAGCGCGTAGTGACTCCTGCGCCTCGGCCAGCCTGCGCCGGGCGTCTCGCAGTTCTTTGCGGTTGCTCACGATGCGCTCCCATCCGTGTGGTCGGGTGACGGATCGGTCGAACTGGTGCTCAGGCACGAAGGGCATGTGTCCATCGGGTGAGGCATCTGGTAGCGCCATCCGGCACCCTCGACGGTCGCCCGCTGATCCGGCTTCGGCGCGTTCGGGAATGGTCCAAGAAACTTCGCGCGGCACACGTCGCACTCCACGAACCAGACTTGCTTTTGCGGCGCACCCTTCGGGAGCTTGTAGGCCAGGAACGTCATTGCTCAGACTCCAGACCGGTCGGTTCGGTGTCTTCGTCGTCATCCCAGATCGCGCCGCGACCCTGGCACTCGTCCCAGGTGATCACGCCACCCTCCCACTCGGCCCAGTTGCGGTCGGTGCACTCCTGGCACACCTCGTAGATGCCGGTCGAGGGGCAGGGTCGCTCCTCGTGCGCGCAGTCGCCCATCGCGCACTCGTACTCGACCGTCTCCATGTCCTTGCGCGTGTGGGTCACGATGCGCTCCCATCTGTGTGGTCGGGTGACGCGGTGCAGGTGAACGTCGGCTGACTCTCCGCGTCGGTGGTCATGTAGTGGTGGTGCATCGCCTCTCCCCTCGTCATGCGGCTTCCGCCGTCGGCTCGGACAGGCCGCGTCCGGCCCGTTCCTTCATCTGTTCGCGCACGGCGATCACGGTCGCGCGCCGGTAGATCGTCGTCCGCTTGCCCGCGGTCCAGATCGCACCCTCGGGAGCGATCTCTCCCGCCTTCTCCCACCGCTGCAACGTGCGGAGCGACCCGGCGAGCTGCGCCGCCTGGTCGCGCACGATCAGCGACTCCGCCCCCCACTCCGTGACCGGCGACGCCGTGTCCTCGTCGTACTCGGGCACCGGCCTGAGGGCGGGTGACGGGCTCGCGACGACGAGCGTCGGCCGTTCACGTCGCACGACACCCCAGCGGGCGTGAGCGTCAGCGACCGACCACGCGTCCCGCACGCCGTCGCCGTCGGGCTCGTGCCGATCCAGCACTTGACCGGCCAACGCGAGCACCCATGCGTGGTCGTTCAGCAGCCCCGTGTCGAGGTCGTGGAGGATGACGTTCGCGCCGTACCGGGCCTGCTCGAACGCTTCCGCGGCATCCGACGATGTCACGAGGAACAGTCGCTCGAGCGCCACGATCGCGTCCAGAAGGTCGGCCGGCACGGGCGCGGGCGCCTCGGTCGACGTCGACCCACCACGCTGCGCCGCGTCCTCGTACACCAGCGCCGACCGCGGATCCGCGAGCGACCGCAACCGGCCGAGCAGATCCGGGCCGTCGACCAGCATCCGGCGGAAGCCTCGAGCGCACCGATCGCACACCGCCGACTCCGCGGCCGTCGGCGCCCCCGCACACCCGGTGCACTCCCGCGGCGCGCCCGGCAACGCGAGCCGCTCCGCGATCGACGCGTCGTCCACGCCGTACCACGGGCACGCCCCGTAGTGCGCGCCGCGCGTCTTGCACCCGCGCACGCACTCACGCTCAGACGTCAACGGCACCCCCGAAGCGCTCCTGGATCCGCGACGCGATGAGCCCGTTACCGATCAGGCCCGTTCCGTGCCCGCCGCGCAGCCAATCGGCGATCTCCGCGACGACTTCCGCCCGAGCATCCGCCTCGACGGCGTCACGGATCCGCTTGCCACCGAGCCGCCCGATCTCACGATCGACGTACCACCGCGCCTTCTCGAGATCCTCGATCTCCCGGGCGGGATCCTTCGCCCCCGCGCGGGCGAGGTACTTCACCGCGTTGCCCCGGTTGAAGTTCATCTGCTCCGTGAGGTCGATCACCTCGAGCCCCCGATACTGCGTGTAGTGCGCGGGTCTATTCACGGCGTCCGACATCAGAACGGCACCTCCTCAGACGGCGCCGCCCACACGTCATCGGCCGGCCCCTGGGCCGGCGCCTGCGTGTTCGACCGTGCCCGCACGACCGTCGCCGTCGCGTACCGCAGCGAGGGTCCGATCTCGTCGACCTCAAGCTCGAGCGACGTCCGCGGATTGCCGTCGGCGTCCTGGTACGACCGCTGCCGCAGCCGACCGGTCACGATCACCCGCGACCCCTTCGTCAGCGACGCGGCGACGTGCTGCCCCAACTCCCGCCAGGCAGTCGCCCGGAGGAACAGAGCCTCGCCGTCCTTCCACTCGCCCGACTGCCGATCGAGCTGCCGCGGCGTCGCCGCCACCGTGAACCCCGCGACCGGGATCCCGCTCTGCGTGAACCGCAGATCCGGGTCCGCCGTCAGATTTCCCACCACCGTCAGAACCGTCTCGCCTGCCATGTCCTACCCCTCTCTCGTTGCCTCATACAGCCGGACGACGCTCTCCGCGTTCGCCCGGTTCGATCTCTCCACCGCGGCCTGGAAGGCCTGCACTCCCTCGACGGAGCGGAACTGGAGCCCGTGTTTCGCCAGCTCGTCCAGCACCCGCCGGTCGGCCCGCTCGTGCTCGACCCTGCGGCGCGCCAGCGCCCGCTCAACGGCCCCCAACTGGGCACGGCTCGCCGCGCGCACGACTCACCCCCGCCGCCGCTCCTGGTTGAAGAAGTCGTGAGCGCGGCGCGCGTCCCCGCAGTGACGGCACGGCGCGCCACCCGTACCCGCAGGTTGGTGGACCCGACAGAACGGAGACGGCGGCAGTCCAGCGGGACGCGAGCCGGATCCCCCGGACTCCCCCCACTCGCCCCCTTCCCCCTCTCCCCCCCATGCCGAGCGGTCCTCTAGCGGGTCGCCAGCGGCCCGCTGGAACAGTTCTGGCGGCGGTGCAGGATGACGCGACCGCTTCGGGTGCGACACCGCCGGCCACTCCCTGACCTGGTAGTAGGTCCGACCGCCCGCCGCGTAGATCCCGACATAGCCGAGGTCGTCGAGCAGTAGAAGGTGCTCGATCAGGTCGTCTGTCGACAGCGGGTCGCCCGGCCACAGCGACGGACGCAGCATCCAGTCCGTCGTCGTCTCCCGACCCTCGTCGTCGGCGTGCATCCTCAGACCGATCGCCGTCCACTTCACGGCCAGCGGCAGCGCTATCAGATCCTCGTCGAGCCAGAGATCGGGCGGGATCGCCCTCTGCTTGCCGATCATGCGCCCGCATCCCTTCCACTACCGCGGACACCGCCGCCTCGATCTCATGCAGTGACACCGCGAAGCACTCCGTGAACCCCCGACCGCCGGGCAGCAGCGACCGCGCCGCCTCCTCCGACGCGAACGCGCGCGGGAACCGCGCCGCGAGCGCGTCGAGAATGAACCGCTCCTCGGCGCGGGGCCGGTCACGATCCAAGATCACAACCACGCCGCCCGTCCGACACAGCGCCGCCAGCCGCGCGTGCGACCTCGTCACGCCGACCTTCAGCACGCCCTGCCGAGGCCAGAACACGACGTATCCCCACACCTCGGATCGCGGGGCAGCCGACAGTCCGTCTCGCGGTTCAAAGTTGCCGCAGGGGCTGTAGGTGTGACCACATTTCAGCCCCGCCCAGCCCTCGTTTGCGTTCTCGCCCGCGTGCTCGACCTCGACGCCGCACGCGTCGCCGGCACGCTCTACTCCGCAGGTCAGATCGCGGCGACCCTCGGTCGCGCGTTCGGCATGTGGTGACCGGGTCAAGCCGCCCACCGCTCCGCCTCGCGATCTCGCATCCACTGCCGCTCGAACGCCTCGTACGTCACCCGCGGGTGCCGCTCCCAGTGCTCGAGCAACTCCTCCGACGCGTACGCGCTCGCCCGCACGAGCGGACCCATGAACAGCGAGATCGAGGTGACGCCCTTCCGCCGCCCGCGCTCGTTGAGAAGGCGATCGTTCGTCGCTTCCGCCGCCCGTTCGTACGCCGCGTTCAGCAGCAGCTCGTACTCCGCGCGGCACTCCCGCCACTCGCTGAACGCCGCCGACAGTATGCTCACGCGGCATCCCTCGCCACCTCCGACCGCCGGGCGACGATCGCTGGCACCCGCCGTCGCGCAAGCACCTGCGACGCCGCATCGTCGAACGAGCAGAACGATGCCCGCGCGGAACCGATCACGTCGTGGATCGCGATTGCGAGGCTGAACACGGCCGCGAAGAGTTCACCGGAGTGAGGTCCGAATGCTCGGGTGTGGACGGTAGCCTTTGCCGCATGAACGCCACCAAGACTCACCGCGGCGAGGTCATGCGACTCGTCTGCCCGCCGGATCTCCGCACCCACTCCGCCGATCTCTACATCTGGCGCGGCCCGTCCGGAGACCTCGCGGTGACCGACGACGAGGCTGCGCATTTCGGCGTCGTGCCTTATCGCGCCCTCCTCGTGAACCCTGTCGAAGACTGACTCGCTCACGCCGCGACCGCCTGCGGCTCGTCGGGCGTCGCCGACTCCCACCCGCCCGCGTTCGTGAGGAACACGGGACCGAGCAACGCGTGCACGATGCGGGCGGCGTGAGGCCGAACCACGCCGAGGGCGGACACGATGAACCCCGCGGCAGTCGCCTCGGCGTGGTCGCTCTCGACCGCGACATGACATGCGGTGCACAGCAGCACGCCGTTCGACGGCAGGTTCACCCACCACCGCTTGCGGCCCGCGCCGCCACGACCGCGCGGCTCCCGATGATGGATCGCCCAGTCATCCCCGCGGCGCTCCCGCACGAGCCCGAGCCCGCAGCGGGCGCAGCACCCGCGGTCGCGCTCCCATATCTGGCTCACGACGAGCGGCGTGAATCCGGTGTCTCTCACTTCGCCTCCCGGCAGTTGGTGCAGTAGTCGCGACGGTTGTCGCGGGTGCCGACGAGCCAGCCGGCCTTCTCGGCGGCTGCGCGCGTCGCGTTGACGGAGACGTGCCGTCTCGTGAACCGGGCCGCGCAGCCGTCGCAGACGATCACGGCGCGACCCGCCTCGGTCGGTCGACCCGACGACTGGTGTGCGGTCACGTTGCCGGCTTGCGGCGCGGTTTCGGCTTGGCGGGCGCCGGACGCGGCGCCCGGGTGACGACGAGCCACAGCACTTCGGTCATGGCGAGGATCAGCCACGGTGCAAGCGCGTTCGTCACGCCGCCGACGACGGCCGAGACGCTCGAGAACCCGGCGAGATCCACGGTGTGAGCGAGGTTCGCCAGGGAGCTGTACGCCGTCAACGCGATGATGCCCGCGAGCATCCCCCGCGCCCGCACACCGCGCTTACGGAGCGCGCCGCGCGCGCACGTCAGCACCACGAGGGGAACGTCGATCATGAGCGGCGTCAGCCACCGCAGCGACTCCGGCAGCTCCTGCCACGACGCGACGAACGCGAGCCCGTTCCATGACGTCATGACGGCCGCGATCAGGGTGACGAGCACGCCCGCCACGATCAGCCGGTGCATCACGATGTGGTCGGGATTGATCGTCTCCGCCGAGCCCGTGCGGTGCTTCACCCGCGGTCGTGTGGTCATGCGTTGTGCCCACGATTCGAGCCTCGGTCGCGGCGCCCACGGGACGCCGCCTTGCGCTTGGATCCCGGCTTCACGGGGAGCGCGTCGAGACGCAGCTCGGTGCGGGGCGCGTGCGGCACCGCGACCGGTGCCGGGCGCGGTGCGCTCGGGCGCGTCCGGGGCCGCGGTTCGGCTGCCGGTATCGGCGGGCCGCTCGGGCGCCAGTCGTGCTGCGGGGCGGGCGCGACGGCCTCGGGCGTGACCGCCTCGGGCGCGTCCGGCTCGACGTCGTCGGCCTGCCGGTGATCGCCGATCACGTCGCGGTACGCGCGACGCAGCGCCGCACGGATCCCCGACGCCCCGAAGAACGTCATTGGCCGCGCCCGCCACAGCTCCTGCCACACGGGGTCGACCGGCAGGGACTCCTGCCAGGCGCGATACACCTGCGTCTGGATTCCGTTGCGCCACACCGTGACGCGCACGAGCTGAGGCGGCTCATCGCCCAGCCACCACGGCGCCCAGTCGATCGACGCGTCGGGCGACGCGAACTCGGGCGGGTCGATACGAACCATCGCGCCCGTCGACATCGCCAGGCGCTCGTACTCCGCGAGCGTCTCGCGCACGTCGTCCTCGGTCGGTGCCGGCTCGGGCCGATGGATGCGCGACGGCTTCGCGTCGGTCGGGATCTCGATGCTCATTTCTCAAGTGCCTCCGTGTCGATGTGGTCGTAGATCGCCCATTGCGGCGGGCGCGCGATCTGGATCTCGTCCGGGTATCCCGGCCAGATGCCGTCCTGGATGCCGCGGGCGAACAGGTGTCGGGCGCGACGCGCGCGGGCGGCGCCGATCTCCCGGTAGTCCTCGTTCAGCACGAACACGCCCACCAGATAGGGCGGCTCCTTCTCGACCGCGATGAACGCGAACGCGTCGATGTGCTCGCCGACGAACCGCAGCGTGTCCTCGTAGTGCGCGCCCTGGACGTGGTAGCCGTGATCGGCGACGGTCTTCGCGAACTTCACCGGGGACGCTTCGCCGTGCAGCGTCTTGAGGTCGACGCCCACGCGCCGCCCGGATCCGCGCCCGAGGAAGTCGAACCGCGCGCGCGTCTCGACACCCGTCTCCGGGTCGACGCCGAACACGGATGCCTCGGCCGCGCCGTCCTGCTCGAGCAGGATCCGCGCCGACGGGTGCGCGAGAACGGCCTCGCTCATCGCGGTGACCTCGTCGAACTCGGCCTGCTTGATCGGCACCTGACCGTTCGCGCGCGCTTCCTCGATGAACGCCTTCGCCTTCGCGGTCGATGCGGCACCGTTCACCGCGAGCACGCTGTCGGGAATCGCGACGATCTCCCACCCCGTGCCGAGCACGCGCGAGTGAGCCGCGGTCCCGACGTCGAAGGCCTTCTTGTGCACCCTCGGCGCCGACCTCGCGAAGAGGAACTTCGCAGGCGCGATGAGAAGCTGCCGCGCCCCGGTCGACGAGAGCGCCGGGTGTGCGTGGTACTCGTCCTCGGGGAGCCCGAGAACAACACCACTCAATGACTCCGTCATGACTGCCTTCCCAGTAGGTCGCGGACGACGATCGCCGCAAGGATCTCTGCACCCGACACCAGCCCGAGCCCTCCGGCCGGTCGACGGGTCCGCCGCTTCGGCGGCTTACTGAACGGGGCTCCTGCCCGCTTGCGCGCCTTGCGCGCTGCGGTGCTCACGGCGCCTCCGCCGGCTCGAGCCGCGCGCCCGGGCCGTCACACGACCGGCACCACCACGCCGCCACCTTCGCTCCGGCGGCGCACCCGAACACCCGCTCGCGCGGGCACAGGTGGCACGTCATCCGTCGCGCTCGTCGCTCGTGTACTCGCAGACGACGCACCCGAACCGGCGGGTGAGCGTCGAGTAGCTCCGCTCCGGCCACCCGCAGTGAGGGCACACCGCGTCGACCGCGATCCGGTCGCCGTCGGCGCCGAGCGCCGGGTCACCGACGATGCGCTCGGGCTCCCACTCCGCGGCGGCACGGTCGGCTCCGCCGAGCGCCTTCCACGTCTCGAAGTGCAGAGCGAACCGCCCCCAGAACGCGAGGTGCTCCGCGTACGCGTCCCGCACCCGCCACGCATACGCGACATCGACCTCGAGGGCGCTCACCCTTCCACCTCCGCGAGGCGCTCCGTCACGTCGACCGGGCGCCGCAGCTCCCGGGTGTCCGTGTGCCGCTCCTCGCGACGAATGGCCTTGTCCGACCTCTCCACCCGCGCGAGCCGCTCCGCGCGGTCCTGGCGCCAGCGAGAGCCTTCCTCGGCCCGACGCGCGACGACGCCAGGGAACCGAACCGTGCGCATCGTGTCAGTCACGGGGTCACGTCCTCATCGCCCGGGAACCCGATCACGCCGAGGCGCCCGAGCACCGCGAGCACGAGGTCATACGCCTCCGCCCGCGTCAGCCACATGACCTCGCCGTCACGCTCGAGCGACACGACACGCTCCCCCGCGACCGTGGACGTGTCGACGACCATCTCGGCGCCCGAGAAGCGCACCGAGACGTGCGTCGCGTCGATCGTCGGCTGCCCGTTCACGACCGTCACACGGTGCCGATCCGAGTGACCGGTGACGGTCAGGTCAGCGTCGAAGATCGACTCGCGATTCAGGTAGCCGATACCCGCCTGGGTAGTGCTCTGAGTGGTGCTGAGATCCGTCATGATGTGCCCTTTCGATTCGGATCGGTGCCGCCTACGCGGCGATGGATTCGGGATCGCCGTCGCGCGCTTCCAATTCCGCAAGCGCGTCACGCTCGGCGAGTCGCCGGAGGATCTGCGCTGCGAGCGCGCCGAACCGCTCCCAGGCCGCTTCGGACGGCTCGGAGCCGGTGCGCACGCAAGCGCGCGCCAACGTCAGGCCGCAATCGCAGCGACGTCGTCGGCCGCAGCCACGACCGGCATGAGAAGGTCGGCCGGGTCGACACCGAGCGCGAGTGCGATTGCGATGACTTCGGCGACTGTGAAGGCGTTCCCGCCGCGAAGCTTCCGGCGGAACGTCGTGAGCGGAATGCCAGCGCGCTCGGCAACCCATTTCTGGGAGCGGTCAGCGCGCACGATTGCGGCGGCGATGATCTCGGCGACGGTCGTCGCCTGATTGCTGCCGAGGGTGCGTGTGGTCATATGGCCACAGTAGAGGCCATTCGGCAATGCGTCAAGGCGCGAATGTTGCCGATCACGCTATGTTTGTTGTCGTAGTGGTGCTATTGTGGCCGCATGACCACAGATGAAGCGAGCGATTGGGCGGCGGCTGTCGCCGTCCAACTACGTGCAGAACTGGCCGCGTCCCCCCTCACCGCGATCCAACTGGCCGCGCAGGTCGGCATCGACCGAGCGACACTGAGCAAGTACCTAAACGGTCATCGCGACATTCCGATCCCCGTCTTCCTCGACATCGTGCGCGAGCTGAACCTCGACGCCGGCCGCGTTATCGACGACGCGAAGCGTCGCCGCGACCGCAGCCAGTAGCACCGAAGGCGTGAGGCCAAGCCTCACCGCGTGTACCAACAACTCTCCGACCGTGGCAATGTGCACGGCACTCCCCCTCCATTCGCCGCGCACACCGCGACGTAGATCGGTAAGGTGAGCCACCAACGTGAACGCGAAGCGACACGCCAGCGTCAGTCCGTCAACTAACAGCCAACGTGCAATTGCACTCGTGCGAGTCTCACGCGAACGCGAGGGAATGACCTCGCCCGAGATCCAGCGTCATGCGATCGAAGCCTTCGCCACCCAAAGCGGCTACACCATCGTCGACTGGGTCGAAGGCATCGACGAGTCAGGATCCCGAGCGCGCTCCGCTTGGTGGCCACGACTCGAGCAATCCATCGACCGTCTCGCAAGCGGCGAGTTTCAGACCATCATCGTCTGGAAGTTCTCACGCACCGCCCGCAATCGCTTGCGTTGGGCGGTCGCCCTCGATCGAGTCGACACGCTGGGCGGCTCGATCGTATCGGCGACCGAGCCGATCGAATCCCGCACCGCATCCGGCAAGTTCGCCCGAGGCCTACTTGGCGAGGTCAACGCATATCAGGCCGACCTCATCGGCGAAACGTGGCGCGACACGCACGCTCGCCGCGTCCGCGACGGGCTCCCGGCAAATGGCAAGCCGCGGTTCGGCTACGTCTACGACCGCAGCGCCGGCTTCACGCACGACCCGACAACGGCGCCAGTCCTTCACGAGGCATATCTCCGGTACACCGCTGGCGAATCCATCTATGCGCTGGTCGCATGGCTCAACGCCGGGTCGACGCGTCCGGTCGACGGATATGGTCGCAAGGGTGACGGCCTCTGGTCGGATCGCACCCTACGGCGAGTGCTCGACTCTGGCTTCGCTGCGGGATTGATCATCGCGAACGGACAGCGACACCCGGGGGCACACCGGCCGCTCATCACCCAGGCCGAGTGGGATGCCTACCTCGAGGCTCGCGAGCGGCGGCGCACATACCGACGCGGCGAGCGATCGGAGTACCTACTCTCCGGCCTCGTATGGTGCGCCTGCGGGTCAAAGATGAACGCAGGGCAGTTCGGACGCGCCCACACTCCGAAGTTCCGCTGCAAGGCCGCACACGAGAAGCGCACCCACGCCGGCGGCTACGTGAGCGAGTCTGTACTCATTGATGCGGTGCGCTCGTGGCTCCATGAGCGCGAGGTCAAGGTGCGCGAAGCCGCCGCGGCAGGGATCGCTGCGCTGCCGCCGCACATTTCCTCTGACCCGCGCGCCGAACTCTCGAGACGAGTCACGCGCGCGACGGAGAAGCTCATCCAGTTGGCAGACCAACGAATCGAACTGGATCTACCACTCGACGTCTATGCATCCCTGCGCGACCGTTACGAGGCGTCGCGGCGGGCCGCGGAGGCTGAGCTTCGCACAATCCGTGTCAGGTCTGGGGCACCCTTGCGCATCCTCCCTGTGCTGCTCGAACGTTGGGAGGACATCGAAGTAGCGGAGAAGCGAGAGCTGCTCCGCGCGATCATCGCGCGAGTCGAGGTCACGCCGAAGCGACCGATCTCCGATGTCGAGGTGTTCGGCCACGAAGACGGGTGAGAATCGGGACTATTCACGAGGGTGATCAGCACCCATCCGGGCACGTCGCCCGTGTCGTCGTGAACGGCACCCGCCCAGGCCGCCCGCAGGCGGCGCCACATGCGCGTCATCTCTCTCACTCCTTCCGCGCGGATCCCACATCCGCGCGTCATCGACCGTGGAGGGCACGGTCACCCCATTCCGAACCGGAGCATGACGATGCCCGGAAAGATCGCGAACAGCACCGACAGCGGCAGGATCACGAAGACGAGTGGCAGCAGCATCGCGATCTCCTTGCGGCCGGCGGCCTCGAGCAGCGATCGCTTGGCATCCTCGCGGGCGTCGCCGGCTTGAGCCTCCAGCACTCCCGCGAGCGGTGTGCCGCGGTCGAGCGCCGACGTCAGCTGATCGACGGCGCGCGACAGAGCGGGCACCGCCACGTCGCGTGACAGCTCGCGCAGAGCGGCGGCCAGGGGCATCCCGGATGCCACGGCCACCACCACGCGCCCGAACTCGGCCGTCAGCTCGCCCGAGCCGACCGCACTCACCCGGCGAAGCGCATCGAGCAGGCTCTCTCCTGCGGAAAGGCAGAGTGCGAGGAACTCCAGCACCGTCGGAAGCTCCTCCCGGATGCGGTGCTGGCGGCGCCGTGCCGCCGTCGTCAGAGTGACATCGCACAGCACCGCGCCGGCGGCAGCCGTCAGCACCGGGAGCACCACCAGCAGAGCCGTGCCGGAGCGGGCGATGACGATCCCCACCGCGACAGCGGCGCCGACGCCGGCCCCCGCGAGCGCCCAGCCGAGTTGGCGGGCACGGAAACGCGCGACATCGATCTCCCATCGCGCGGCGGCCAGGCGCGCGGCGACAGCCTCACCGCCTCCCAGTGCCCCGACGACCCGTGCCCGCCACACCGTCCACGAGTTCCCGAGCGTCGCCACCGGGTCAAGCGGTGTGAGCCCGCGAGGATCTGCGACGTGGCGCACGTACGGCTGGATGCGATCGGCGAGACGCGGTGCGCCCCATTGCGGCACCGTCGCGAACATCAGCAGAACGCCGGCGGAGAATGCCCCGCCGAGCAGCACGGACACGGCCATGGTCGGGAGCAACGCGGCGGTCATCCGAACCACCGCCGCGGCTCCGGGAGACGCCCGAGCCGAGACATCAGCCAGAACGCGAGCACCGAGGCCGCAGCGCCGAATACGACGAGGGCCATCCCGCCGGGCGACGCGTACGCCGCCGCCCCTTCGGCGCGGAGCGACAGCAGCACGAGGATCACCCACGGCGCCGAGACGCCCAGCACCGCTGCCGCCCGCACCCAGGACTGCCTCGCCTCGGCTTCGGCTCGCGCCGCAGCGTCGGCGCGGATCGACTGCGAGAGCGCCTGCAGCACCGGCACAAGCTCGGTGCCACCGACCTGTCGGGCCATGCGCAAGGCCTCGACCAGGCGATCGGCGACAGGGTCGGAGAGGGCGGCCTTGAGACGGGCCATCGCACTGTCGAAGTGACCGGATGCCGCGACATCCCGTGCATACGACGCGAAAGCCCCGCGCAGCGCGGCCGGCGCGGATGCGGCGAGCGCGGCGACGGCGTCAGGGAGCGCGACTCCTGCGCGCACGGAGGCGACGAGCAGATCGCAGACGTCGGGCCACAGCGCCCGGCGGGCGCGCACCAGGCCCCGGGCGCGCGACCGGAGCCACACGAACGGCGCACCCGCCGCGGCGAGCGCCGCCACCGCCGCCACCACCGGCACTCCCGTCAGGAGCAGCGCCGCCGACGCGGCGACGGCGGCGAGCGCGAGCGCCGACAACACGACAGCACGGCGCCGACGCGCGGCGAACCCCGCCTCGGCGAGAAGACGGTCGAGCGCCGGAGCCGACAGCGGTCGCGTCGGTCGCGCCGACGACGTGTGGGGCCAGAGCCACGGCGATACGACGAGCAGCGCGCCCGCGCCGAGCAGGAGGCCGAGAAGAATGCTCATGCCGTCCTCCCCGTCGGCATGAACCCTGCCGCCACGGGGCGCACCTCGATCACGCCGTCGACCACCCGGCCCGTCGGCGCGACGATCTCCGCGACGCGGCGCGTGCCGGCGGCATCCTGCCGGCAGTGCACGACGAGGTCGACGGAGCTCGCGATCGCGGGCAGCAGGAAGTCCCGGTCGATGTTGCGGCCGGCCAGCAGCGGGAGCGCGGCGAGCTTCACGAGCGCGTCGCGCGCCGAGTTCGCGTGGATCGTCGCCGCCGCCGGCACGCCCGTGTTGAGGGCGAGCACGAGGTCGAGGGCCTCGGCGTCGCGCACCTCGCCGATGACGAGCCGGTCGGGGCGCATGCGCAGCGCCTCTTTCACGAGCCGCCGCAGCGTGACCTCTCCCCCGCCTTCGAGACTCGGCTGGCGGCTCTGCATCGCCACGAGGTCGGGCATCTCGGCGGCGAGCTCGAACGTCTCCTCCACCGTGACGATGCGCTGATGCGGCGCGCACGCGGCGATCAGCGCCCCGAGGAGCGTCGTCTTCGCTGCAATCCCCCTACATTTTCATCCGTATAACTGACCCCTGACCGGGAATTTGTTGAGTCCGAGGGCCACCGACTGCTATTCGAAAAGTGTCTTGACAGATGTGACGCCAGTAAGCGGCCCTCAGCACCTCGCGGAGGCGCTCAGGCCGTACGTCTCCGCCAAGTGCGAGCAGGGTGGGTCTGCCGACTTGTGACGAGTCGCACGAATGGTTCGCGTTCGCTGAGGCGAAACTGTGAGGTACACATCTTCGGGGCGTACCGTCAGGTCATGAAGACACAGACACGAACGAGCGGCCCCGATGCCGCGACGCTGGGCCTGGGATCGGTGCTGGTGGGTTCGTTGCCTGCTGCGCTGATGACCGATGAGGCCCCAGACCGGTACACGGTGGAGGCGGTGTTCACTCGTCGTCCCGAACGCGACGAGGTGACGCAGATCCTCGACGGCGGAACGCGGGATTTCCTCGCGAGGGCCGGTTTCCCAACGGTCGAGGTGACGGTCTCGGATCGTCGGCTGGAGATCGCGAACACGAATCTGGAAGAGCTGAGGGATGGCCTTGCGGGTGTCCTGGCTGATCGGCTCGCTGAGATCAGCGAGGCTGTCCGTGCCGGGCGGGAGGCGGCGGCCGCACGCTTTCAGCACGCGGCCGCGAGCGAGCAAATCCGCGCGGCGGCCGTGGCCACGCTGGCGGAATCCGTGAAGTTCCGAATCACCGCCGATGCGGAGGCTCCGCACGGGTCCTTCCTCGATCAGGCTGATCTGGATGCGAGCTACCGGGCGCAGATCGATGAGTGGGCCGATGATGGCGGTCATGCGCGAACCCGCTCGTGACACCGGGACGCGGCCGGTGCGCTGAGCATTCCCTGCTGGACGGGCCGGCATGGTTCTGAAGATGGGGATGCTGGCCCCGGTCGCGTGGCGGACGCCGCCTGAGCACTATGGCCCGTGGGAACGGGTGACGAGCCTGCTCACCGAGGGTCTGGTGCGACGAGGTGTGGAGGTGACGCTGTTCGCGACCGCGAACTCGGTGACCGATGCGGTGCTCGACGCGGTGGTCCCGCACGGATATGAGGCGGACGCGTCGATGGACGGTCGGGTGTGGGAGGCGCTTCATGTCGCGCACGCGATGGCTCGATCTGAGGAGTTCGACATCGTGCACAACCAGGTGGACTGGTTGCCGCTCGCGTTCAGTGCTCAGTGGCGGGCGCCGATGGTGACGACGGTCCACGGGTTCTCGGGTGCGGCGATCCTGCCCGCATACAGAGCATCCTCGTCGGCATTCGTCTCGATCTCGGACAGCGATCGGTCGCCGGATCTGACGTATGCGGCGACGGTGCACCATGGCGTCGATGCGGCGGAGCTGCCTCTGGTCGCCTCCCCCGATGACTATCTGGTGTCTTTCGGTCGTATCCATCCTGACAAGGGCACAGCTCGGGCGATCGAGATCGCCCGCCGGGCGGGGCGCCGGTTGATGATCTGCGGCATCGTGCACGATCGGGAGTACTTCGCTTCCGAGGTGGAACCGCACATCGACGGTGACAGGGTGGTGTTCCGCGGTTCCGTGGGGTCGGCCGAACGGGCTCAGGTGTTGGGCAACGCCACCGCCCTACTGCATCCGATCGCGTTCGACGAGCCATTCGGGCTCTCGGTCGTGGAGGCGATGATGTGTGGCACGCCGGTCATCGCATACCGGCGCGGATCGATGCGTGAGGTGATCGATGAAGGCGTCACCGGACGCACCGTGACCACGCTCGATCAGGCTGTTGCCGCCGTCGAGAAGGTGGCGATGCTGGATCGTCGGGATGTCCATGAACGCGCGGTGGCTCGATTCGGCGTCGAGCGAATGGTCGAGGACTATCTGCAGGTGTACGACCAGGTGCTCGGACGGGGAGCCGGCTCGGTTCACAGGCGACCGGAGTAGAGTAGGGCCACAGCGCCGGGTATTTCCGTACTCTCGGCGTGGACCGGATCACGCCGCCGTCGCCGCGATCCCACGAGGGATGCCGCCGGCAGACGTCTCGCCATCGCCCGAAGACGTCGTCGCTCGGGCATATCGAGGAGCGCGTCGCCGTGACCCACTATGGATTTCTCAGCACCTATCCGCCCACCCGCTGCGGGCTGGCAACCTTCACCGAGTCTCTGGCACGCGCGCTCACCGCGAGTCCCGTGGATCATGCCGACATCGTGCGCGTCCTCGACGCCCCCGAGCGTGCCGCCTCCCCTGGGCCCGGCGTGTCCTCGCAGGTGAGGGCGGACCTCATCGCCGGGGATGTCCGCAGCCGGAGCGCGGCGGCATCGATGCTCAACGACTGCGATGTCGCGATCGTCCAGCACGAGTACGGCATCTACGGCGGCGAGGACGGCGATGAGATCCTCGACGTCCTCACCGCCATGACCGTCCCCACCATCGCGGTACTGCACACCGTGCTCCCCTCGCCGACACCGCATCAGCGCCTGGTCCTGTCGCAGGTGTGCGCCCGCGCATCAGTGACCGTCGTGATGACCAGCGGCGCACGTGACACCCTCGTCGAGCACTACTCTGTGGATCCCTCGCTCGTTCACGTGATCCCGCATGGGGTGACCAACCTCGCTGTCGCCGCAGCCGCGCCCCGCAGTCGTCGGCGCGTCCTCACCTGGGGGTTGATCTCGCCGGGGAAGGGGATCGAATGGGGTATCCGAGCCATCGCGCAGCTCACCGACCTCTCCCCCGAGGTCGAGTACGTCGTCGCCGGGCAGACGCACCCGAAGGTGCTCGCCCACGCCGGCGATGGCTATCGATCAGGACTCGCACATCTGGTCAGCGAACTCGGTGTCGGCCCGTCGGTGCACCTCGACGGACGCTACCTCGAAGGCGACGAGCTCGCCGCTCTGCTGTCATCGACGGATGTCGTGCTGCTGCCCTACGACTCGCGCGACCAGGCAACCTCCGGAGTCCTCGTCGAAGCGGTCGCCGCAGGCATTCCCGTGGTCGCCACCGGCTTTCCCCATGCGGTCGAGCTGCTGTCGGGCGGCGCGGGAATCATCGTCGCCCATGAGGACCCGCGGTCGATCGCGTCCGCGCTGCGGACGATCCTGACCGGTGACGGCATCGCCAGACGCATGCGAGCGGTCGCGCTGCAGGATGCGGACGATATGACCTGGTCTGCGGTCGCGGACCGCTATCGGCACCTCGCCGCCGCGATGCGCGCGGTGGCGGCGTGATGGACGGTCCTGATCTCTTTCAGCACCTGCGTGCCCTCACCGATCACCGTGGCGTCTTCGAACACGCTCTGCTCGACACCCCCCGCCGCGAACACGGATACTGCGTCGACGACGTTGCCCGTGCACTCATCGTGGTCGTCCGCGAGCCGGACCACGATCCCGAGCTCCAGCGGCTGGGCGAGATCTACCTGGGCTTCCTCGAAGCGGCCATCGGAACGGACGGCCTTGCGCACAACCGCATGGACGAACACGGCGAGTGGACGGATGAGCCGAGCATGGGCGACTGGTGGGGACGGCTGCTCTGGGGACTCGGCACCGCAGCAGCACGGGCACCCGATGCACACATCCGCGCTCGCGCCTTACACGCGTTCGACCGCGCCGCGCAACAAGAATCCCAAGATCTGCGCACCATCGCCTTCGCCGCGCTCGGTGCCAGCGAGGTCGCATCCAGGCATCCGGACGACATGCCTGCCAGGCACCTCCTTCGAGAACTCATCGATGCAATTCCCCAGTCGACGGATACGGACTGGCCGTGGCCCGAGCCGCGCCTGCGATACGCAAACGCCTCCATCGCCGAAGCCCTCATCGCCGCCGGCGGACGGCTGGGCGACGATGAGGCGGTGGGCCGAGGTCTGACACTGCTCGAATTCCTTCTCTCCGTGGAGACCTCGGCCGATCGGCTCTCCGTGACAGGTCACGGCGGGCGCGGACCCGATGATGTCGGACCGCTCTTCGACCAGCAGCCCATCGAAGTCGCCGCGATCGCGGACGCCAGTGCCCGCGCCTTCGAGCAGACAGACGACGACAGGTGGCTCATCGGCATCGCCCTCGCCTGGCAGTGGTTCCGGGGCCGCAACGACAGCCACACTCCCATGGTGGATGAGGGAACCGGCGCAGGCTTCGACGGGCTCGAACGCGACGGCCGCAACGAGAACCGAGGGGCAGAATCAACGTTGGCCGCGATCAGCACGCATCAACAGGCGCGCCGCGTCGGCGCACTGGAGGACACATGACCCTCGTGCGGATGCACTCCGCCGAGCTTCGCCCTGAGCCAGACCGGGTGATCGGGCAGCTCTTCCTCCCGGGAGAGGAGTCGGCGGACACGCACTCACGCGCCTCGGACATAGTCTCCCGCGTCCTCGCCTTGCCCGAACGTGAGACCGAAGAGATCGCGGCCCGGCTGATACAACACTTCAGCAGTCGGCATCCCGACGTCCGGGCGTTGTTCCTCGCGAGCGCGGATGCCGTCAGCTCCCGGCTTGCCGGCCCGGTCGAGATCACGGACTCCCGGCGGATCGTCCTCGGTGCCAGCTTCACCGCAGAGTTCGCACTGGAAGGAGCGGCGCTGTGCAACCCCAGCGCCGTCGAGCACCCGGACCAGAGCGGTATGGGACCCGGACAGCTGCGCGTCGCGATCGCGCTCCGCGCGATCGGGGAAGGGCATCTCTCATCCATCGAGTTCGCCGAAGCCGTCATCGGCCCCGGAACTACCTGGACCTTCCACGACCGCCGCCGGCCCCCTTGGCGCCCGCAGGTGAGCGCCGGCGCCTGGAGCGTCGCCCACTTCCGTGCCGCCGCCGCGCACGAGGGGGTCCTCAACGAAACCTCCCACGCCGTCCTGCGCGAGTTGCCGACACGATTCTCAACGCCGGACATCGACACCGCCGCCACGCTCATCCCCTCCGAGCTGTCATCGCGCGCGGACACCCGTCGACAGATCGACGCACTCCGCGTCATCGCGTCCTCCGCATACAGAGCCGGCTTCCCCCTCGACACCGAGCTGAGTCAACGAGTACTCTCCCCCGTCGCGGCAGAGGAACACCGCGGCATGGAGGACGCGCGATTCGTGCGCTTCACCGACACCGACGGCTCCACCCACTACCGCGCCACCTACACCGCCTACGATGGACGCGACATCGCACCGCGGCTGATAATCACCCCCGACCTCCGCGACTTCCGCGTCCACCGGTTGGTCGGCGACGGCGCACAGAACAAGGGCATGGCGATGTTCCCCCGCCCGGTCGACGGCAGGTACCTGGCGCTGAGCCGGACCGGCGGAGAGAACATCTCCCTCGCCGAATCGGACGACGGGGTGATCTGGACGCAGGCCGGCAGAGTACACGGCCCTCAAGAAGCATGGGAGATCGTCCAAACCGGCAACTGCGGCCCACCACTTGAAACCGAACAAGGCTGGATCGTGCTCACTCACGGCGTCGGCCCCATGCGCACCTACGCCCTCGGGGCCCTGCTGCTCGACCTGCACAACCCGACCAAGGTCCTCGGCCGCACCTCCACCCCGATTCTCGAACCTCACAGTGGGCGGCGCGACGGCTACGTCCCCAACGTGGCCTACTCCTGCGGCGGCATCATTCACGAAGGCGTGCTATGGATCCCGATCGGCATCGCCGACTCGCGCATCGGCGTCTGCTCGGTGGAGCTCACAGACCTTCTCGCCTCCATGACCTGATGACCGCGCTCCCAGCCGGACTCCTGGGGACCGGACGAGGAACTCGTCCATGAATGCCTCGTGAAGGCCAACCGCTCGGTGCGGCGGCGGCGTCCCGACACGCATCGGGCGCGCCGCGACGAAGTCGCGATCGTCTGGTGGGTCGGAGATGCCCTCCTACGCGGGAACAACCTATTCGACGACCTCTAGACATCCGCCCTCGTGGCCGACCGACCGGCTGCCCGTACCGGGGTATCGGGTGAAAGTGTGCTCCACGGAGGGACGCATCGGAGAGCTGCCGAACGTAACGTTCGAATATGACCACGACATCGACCGATGAACTCACGACGCAGAGCGGTCCTTCCCCCAGGATCCGGGCCACCCGCCCTCGACGTGTCGGCGCCGGTGAGGCACACGAGCGGAATGCGAGCGAGTACAGCGAGTTGGCCGCAACGATCAAGGAGATGGGCTTGATGAAGCGGCGTCCGGGCTGGTACCTGGCGCGCTGCCTTATCCTGCTCGCCGCGTACGTCGGCGGCTTCATGGCGCTGTTCGCGCTGGGCTCATCGCCCTGGCAGCTTCTTGTCGGCGCGTACTTCGCGGTCCTGTTCACCCAGACGGCGTTCCTCGCGCATGACGGCGCGCACAAGCAGATCTTCGCCTCGGGCATCCGCAACGAGTGGTTCTCACGCGTCGTCGGCAACCTGCTGGTGGGCCTGAGCTACGGCTGGTGGATGAACAAGCACTCCCGCCACCACGCCAACCCGAACAAGATGGGCAAGGACGGCGACATCAAGCCGGGAGTGATCGTCTTCACGACCGAGGACGCAAGCCAGCATCACGGCTGGCGGGCGGCGGTGATGTCGAAGCAGCACTGGTTCTTCTTCCCGATCCTCACCCTGGCCGGCGCCGACCTGCACGTGAACGCAGTGAAGGCGGTGCTCGGCGGGGAGCAGGTGAAGGCTCGTGGGGTCGAAGCCACGCTCCTCGCGATCCGGCTGATCGGGTTCCCCGCGCTGGTCATCATCGCTGCGGGGCCACTGATGGGTCTGGCGTTCATGGCCGTGCAGGTGGCATTGTTCGGCATCTATATGGGCGGCAGCTTCGCCCCGAATCACAAGGGGATGGCGATCCTGCCGAAGGACTTCTCGATCGACTTCCTGCGCCGTCAGACGCTGACCTCCCGCAATATCAGTGGCGGCCCGGTGGTCGCGACGGGGATGGGCGGGCTGAACTTCCAGATCGAGCATCACCTGTTCCCGAGCATGCCGTCAGTCAACCTACGCCGGGCCCGCCCGGTGGTACGTGAGTTCTGCCGGGAGCGGGATGTGCGATACACGGAGACCACCCTCGTGGAGTCGTACAGGATCGTCCTGCGCTACCTGCAGAGAGTCGGACTGAAGCACGCTGACCCGTTCGAATGCCCCCTCGCGTCCCAGCTGCGCTGACAAGGCCGCGTACCATCGGCAGCATGATGGTCGGCAGGTTGGCCCGTCGCCCGGAAGGCTGGTTGCGAATCAGCGCGACGGCGACGGCCGTCGCGCTGCTCGCCGTGTCGGTGCCTCTCGGCGCGACCGTGTACCGGGGAGCGCTTCTCGTGCTGTTCGTCGGTGTGCTCGTGCAGGTGTCCGCGGTACCGATCGCGCTGATCCGCCCCTGGATCGCAGCTCCCCTGTCCGTCGTCGGCGCCGTCACGATCATGGCGTCCGCGCACGCGGGCGGCGCCCCCTGGCCCTGGTCGGTGACGACCATGATCACCCAAGGGCTGGTCCTCGCGCTGCTCGGATTTCGCGCGCCCTGGCCGCTGGGAGCCGGCACCTTGATCGTGGTGCTCGTGTTCTCCGGGGTCGTCGCGGCACTCTCCGGGCAGACGCGCGATCAGCAGACCGTGGCGATCGACCTCGTCGTGTTCACCTCCATCGGCGGGACCGCGCTCGCCGCCGGCATCGTGTCACGGCAATGGCAGGCCATCCGCCGCCAACTCGCCAGCGAACGCCAGCTCACCGAGGGCGAACGCGCCCGCCGGATGCTCGCCGAGGAGAAGACCAGGATCGCCCAGGAACTGCACGACGTGATCGCGCACAGCATGTCGATCATCACCATCCAGGCCAGCAGCGCAACAGTCAGACATCCGGGCGCGAGCGACGAACTGCGGCAAGAGTTCGACGAGATCGCAGAATCGAGCCGCCGGGCCCTCTCCGAGATGCGCTCGCTACTCAGCGTTCTGCGAGATCCAGACGCGCCACTCCCCCGCATTCCCACGCCACGACTCTCCGATATCCCGAGACTCGTGGAGCAGTCACAACAGTCGGGCCTTGACGTCCGCCTGAACGGGATGGACGCTCTCACGGACGACAACGTCGACGAGGCCGTCGGGGTCACCGGATATCGCATCGTGCAGGAGGCGCTCAGCAATATCATCCGCCACGCGCCCGGTACGCAAGCTGAAATACGTGTCGGACGCGGCGCCGAGATCGATATCGTCATCGCCAACACGCCTCCGCCCATCTCTCCAACGACGGTCCGTGACGATGAGACGAAGAGAAATAGCGGCAACGGGCTGCTCGGCATGCGCGACCGCGCAGCCGCCGTGAAGGGCGCCGTCGAATACGGCCCCATCACCACAGGGGGATACGAAGTGCACGTCACGCTCCCCCTCAGACAAGCTCCGCCACACGCGAGGGAGATTGAGCAGTGAGCATCCGTGTGCTGATCGCCGACGATCAGGCGATGGTCCGCGCCGGCTTCGCCGCCCTGCTCGACGCGACCGACGACCTCGACGTCGTGGGAACCGCGTCCGACGGCGCCGAAGCGGTCACGCTCGCTCAGACACTGAAACCCGACGTCGTCCTCATGGATGTGCGGATGCCCGTCCTCGACGGCATCGATGCCACCAGACAGTTGATGGCGCTCCCCGCGGCCGAAGAACGTCCGCATGTCCTCATGTTGACCACGTTCGACATCGACGAGTACGTCTACGAAGCCATGCGAGCTGGCGCCAGCGGCTTCTTGCTCAAAGACTCCCCACCTTCCGAACTCGCCACCGCCGTCAGGATCGTGGCCAGAGGAGACGCCCTGCTTGACCCGGCGGTCACCCGGCGGGTGATCGAGCATTTCGTGCGCGCGCGAGAAGCGACACCGGAACCCATCGCGCTGACCGCATTGACCACGCGGGAACGTGAGGTGCTTGTACTGATCGCGCGGGGACTGTCCAATCAGGAGATCGCTGCGGAACTCGTGCTGGCCGAGCAGACCGTGAAGAGCCACGTAAGCAGGATTCTCACGAAACTGCAGATCCGAGACCGCGCCCAGGCGGTCGTCGCCGCATACGAGTCAGGGCTGGTCATCCCGAGCGACTGAAACGGGCGAACCGCTGTCGGTTCGACAGCGGTTCTTCTGCGGGACACCCGCCGTCATCAAGGGGTGTTCCGTGAGCGGCACCCGCCCCGATGAACTCGGACAGCGCGCTCGACAGAGGCAGATCCACCCATAGTCGGATACTCCCGGTCCTCACGCCAGCACCGTTCACGATCGCGGCCCCTCCGATCTGCTCCAGGAAGGGACGAACCTCTTCCGCTGCACGGCTCGGCAGATAGCCCACGCCGCGTCCGTTGGCGAAGACGCCGACATCCCCCCGCGCTCGCTGCCTGCCCGGTTCAGAGCGCAGCACGTAGGCGCGACGTTCACCGTCCCGACGTTCGCGATCATTCACGAGATAGTGCGTGCGCTCTAACGCGACCGAGCGCGACGGCAAACCTCGCAGATCGGGCAAGTCATCGTGACGCCTGACATGTCCCGTCACGATATGAACAAGCTCTTCCCACCATCCGGGCATGAACGCCCTCCCCTCGGATTGACATGCCATCACCGAGGCGGAGCACCCTTTCACTCTGTCACGCCGCGCTGTACAACCCCTGACCGGCGCGGCCGAGACACGCCCGCCCCGGTAGAACCGTCTCGCCGCGGCGCGGGACCGAAGCGTGCCCTGGCCAGCCCTCCGCGGAAACTCTCGGACACACCGAGACATCTCTGCGTCTGACAGCCAGCGCCGCCTCGCGTGCACCTCAGGCGCCTCAGCCTGACGGCTCGGCGAACCCAGACGGGTTCGCCCGCGCGGTGACCCGAACACCGAGCGCGCCCGGACGCACGCTGACGCGCACACGGATGGCATGACCAAAGCTGTCACCATCGAGCTCGACGAGGTGCGGAGTCTCGAAGCGCGCCTCGAACTGCCTTCCCTGCACATACGCGAGGGCGTGGAAGACTGGCGCGCGTCGGAGCAACTCCCGACTGAGCCGGGAGCGGCGGGCGATGCCCTGCAGAGTGAGGCGCGTCCCGATCCGCGCCCATCCGAAGCGTCCTCGCGGGCGCATCATGACCACGTCCAACAGACCGTCGTCGATGACCGCGGCCGGGATCAACAGCATATTTCCCGTCAGAGTTCCGCAGTTACCGACGATAACCGTATGCGCGCGCGTCGACCGCGCACGGCCTCGGTCGATCCGGTAATCGAGGTGGAAGAGGCGGTTCGCGATGATCGACCGGGCGATCGGGGCGACGTACGCGAACCAGCCGAGATGCCTCTTCGCGATCGTGCTGGTGTTCTGCGCCATCGCCGCGTCCAACCCGATTCCGGCCATCACCATGAACACATGGGAAGCTCGTCTACCGGCCAGCTCCTCGAGCTCGGCAACCCCCACATCAACGTTGCGAAGCTCGCCCGAGAACGCGACCGAGACACACGCGGAGATGTCATTCAGCGGTACGCCGAGATCCCGGGCGAGAAGATTCCCGGTACCTGCCGGCACCAACGCGATCGGGATCCCGGTACCTTGCATCACCTCCGCAGCGGCCCGCACCGTGCCGTCACCGCCCACGACAATGACCACAGTGGGCTCGCCAGCGAGTGCCTGCTCGGCAGCACACCGGCCGGAGTCCTCACTGGCCGTCTCAAACCAACGCGTCTCCTCCCACCCATGTGAGCGCTGTTGCGCCGTGACGGCAGGGCGCACTCGATCGATCGAGATCTTGGCCGGGTTGTAGACGACGGCCGCGTGAGCTCCCGCCGTGAGCTGTGATGCCGTCGCGATCATTGCATGAGCAGAGGAAAGGGAGTCGGCTGACCGGCAAGTCGAGGCATCGACCAGGCGAGCGTCAGCGACCGCCCTCCTGACGGGATGCAGACACCGTCTCCGTGTCTCCCGAGGTCATGAACGTCACGGACGCCGCCAGCGCTGTCACCGCGCTTGCGCGTACATGCTCGCTAGCGGCCGCATCCTCGAACCTCGCGGCCGCTGCCTCCCGCGTCGCACGGACGACTGTGCTGATCTCGGAGAGCCGATCCGCGAGGACACGCGCCAACCCATCACGCAACTCCTCCAGGTTCGTGTTCGCGATCTCCAAACGGCGATCCGACACCGTGACCTCAACCGTCGGGTAACCCGAACTCGCCAAAACGTCACGAGTCTCGCTCCCAAGGATCTGCGCCACCTCTTCCCGCTCGGGACGACGACTGAACACGGCCTCCACCGTGTATCGATCCGGGGCATCCTCAGTCATCAGCGCTGCAGGCAACGAACCCACCAGCACCGATCTCAGGCCCAGCGTCGCGGCATCTACACCGCTCGTTCGTTTCTGCGTATCCATGACCTGACGATACGCCTCCAACATGTACACCTCACAGGTTCCGCAAACCGCCGGCGCGCCGGCCCGGAACCCCGGACACGCTTGCCGCTCTACGCTCGTCACGAGCGGAGAGTGAGAATTGGCATGAGTCAGGCGGCGGTGTATCTACGGATCTCGCAGGACCGCACCGGCCTACAAGCCGGCATCCAACGCCAACAAGAAGACTGCCTCGCCCACGCCGCGAAGCTCGGGTTCACTGATCCGCAGGTATTCATCGACAACGACGTGTCCGCGTTCGATGGGGGCCGACGAAACGGATACGACGCGCTCGTCGCGCAGGTGCGGGCCGGGGTGACGCACATCATCGTCTGGCACGTCGACCGCCTTTACCGGCAGCCCCGTGAGCTCGAGGACCTGATCGACCTCGTCGAGCAGCACCCGATGCGGATCGAGGCCGTGCGTGGTGGCGGGTTCGACCTGAACACCACCGAGGGCCGCCTCATGGCCCGCCAGCTCGTCGCGATCGCCGCGTACGAATCCGGACACAAGTCCGACCGCGTCAAACGAGCCAACAAGCGCCTCGCCGAGCAAGGCGTCTGGCACGGCCCCGCCCGGTACGGATACGGACCCGGCGGGGTCCTTATCCCCGAGCAGGCGGCGGTGATCCGGCAGATGGCCGACCGGTTCCTCGCCGGCGAATCCCTCCGCTCCATCACCGCCTGGCTCAACCGCTCCGAAATCCCACCCCTACGCGCCGGCACCGGCACGTCAGGGCTGTGGCATCCGTACACCGTGCGCAGCATCCTGTCCTCCGCCAGGATCTCCGGGAAACGCGCCTATGCTCCCGATACCCGCGCGGATCCCGCGGGCGGGCGGGAGATCCTCGGTCCGGGTGATTGGGAAGCGATCATCACCCCGGAGGAGACCGCGCAGATCCGGGCGATCTTCGCCGATCCCACCCGCCGGCGCACCACACCGGCACGCCCGACTCTGTTAGGCGGGATCGCGAGCTGCGGGAAGTGCGGCGCCGGACTCACCATCACCGGAAAGCTCTCCCCCACCAGCGACACCCGGCGGTACACATGTCAAAATGACCCCTCCCGCCCTGAACGGGGTGGACTGAGTATCAACACCGCCCACCTCGACGACTACGTCACCGACCGCGTTCTGCGCCGCCTCGCCCACCCTCCGGCCGGGAGAGACGGGCCATCGACGAACGCACTACTGCGGCAGGTCGCGAACATCAATGTTCGGATCGGTCAACTCGATCAGGACTATCAGCACCGCGTCATCACGCGCCGTGAACACCAGATCGGGATCGAGGCCGCCAGCTCAGCGCTTCGCGACGTTGAGCGGCGCCTCGTCGCTGCTGAGGGAGCGATCGGCCTGTATGCGGCACCCGTCGGGAACCGGGAAGCGCTCGAGAGTTGGTGGCATGCACTCGATGTCACCGACCGCCGCGCCGTGATCACGACGTTCATCGCCAAACTCCGGATCGCTCCCGGCCGACCGGGACGCAGCTTCGACACGTCCCGGGTTCGCATCACCTACCGCCCCTAACCAACCACGCACCCGAAGGTCAGATCAGATCCGGCGAGCTCGCGCGGGGAGGCTGACGTACGCGCTGCGCTCACCCCGGAGAGCCCCATCGGAACCACGACTGCCCTGATCTATCTGCGGATCTCCGCCAACCGGACCAGCGAACACGCTTCCATCGGGCAACAACGAGCCGACTGCGTTGAGCTGGCTCACGAGCTCGGCTACGCGCGGATGATCGAGTTCGCCGACGAAGCCGTCTCCGCCTACCAAGACCGAGCACGCCCCGCCTACCAAGAGCTGCTGCGGCAGCTCGAAGAGTCAGCGACCACCACCGTGATCGTCTGGCATCTCGATCGCCTCTACCGCAAGCCGCGAGAGCTCGAGCAGCTCCTCGACCTGCTCGATGCCAACCCGATCCGCGTGGAATCCGTGCAGGGCGGGTCCTTCGACCTCAATCGGCACGAAGGACGCCTGTTCGCCCGCCAGCTCGTCGCATTTGCGCACTACGAATCCGCCCACAAGGGCGCCCGAGTAGCCCGCGCTCAACAACAACGCGCCAAACGCGGACTACTGCACGGCGGACGCCACTACGGATACCGGCGCGATGGCTCCCTCGACACACATGAGGGCAGGGTCATCCGTCGTATCGTGGATGACTATCTGATTGGGCTAACTCCCGTTGTCATCGCCAGAGACCTCACCCGAGCGGGAGTCCGAACGCCGATCGGCGGCGACCGGTGGGGCGCGACCACCATCCGGTCGATTCTCGGCAGCGACCGACTGCACCGGCGGCGCCTCACGGCGGAGCGCGAGCCACAAACCCCAGGACGCTGGGACGCGATCATCACTGCCGATGAGGCAGCGCTCGTCGAAGCCCAGTTGCTGCTGCCGGGCATCGCGGCCTCGCGCTCGTCCCGGAGCCTTCTGGGAGGCATCGTCTGTTGCCCTCGATGCACTGGTCGCCTCGTTTCCGGCGTCAACCGGCTCGGGCGCCGAGAATACTCGTGCCGCACCGCGACCGTCCGATGCGGCGGACCGACCCTCGATGCCAAGTTCTTGGACGCCAAAGTCGAGGCCGAGGTCTTCAACCTCTTGAACAGGGAGCGGATCGGACATCTGCCGTGCGCGCATCAGATACTCCGCAGTGTCCGGGAAGCTCGTCGTCGGCTCGTTCTCCTCGCGGAAGATTTTGGCGCGGGGGAACTCGATCATGCTGAGTATCTCGAGCGTCGGGTCCCCCAGACGACCGTTCTCTGCGAAGGTTTCCGAGCTCTCAGCGCACACCGCAGGGCAAGAGTCCTGTCGCTCGCAGGGCCAGACCTTCAGGAGCGGTGGGGAGCGAGTCTGTCCTTTCGCCGGGCGGTCGTCTGTGCGTTTTACCCGGACTGCGTCTACGGCGGCACGTGTCCACCCCACGAGACAGCTCGAGGAATTTCGCCGTTGGACGGTTACGCCGCCACCTGAGCATGCTCTGTCGGGGTGCTATCCGACGCCCTCGAGGCTACGAACAACCTGGCGAATCTGTCGCCTCAAGCCCTTGGAAGCATCCCCGGTACGCTTAGCGTCCTCAATCACGGACTCGACCTGCTGCAAGACGCGTTCCAGCGTCTGCAACGTCGACGCGAGTTCCGGCCTCTGACCGTCGGCCACCGACGCGGCCTGACGTGCGACACCACGAAGACCTGGGTGTTTGCTCGCGAACGCGACATAGTCGTCCCAATCGATCCGACGCTCACGTCCAGTGCCGGAGCATGCGAGCGGATCACGGGATCGCTGTGTCCAGTTCGTAACCGTGGAAGTACTCACGCCAAGCCGGTTCGCCAAACCGGTCGTCGTGAACATCGCACCCAAGCTAACTCCAATTGGTGTGTTGGAAAGTCCAGATTACTCCATTTGGAGATAGGGTGGAGAGCATGGGATCACCTATCTCCCAGATGACCACGCTCGACCGTCTCGCTGGCGCCGCTCGCCTGAGCGGCGCGGTTGGTGACGCGTTCTTCGCCCCGGATCTGGCAGAGCACCAGCGGAGAGCGAGCATCGGGATGGGAGCCGTGACCCGGCTAGATCTTCTTGACGATGCTCTTCACAACCTTGAGGCGGACGAGCTAGCTCCAGTTGGAGATCTGAGCTCAGCACTGCCGGCTCGTCCAGCCGGGCGTGTGATCAAGGTCGAAGTTCATGCTCGCGATGCTCGAGCGGCGTTCAACCGCGCGGTGATATTCCGGGCCGTCAGCCCGGTGAGCGTCGTCACCCCCTGGCCGAGAACGGGGCTTGGAGAGCTTGCGCTCGAAGCCAGCGCCCTCGGGGTCGGCCTGGTAATCACCACCGGGCCCGTTCACGAACAACTCGTCGAGCCAATCCCCGTCAACAACGATCTAGATCCGGCGACGTGGGCGTTCCACGAGCGAGCCTACGACCACTGGCTCAGCGCGCTCCCGCACCACTGAACTCGGGTGTCAGACCGTCAAGCTCGACCAGCTGCACGAGCGTCCTGTTCGGGCCCCCGGCTCCACGAACCAGTGCCAGCGGGTGCCCAGCCAACGCAGACGCCCGCTCCTGTGCGAGCCACCCGCGGCGGAGCTGCGGATCAAGCGCAGCGACCTCGTTGTGGTGATCGGTGAAGGCATGAAGGTTGTGCTCGACGAATTCTGCGTACTCCCGCTGTCGATAGATCGTCAACGAACGTCCCCCGCACTCTGTGCATGAGGGCGCATCCGGTCGTGACGCGTACATCTCCGCGAACACCGTCGGCGTGCAGATCTCCATGATCGGACGATGAAAGACACCCAGCTCGAAGTTACGCGAGCGCCTGCCCCCGCCACCTGGCATCGACGGAACCCGAAGGCCGCTGTTGATTCCGACCGCGACCGACGCGGCGCCGTGAGCGAACGTGTCGGCCGCGATGAGTGGCTCCGTCGCGAACAGCCGCTGCACCCACCCATCAGCAACGAGGTGGCGAAGAGACGCCAACCGCCCATTAGGAACCATCGAGTCTCGGCCGCCAAGAAGTGTCATCGAGACCGGGCGCCCAAACTCATCAAGGGCCTGCCGCAGAGCAACGAGATTGTCCTCGTCGAGGATGGACGACTGCAGCGGGAGATGGGGAATCAGCTCCGGACGCGTCGCCTTGTCGAGCTCCATGAACAGACTCGCCAGTGTGCGCTGCCACCCCTCGCGACGGATCGCTCGCGTCGGAGACAGCACCGCCGTCGCTCCCGCGTCGACAAGCGCAGCGGTGTACTCATCCAGACTGAGGCCAAACAACCCGTCGTCGGCGACCTTCGACAGCGGGCGGTCGACATCCGCGATCGCATCACGCCAACTACCGTCGTCGACAACGAGAACAAGATCAGGCTCTGACTCGGACAGTCCGCGCAAGCTGCCGACCTCGGAGCCAGTCAGCACGACGCCGGCACCAGGAGTCTCACGAGCCTGCGCAACGGCAGCAGCAAAGTCCGTCGAACCGGCCTGAAACAGGAAACTCGGTTCGATCCTTCCCGCTAGCGTTGTGCTCACGATCTGATCCTCCAGATCCCACTTTTACCGCGAACGCACACGAGATCCGGGTCGCGACACGCCGAGGGTCAGAAATCGTCCTAGGTGTCGCTCTCCACCACGGACTTACTGAGGTCAGATACTCCATGTGGTATTCCCGGCATGGGTGGCACCGGAGACAAGGATGCTGCGTCCCGCCCGCATGGCCGTGTGCAGCAGGTCGGCACGCTGCGCGTCGAGGGAGCCCGCCGCCACGAGGTCGCCGAGCCCGCCGAAGGACGGAAGGAACTTGCGGATGTTCACCGACCAGTGACGCCGCGTGATGAACCATCGCGTGTTGCAGTGAATGCAACTGTTCACGTTTGCAAACGACGCCTATTCGTCTTGTTCGGTGCCGAACTGCTCTGACCATAACAGCGCGATCTTGCGGATGCCGAGTCCTGAGTTGACATGGTGATGCACTGTCCCATACTTTGTTGCATCTAATGCAAGACTTTGGGGCTTCTCCAGCGGCGCTTCGACTGATCACTTCAGCTTCGAACGTCGCGCTGGCGAACCCTGAGGAGCAGGTCTTCAACGCGATGATCGAGGGCTGGCGGAACCAGCAGTTGTCACGGGGGCTTCGTGATCAGACGATCCGAAATCGGACGGCGACGGTGACCCGGTTCCGTGATTTCGTGGACAAGCCGCCGTGGAAATGGACGGTGGCGGATGTGGATGAGTTCACTGCGGAGTCCGGTGGCCGGACTCGGACGCTGTCGACGATGCGCGCCAATCATGGGTCGATCCGTGGGTTCTGTGACTACCTCACGAACCCGTTGTACGACTGGATGGAGATCTGCGATCGCGAGTTCGGGGACGTCCCCTCGCAAGTGTGTCTGCCGTGGAACACAGTGGCGCACCGGTTCGAGTTCGAAGGCGATGGGAAGCGTCGCCCGTTCACGTATGACGAGGTGGAGCGCCTGTTCGACACGGCCGACGCCCGCGTTGAGCTGCTCGTGGCGTCGGGCCGCAAGGGCGCGCTCGGCGCGCTGAGGGATGCCCAGTTGCTGAAGACGGTGTACGCGTTCGGTCTGCGCCGCACCGAGGCGGTGATGCTCGATACCGTCGATCTGCACCACAACGCGAAGATGCGCCAGTGGGGGCGCTTTGGTGCGATCCATGTGCGGTGGGCGAAGGCCGCGGGCGGCGGCGCACCACGACGGCGCACGGTGCTGCTGGTGCCGGAGTTCGATTGGTGGGTGCCCGGCATGCAGCAATGGCTCGAGCAGGCCCGGGAGCGCTTCGCGCCCGGAGATGACCTCGACGCGCTCTGGGTGACCGAGCGCCGCACGCGTCTGTCCGCCGGTTATCTCGACCGAAGATTCGCGGAGCTGCGGGACGAGGCCGGCCTGTCGAAGGATTTGACGCTGCACAGCCTCCGGCATTCCTATGTGACGCACCTGCTGGAGTTCGGCTACGCCGATCGATTCGTCCAGGAGCAGGTCGGGCACATGCACGCGTCGACGACCTCGATCTACGCCTCTGTCAGTTCGGACTACAAGAACCGGGTGCTCGCCGAAGCCCTGAAGGCCCTCATCGAAGGAGAAGCTGATGACCATTGAGCTCGATACCGGATGGAATCTGCGCAGTGTGATGGCCTCGCGCGGGATCTTCCAGACCTCCAAGCTGAAGCCTCTGCTCGAGGACCGCGGCATCGACCTGTCCCGAGAGCAGGTGTATCGGCTGGTGACGCAGCCACCCCAGCGGGTGCGTCTCGACGTCCTCGCTGCTCTGTGCGATGCGCTGGAGTGTTCACTCGACGATCTCGTGACGATCACTCGCCGGGAGGCCTCGGCCCCGGTTGCCGTGGGCGAAGAAGCGACGCGCGGGTCGATTGGCGATCTCCGCCCCGTTCGCGCGACGATCCGCCGGCCGCGGACGAAGTAGCCGCGGTGGCGAAGCCTCCGCAGCAGCCGCGAGTCGCGGAAGTCGTCGACCTCGTACGCCCCCTTGTTCCCGAGATCTCGCCCGAGCGTCTCGTCGAGATCGTGCATTCAGTCGCGCCGGTGCCGCTGACGCAGCGGCTTCTTGAGCTTGCGCTGATCAAGCAGCCGGGGGTCCTCGAGGGGCGGCATGCGAACGTGCCGGTGACTGTTCAGGACCTGGCCCGTGCGCTCGTCGACGACGGAGCAGGCATGGTCGTCCTGCCGACGTGCGAGTCGTGTGGCCGCGCGGTCCGTCTGCCACACAAGACACCGAACGGTGGTCGGCACTGCTCCCGATGCGAGCGGAACGCCCGGTCGGTTTCCTGCGCTTCCTGTGGCCGGGTCCGACCCGTGCAGCGCACGATCGACGGGCAGCGCTTCTGCCGCGACTGCTGGCGAGCCGACCCTCGATCGTTCGGCGACTGCTCGCGGTGCGGTCAGCATGCGACGATCATCGTCCGCCGCCCGGAACTTGTCTGCCTGGCCTGTTACACCGCACCGATCAAGACCTGCGGTCTCTGCGGAGAGCCTGGCCGCGTCGCCTCCCACCTTGACGGGCGACGGGTCTGCGCGCGTTGCTACTACGCGATGCGCAGACCCCAGCCCTGCCCCGAGTGCGGGCGCAGGGTGTTCCTCACCGGGTTCATGAATGATCAGAAGGTCTGTGCTGACTGCGCGGGTGCGCCGGTAACGATGGCTTGTCCTGGCTGCGGCTCGATCGAGGAGATCCGCAAGCATCACCTCTGCGTCGAGTGCCGCAGGCCCATCGCGATCCAGCAGCTGCTCGCCGACGACACGGGAGAGATTCGGACGGATCTTCACCCTCTTACGGACTACCTGCTCACGCATCACAGCAAGGCGGCGTCGCTGGAACGCTGGCTGCACAAGAGTAAATGCGCGAGCGTACTCCGCGAGCTCGCGGACGGAGCCCTGCCGCTCACCGCCGAGGCGATCATTACCCGAGCCCAGTCAGGACAGGCCGTCGCGTTCCTCCTCTCGCTTCTGGTCCGCTCAGGAGTGCTCCCGGCGCTCGACGTCGAAGCAACACGCTTCAACCACTGGCTCAACGACTGGCTCGACGACATCGACCACCCCGAGGACCGGCTGATCCTCCGCCGCTACTGCACCTGGGAGCTCCTCCGGTCCACTCGAACCCGCAGCCAATCCAGCCCCGCCGCCGGCTTCCAGAGGCAACGAGCCGCGCTGAAGTACTGTGCCGCGCTCCTTGGAGAGATCCGGGCGCAACAGGAGACACCGGCGACGTTCCCGCAGCGCCGGCTCGACGCCTATCTGACCGGTTCGCCCAGCCAACGCGACGCGCTGGCACCGTTCACTCGCTGGCTCCGAAAGCACCGGCTGAGCACCCTTCGGGTCGAATTCCGAGCCCACCGCCTCGAAGGGCGAGACTACGCCTCCGACCACCGCTGGCAGATGGCCCGCAGGTTCCTGTCCGATCCTGACCTGGACCCGAAGACCCGGGCCGCAGGTCTCCTCGTGCTGCTCTACGGAATACAACTGACCCGCATCGTCACGATCACACGGACACAGGTCAATACGAGCTCGCAGCCCGTAACACTCACCGTCGGAGCCGAGCCGATCGAGCTCCCCGAGATCCTCGGCGACGCCATCGTCGAACTTGTCGATGCTGCCCAGCACCACCCAGAAGGATGGCTGTTCCCCGGCAGGAACCCCGGCCGTCACCTCACCCCGGGCCCGCTGAGCCGCCGTCTTCGCACCGAAGGTTTGCTTGCCGGGAGCGCCCGCACGACAGCGCTCATCGAGCTCACCCGGCAATTGCATCCCCGGATCGTCTCGGATCTCCTCGGCATCACGACGGCGTCCGCTGCATCATGGTCGCGTCTCGCCGGCGGTGAATGGTCCGACTACCCGGCGCTTCGTTCCACCCACGCCTGAACGAGCATCACACGTCCGAGCCGGGGCCGGAAATCGCTTCGCGCAGCTGATCGACGGTCGGTGACCCTGCCAGCCCGGCAGGGGTGCGGAACACTCGACAGGCGAGCCCCACCGGCGCACCCTCCTCCGCGAAGGGGTCCACGCCGTTGACGAGGACGGTCGGAGACCCGTGAAACCCGAGGCGGGCGGCGTCCTCGGCGGTCTCGACTCGCTGATGGGCGACGCGGACATCCGCTCGACCCTCGACGACCTGAGCAAGCCGGTGATCGAGCACCTCCCAGTTCGGGCAGCCGTCGAAGTACTGCAGTGTGATCTCCATGAAGGTCCTCTCAGTTCTCGGTGCCGCGGATCATCAACAGCGCTCCGGCGATCGCGGCGGTGACGATCACGATGTCGGCGACGTTCCCGATGAACCAGTTGCCATAGGCGAGGAAGTCCACGACGTGCCCCCGAGCGAATCCTGGGGCACGGAAGAGCCTGTCGCCGGCGTGCGAGGCGGCGGCCCCGCCGAGCGCGCCGATGACGATCGCCCACCCAGGGCGTCGGACGCGGAACGCGAATACGATCGCAGTGACGGTGGCCGCGACGGCGATGAGAGCGAACACCCAGGTGGAGCCCTCGCCGAAGGAGAACGCCGCTCCGGGGTTGTACGCGAGCTGCAGGCCCAGCAGGTCGCCGACCAACGGGATCCGCTCGTGCTCCGACAAGGCGGCCTCGGCCCACGCCTTCGTCCCCTGGTCGACCAGGACGACGAGGACGGCGATCAGCAGCGCCCAGGCCGTGAGCCGCCAGCGCCCTCTCTGCGACTGCTCTTCCGACGCCCGCTCAACGTCAGTTTTCGCGTCCGGGGTCATGCGAGGACCTCGAAGAGGCGGACAATGACGCCGGATTCGATCAGGATGAACAGGCCCAGGCCGATGAAGACGACGGGAACGAGCCAGTGCTCGACGCGCTCGAGCGTCTCCGTGACGGCCTTGTGGGTCCCGATCAGTCGGCCAGCGGCGCACCAGACGGCGACGAGGATCAGGAACACGACGATCATGATCGCGACGTCGCCGGGGGTGCTGGTGCGGAAGATCGGCGTGTAGAGGGAGATGTTGTCCGCCCCGTTGGCGATGGTGATCCCCGCTACGCCCCACAGCCCGACCGCAGTGATCTTGTGGTCGTCGTCATCGTCGTCTCCGTTGCGGCGCAGGCCGCGCACGAGGGTCCAGATGCCGATGCCGAGCGGGATCAGGCCGAGGAACCCGACCCATTCGTCCGGGACGATCGTCAAGCCGAGGGCGGCGACCACGCTGATCACGACCAGGGTGATGAACCCGAGGTACTGGCCCGCGACGATCTGCCAGGGTCGTGGGCTCCCGCGCCGGGAGGCGAGGAAGAGAACGGTGAGCACGACGATGTCGTCGATGTTGGTCGCCGCGAACAGACCGATCGCGGAGCCGATGGTCGCGAGCATCAGCTCTCCAACCGTGGGGTGCGGGTGCGGGCGGCGCGCAGCCCGTTGAGGATCACGATGACCTCGGCGATCTCGTGGACAAGGACGACGGCGGCGAGACCCAGGACCCCGAACAGGGCGAGCGGGAGCAGCGCGGTGATGATCAGCAGCGACAGGATGATGTTCTGGTTGATGATCCGCCGTCCCCGGCGGGCGTGGTCGAACGCCCGCGGGATGAGGCGCAGGTCGTGGCCGGTGAAGGCGACGTCGGCGGACTCGATCGCGGCATCGGAGCCGGTCGCGCCCATCGCGATGCCGATGTCGGCGGCCGCGAGGGCCGGAGCGTCGTTGATGCCGTCGCCGATCATCGCGACCGATCCCGCCTTCGACAGCTCGCCGATCGCGGTCGCCTTGTCCTCAGGACGCAGTTCCGCGCGCACGTCATTGATCCCGGCCTGCGCAGCCAGTGCACGAGCGGTGCGGGCGTTGTCGCCGGTGAGCATGGTCACCTCGATGCCCTGATCCGCGAGGGTGCGGACGACTTCGGGGACTTCTGGTCGCAGTTCGTCACGGACGCCGATCGCGGCAACAGGTGCCCCGTCACGGTGCACGATCACGACAGTCATCCCTTTCTCCTCGAGAACCGCCACCCGGTCGCCGAGCCCAGCGGCGTCAAGCCAGCGGGGGCTGCCGACTATGATCCTCGCCCCGTCGACGGTGCCTTCGATGCCGTGCCCCGCCTGCTCGGTCACGCCGGCAGCCGCCGGAACACCCGGCGCTGCCGCGGTGATCGCCGCAGCGAGAGGATGCGTGCTGTGCTGTTCCAGCGCTGCCGCCCAGGCGAACGCCTGCGTCTCGGTCACGCCGTCGGCGGTAAGGACGGCGGTAACCGTCGGCTCGTTGCGGGTCAGGGTGCCGGTCTTGTCGACAGCGACGTGCCGGACAGCACCGAACCGCTCGAACACCGCACCCGACTTGATGATCACGCCGAACTTGCTCGCCGCGCCGATCGCGGCCACGACCGTCAGCGGCACCGAGATCGCCAGCGCGCAGGGAGAGGCGGCGACCAGCACGACGAGCGCGCGGGTGATCCACACCTCCGGGTCGCCCAGCAGCGACCCGATCAGCGCAACCAGCGCAGCGAGAATCAGCACGCCCGGCACCAGCGGGCGCGCGATCCGGTCCGCGAGACGCGCCCGCTCGCCCTTCTCCGTCTGCGCCTGCTCCACCAACTCGACGATGGTCGTGAGCGAGTTGTCTGTGCCCGCCGCCGTCGTCTCGACCTCCAGCGCGCCGGAGCTGTTGATCGCGCCGGCCGACACCGCATCCCCGGGCCCGACCTCGACCGGGATCGATTCCCCGGTGATCGCCGACGTGTCCAGGCTGGAACGCCCCGCACGAACGATCCCGTCGGTCGCGATCCGCTCGCCCGGACGAACGACCATGACCTGGCCGACCGTCAGCTCCTTCGCCTGCACCTCCACGGACCCGCCGTCGCGCAGCACGGTCGCGGTCTCCGGAACGAGCTTCAGCAACGCCCGCAGACCCCCGCGGGCCCTGTCCATCGCCTTGTCCTCCAGGGCCTCAGCAATCGAATACAGGAACGCCAGCGCTGCGGCTTCCTCCACGTAGCCGAGGATCACCGCGCCGACAGCGCTGATCGTCATCAGGAGTCCGATGCCGAGCTTGCCCTTGAACAGCTTCCGGATCGCACCGGGCGTGAACGTCGACGCACCCAGCAGGAGACCGATCCAGAACAGCACCAGCGCCGGGATCGCGAGGCCGGACCACTCAAAGACCAGACCGGCCAGGAACGCGACACCGGAGAACACCGGCACCATGACCCTCCGGTCCCTCCACCAGGGCCGCTCGGCCTCCTCGTGTTCCTCGCCCGCCGTGGCGGCAGGCTCATGCTCGCAGCCGCACGCCGCGCTCACGCGTCAGCCCCCGCTCCGCAGCACCCCGGCACCGTGCACGCCGAGTCCACGCACGGAGCGTGCTCGTCGACAGCCAAGGTGACATCCACCAACGCGACAAGCGCGGCGGCGAGGTGCGGGTCGGCGATCTCGTAACGGGTCTGACGACCCTCCGGTTCGCCGACCACGATCCCGCAGTCACGCAAGCACGTGAGATGGTTCGACACGTTCGAGCGCGTCAGCTCCAGCTCGCGCGAGAGCACAGCCGGGTAACTCGGGCCATCGAGCAGGGACATCAGGATCCGGGAACGCGTCGGGTCTGCCATGGCCCGGCCGAGCCGGTTCATGACATCGAGGCGTGAAGCAATGGTCAGCATGCACTGAACTATACAGTATGCGCTGATCAATCACGGATCGGCCGGTGGCCAGCCACCACCCGGAAGCCAGCCGACATCTGGTCAATTCGCGACTCAACAACAATCGGCGCTACCAGTATCGGGGATCACGACGTGCAGACGGCTGCCGTCGGGCAACGACGCGTCGACGAACGGCTGACTGAGGTCGACGCGGCGGCCGGTGGTGTGCAGCATCCGCTCGACGAGGTCACGCACCCCCTCATCGGTGAGCGTCAGCGCGACACGCTCGCTGCGACCTCCGCGCGCGATGAAGACGCGGTCGGGCGCGTTGATCCAGATCTCCTCGACCGTCGGGTCATCGACATAGGTCTGCAGCACCCCGAATCCGCTCACCGCGGCGAGCACGGCACGCACCGCGGCGTGCTCGTCGTCGAGCGGAGCCGCGCCGCGCGCGAGCGCCTGATCGTTGAAGCGCCGCACTTCGGCGCGCACGACGTCGGCGACGATCTCCGGATGCCGCGACGCGTCGGTGCGCTCGGAGCGCAGCCGCTCACGCACCCGCTCGACCACGACGGCGCGGCCGGTGGGCGGCGTCGCGATCGGAGGCGGGTTCATGCGACGCATCCTGGCAACGAGCGCCGCCTGCGCGCGGAGCGCTCTCCACAGTCGCCCTCGTGGGGAGGAGACCAGGCAGGCACGCGTGCCGCATCGCGGACCCAGCCCGCACCCGATCGCGCCAGCCACGAACGACACCCGTGACGGCTAGCCGCGAGACCGCCGGGAACCGTCGGCCATCGCCGCTTCCGCGACGATGCCTCTCACTAGACTGATCGCACTCGCGGGAGTGGTGAAATTGGCAGACACGCAGGATTTAGGTTCCTGTGCCTGAGGGCGTGTGGGTTCAAGTCCCACCTTCCGCACGACCGGCGGCCGTTGTCGTCGGCAGGTCCCCTGTCTAGATCGGGTTTCCCGTGCACCACGCAGCGCTCATCCCCTGGCTCGACCCTGTCCACATCATCAACCAGGCAGGTCCGTGGGCTCTCGCCGTCGTCTGCTTCATCGTGTTCGCCGAGACGGGCCTGCTCGTCGGGTTCCTGCTGCCCGGCGACACCCTGCTGATCATCGCGGGTGTGCTCACCAACACCCACGACATCTTCGGGCTCAACATCTGGGTGGTGTCCCTGCTCATCGCCCTCTCGGCGTTCATCGGCGGTGAAGTCGGCTACCTCATCGGACACAAAGCCGGGCCGGCGATCTTCGAACGCAAGGAATCCGGGCTCTTCAGCAAACACAACGTCGATCGCACGAACGCGTTCTTCGAGCGCTTCGGCGGGCTCACCGTCATCCTCGCCCGCTTCGTGCCGATCGTGCGCACCTTCGCGCCGGTCGCCGCCGGCGTCGGCCACATGCCGTGGAAGCGCTACTCGCTCTACAACCTGATCGGCGCGCTGCTCTGGGGCTTCGGCATGACGATGCTCGGCTACGTGATCGCGTACGTGCCGTGGATCCGTCATTTCGTCGTCAACTACATCGACCTGATCCTCGTGGGTGTCGTGGTGCTGACGGTGCTCGTCACCGGCTACCACTACCTGCGCGAGCGTCAGAAGGCGAAGAAGGCGCGCATCGCGCGGGATGCCGCGGCATCCGCCGGCGAGGCCTGATCAGCGCAGCGTCAGACGTGGGCGTCGTGCTCGACGTGCCCGGCGGGCTCCAGCTGGAACGTCGAGTGCTCGACGTCGAAGTGGTCGGCGAGGCACGTCTGCAGACGGCTCAGGATGCCGCCGGCCTCCCCGCTCGCGAAGCACTCGTCGGTCACGACGACATGGGCTGAGAAGACCGGGGCTCCCCGCGTCAGCTGCCACACGTGCACGTCGTGCACCGCGACGACGCCGTGCGTCTGCAGGATGTGATCGCGGATCTTCTCGACCTGCATGCCGGCCGGTGCCGACTCGGCGAGCACGGAGAACACCTCGCGCAGCAGCCCGATCGCGCGCGGGATCATCAGGGCGGCGATCGCGAGCGACGCGATCGCGTCAGCCTGACCGAACCCCGTCACGAGGATCACGACCGCCGCGATGATCACCGCCGCGGAGCCCAGCAGGTCACCCATCACCTCGATGTAGGCGCCGCGCACATTCAGGCTGTGACGCTGGGCGGCGCTGAGAAGCCACATCGCGGTCGCGTTCGCGAGAAGGCCCACGATCGCGACGACGAGCATGGGGCCGGCGAGCACGTGGGCGTCCTCGTTGGAGACGAGACGGGTGATCGCCTCGACGACGATCCAGACGCTCAAGCCGATCAGGATGACGCCGTTGATGAGGGCACCGAACACCTCGGCGCGCTGGTAGCCGAACGTGCGCCGCTCGTTCGCCGGCCGGGCCGCCACGGCGCTCGCGATGAGCGCGACGACGAGGGCCGCGGCATCCGTCAGCATGTGGGCCGAGTCGGCCAGCAGCGCGAGCGACCCGGTGAGGATCGCCCCCACGACCTGGACGACGAAGACCACCGAGGTGATCGACAACGAGATCGCCAGCAGCCGGCGATTGCTTCCCCCGCGGAGCCCCCCGGCTCCGTGCGCGTGATCGTGCATGACTCCACGGTAGAACCGGGAGGTGCCGGATGCCGCGTCCTCGCGCTAGTCGGGAACGAGACCGATTCTCAGGGTCGCCCGGCGGCGTGCGCCCACTCCGGAGAACCGGCTCCTCTGCCGTCGGCGACGCGCGGTCAGGCGCGGATCTCCGGAGATGCGGTCGCCCACGCGCGGCCGCAGGCCGCCCGGCCGCCGCGCCCCCGCGTCAGAGCGCGCTGAGCAGCGGCGCGAGCGCGACGAAGGCGCGCGCGCGATGGGATGCCGCGTTCTTCTCCGCCGCACTCCACTCGCCGACGGTGCGCTCGGCCGCGAGATCCTGACCCTCGGGGATGAAGATCGGGTCGTAGCCGAAGCCCCCGTCGCCCGAGGCCGCCAGCGCGAGGCGCCCGGGCCACACGCCCTCGACGACGTGCTCGTCGCCGCCGGGCACGACGAGCGCGATCGTCGAGACGAACTGGGCGCCGCGGTGCGGGTCGGGGACGTCGGAGAGCTGGTCGAGCAGCAGTTCGAGGTTCGCGCGGCCGTCTTTGCGGTGGCCGGCCCAGTAGGCCGAGAACACGCCCGGCGAGCCGCCGAGCACGTCGACGCAGATGCCCGAGTCGTCGGCGAGGGCGGCGAGGCCGGTGTGGGCGGCGGCGGCCCGCGCCTTGATCAGCGCATTCTGCGCGAATGTGACGCCGTCCTCGACCGGTTCGGGCCCGTCGTAGCCGACGACCTCGAGGTCGGGCCGGGTCGCGGCGACGATGGCCGCGAACTCCTCGACCTTGTGGGCGTTGTGCGTGGCCAGCACGATGCGCTGCGGCATCCGCTCAGCCCTCGAGCGCAGCGGTCTGGGCGTCCCGCAGCGACGCGGCACCGGCGACTCCCAGTTCGAGCAGGCGGTCGAGTTCGCGCTTGTCGAACGGCGCGCCCTCGGCGGTGCCCTGCACCTCGACGAAGAGCCCACGGCCGGTGACGACGACGTTCATGTCGGTCTCGGCGCGCACGTCCTCGACGTACGCGAGGTCGAGCATCGGCTCACCATCGATGATGCCGACGGACACGGCCGAGACCGAGTCGATGAGCACCTGCGACTTCTGGCCGATGAACTTCTTCTCGCGCCCCCACGCGATCGCGTCGGCGAGGGCGACGTAGGCGCCGGTGATCGCCGCCGTACGGGTTCCGCCGTCGGCCTGCAGCACGTCGCAGTCGATGACGATCGTGTTCTCCCCGAGCGCCTTCGTGTCGACGACGGCACGCAGCGCGCGACCGATGAGCCGGGAGATCTCGTGCGTGCGACCGCCGATCTTGCCCTTCACGCTCTCGCGGTCGTTGCGCTGGTTGGTGGCGCGCGGAAGCATCGCGTACTCGGCGGTCACCCACCCCTTGCCCTTGCCGGTCAGCCAGCGCGGCACGCCGTTCGTGAACGACGCCGTGCACAGCACCTTGGTGTTGCCGAACGAGATGAGCGCGGAGCCCTCGGCCTGGGCGCTCCACCCGCGTTCGATGGTCACGGGACGCAGCTGGTCGACGGCGCGGCCGTCGGCGCGGACGATGTCGGTCATGAGATGGCCTCCTCGGATGCCGCGGCCCTCCGCGGCAGGTCGATGACTCCGGTCTGCACGAGCTGCACGCTGCGCACCTCGCGGCCCATCAGTCGATGGGCGAGCCGGATGAAGTCGTCGGCGGACGTTCCCGTCGCCTCGTAGACGTGGTGGGGTGCGGCATCCGCCGGTGCGAGCAGGTCGCGGGAGACCAGTTCGCGGTAGACGTCCTTCGCGGTCTCGGTGTCGCTCGAGACGAGGCTCACGTCCGGGCCCATCACATAGCTGATCGCGCCCTCGAGGAACGGGTAGTGGGTGCAGCCGAGCACGAGGGTGTCAACCCCCGCCTCCCGCAGCGGCGCGAGGTACTCCTCGGCGGCGCGCAGCACCTCGGGCGAGCCGGTGACGCCCCGCTCGACGAACTCGACGAACAGCGGGCACGCCTGCGTGAAGACCTCGACGCCGGGCGCGATCTGCAGCATGTCCTGGTAGGCGCCCGACGAGATGGTGCCGAGCGTGCCGATGACGCCGATACGGCCCGACCGGCTCGTCGCGACGGCGGTGCGCACGGCGGGGCCGATGACCTCGACGACCGGCACGTCGTAGCGTTCGCGCGCGTCGCGCAGCATCGCCGACGACGCCGTGTTGCAGGCGATCACGAGCATCTTCACGCCCTGCTCGACGAGGGTGTCGAGCACCTCGAGCGAGTAGCGCCGCACGTCGGCGATCGGCTTCGGGCCGTACGGCGAGTGGGCGGTGTCGCCGACGTAGAGCAGCGATTCGGCCGGCAGCTGCTGCGAGATCGCCCGGGCGACGGTGAGACCGCCGACCCCGGAGTCGAAGATCCCGATCGGCGCGCTGTTCACGATCACCGAGCCTACCCGCGTGCGGCGCGCCCCTACGCTGGAGCCATGCCCGAGAGCACGGCTCTGCTGACCGACCGGTACGAACTCACCATGCTCGACGCCGCAGTGCGCGACGGCACGGCGAACCGCCGCTGCGTGTTCGAACTGTTCGGCCGGCGCCTGCCGGGCGGTCGGCGCTTCGGTGTCGTCGCCGGCACGGGCCGCCTTCTCAGCCTGCTGCGCGACTTCCGCTTCGGCGAGGACGAGCTGCGGTTCCTGCGCGACGAGAGAGTGGTGGATGCCGCCACCCTCCGTCTCCTCGAGCAGTACCGGTTCACCGGCACCATCACGGGCTACCGCGAGGGCGAGCTCTACTTCCCGGGCTCGCCCGTGCTCACCGTCGAGGGAACGTTCGCCGAGGCGGTCATCCTCGAGACGCTCGCCCTCAGCGTGCTCAATCACGACTCGGCGGTGGCGACGGCCGCCGCGCGCATGTCGATCGCGGCCGGATCGCGACCCCTCGCCGAGATGGGTTCGCGTCGAACGAGCGAGCAGGCGGCGATCGCGGCCGCGCGCGCCGCGTTCATCGCGGGATTCGGGGCGACCAGCAACCTCGAGGCGGGGCGCCGGTTCGGCATCCCCACGATGGGAACGGCGGCGCACGCTTGGACGCTGCTGCACGACACCGAGGAGGACGCCTTCCGCGCGCAGATCGCGGCGCTCGGCGTCGACACGACCCTGCTCATCGACACCTACGACATCGACCGCGGGGTCGAGACTGCGGTGCGGGTCGCCGGCCCCGGGCTCGGCGGGGTGCGCATCGACTCGGGCGATCTGCCGGTCGTCGCCGCGCACGTGCGCGACCGACTCGACGCCCTCGGTGCGCCGCGCACCCGCATCACCGTGACGAGCGATCTCGACGAGTACGCCCTCGCGGCTCTCGCCGCCTCCCCCGTCGACGCGTACGGGGTCGGCACGTCGCTCGTGACCGGCTCCGGGAGCCCCACGGCGCAGATGGTCTACAAGCTCGTCGCGCGGCAGGATTCCGCCGGCACCTGGATCCCCGTGGCGAAGGCGTCGGCCGAGAAGGCGACGACGGGTGGCCGCAAGAGCGCCTTCCGGACGCTCTCGGGCGGGGTGGCGACATCCGAGCTCATCCGGGTGGCGGACGGCTTCGACACCCCGCACGGCAGCGACCACCCCGACGCCCGGGCACTCCAGACGGTGCTCGTCGATCACGGCGACATCGACACCGCGTTCGAGGGGTCAGAGGGCGTGTCCGCCGCACGCGCCCACCACATCGCGGCTCGCGCCGAGCTGCCGTCGCGGGCCCTCGGTCTCAGCCGATCGGACCCCGCGATCCCGACGGTCTACGCCGCCGGGTGATGAGCGGGGCGGATGCCGCGCTCACGCCTTGAGCGACTCGTAGATCTCCTTGCAAGTGGGGCACACGGGAAACTTCTCGGGGTCGCGCCCCGGCGTCCACTTCTTGCCGCACAGCGCGCGCACCGGCTTGCCGGTGAGCGCGGACTCGAGGATCTTCTCCTTCTTCACGTAGTGGGAGAAGCGCTCATGGTCACCGGGCTCGATGTTCTCCTCGCGGATGAGCTCTTCGAGCTCTCGGTCGAGGGTGGCCAGACCCCCATGGTCGGGCGCGTCGAGTGGGGTGCTCATGGGTTGCCAGTGTAGCCGCGGGGACGCCCGCTCGGACCGGTGATCCCCAGCCCGGAGCGCACTGTCAGGGCGGGCGCATAGGATCGCCGCGTGGCGAAGAAGGTGCACCGCATCCACTCGCTCCCGGACGACGCGCCGTGGGCGGGAGGTCTGCCGCCCGAGGGGTCGCCGGAGCATCCGCTCTCGATCCGGGCCCTCGATCGGGTGCTCTCCCTGCAGCGGCCGGTCGTGCTCGCACACCTGCGCAGCGTGCGGCTGCGGCATCCGGATGCCTCACCGGCAGAGATCGTTCGCGTGCTCGAGCGTCGCTACCTCACCGCCATCACGACCGGCGGCGCTGCGGTGGGTGCGACTGCCGTCGTGCCGGGGATCGGGACCGGAGTGACACTCGCCCTGAGCGGTGTCGAGACCGTGGGGTTCCTCGAGACGACGACCCTGTTCGCACAGTCGATCGCCGAGGTGCACGGCGTCGCGATCGACGACCCCGACCGGGCTCGGGCGCTGGTGCTGACCCTCATGCTCGGACAGGAGGGCGTCGCCCTCGTGTCACAGCTGGCCGGTGAGGCCACCGGACGCGGTCAGAACCGCGCCGGCTACTGGGGTGACCTCGTCACCCGCACGATCCCCCGCGGCGCCCTGGGTCCTGTGGTCGACACCCTCAAGTCGACCTTCGTGCGTCATTTCGCGACCCGCGGCGGCGCCTCGATCATCGGGAAGGCACTCCCCTTCGGCATCGGCGCCGCGATCGGGGGCACGGGCAACCATCTGCTCGGCCGCCGGGTCGTGACGACCTCACGGAAGGCCTTCGGCGCGCCCCCGGCGATGCTGCCCGTCGAGCTCGAACCGCGGGCGGGCGCCCGGCGTACCGAGCACATCGTCGGCGGCGCGCTCGGCCGTGCCGCCGGCGGCGCCGCGGCGATCACCGGCAGCGCGGTGCGCGGGGTGTCGAAGGCGACCGAGCGGCTGCGCCCCCGCCGCGAGCTGCGCATCCGCGAGAACCCCGCCCCCGACGACGACAGCGGGCGCCGACCCTGAGGTCGACGCCCGCTGTGCGGCATCCGTTCGTCAGCTGAGCGAGCCGAGCGTGACGTCGACCGTGTGCGATGCGCCGTCGCGCACATAGGTCAGCGAGGCCTTCGCGCCCGCAGCAAGCGCACGCACCTCGGCGGTCAGGTCGACGGCACCGGTCACGGGCTGGCCGTTGAACTCGGTGATGATGTCGCCCTTCTGCAGACCCGCGGCGGCCGCCGGGCCGCCCGAGGTGACGTCGGCGACATAGGCGCCTGAGATCGTCGCGCCGGTGACGTTCGCCGAGTCCTGCACCGACGCACCGAGCAGACCGTGCGTGGCCTTGCCGTTCTGGATCAGCTCGTCGGTGATGCGCTTGACGATGTCCGACGGAATCGAGAAGCCGACGCCGATGTTGCCCGACTGGGTCCCCGACGTCGACGAGCCGGTGCCCGCGATCGCGACGTTGATGCCGATCAGCTGACCTGAGGAGTCGACCAGCGCGCCACCGGAGTTGCCGGGGTTGATGGCGGCATCCGTCTGGATCACCGAGATCTTGATCGTCGAGGTCGTGGAGGTCTGCGTCTGGCCCTGTCCGAAGTCGAACTGGAACGGCGACTGCTGGCCCTGCTGCGTGTCGCCGCCCGAGCTGCCGGAGCTGCTGGGAGCGGACGACGCGATCTCGATCGAACGGTTCAGAGCGCTGACGATGCCGTTGGTCACGGTGTTCGACAGGCCAAGGGGCGCGCCGACGGCGATCGTCTGGTCGCCGACGTTGAGCTTCGACGAGTCGCCGAAGGTGATCGGGGTCAGCCCCGACGCGCCCGTCAGCTTGATGACGGCCAGATCGTAGGTCGGGTCGGTGCCGACGACCGTCGCGTCGTAGATGTGACCGTCGGAGGTGGTGACCTTGAGCGTGGCGTTGGCAGTTGCGCCGTCGAGGGTGACGACGTGGGTGTTGGTCACGACGTACCCGTCGGCGGTCAGGATGACACCCGAACCGGTTCCGGCGGACTGGCCCGACTCGGCACTGATCGTGACGACGCTCGGCACCACCTTCGCGGCGACTGCCGTGGTCTGGTTGACGGAGCTGGTGTCGTTCACGGTGACCGTCGTCGGGCCGGATGCCGCGGACGTCGTGCCCTTCGGGCTCCACAGCGTCATACCGGCAGCCGCACCGCCGAGGCCGGCGGCACCGCCGACGATCGCCGCGGCGACGAGGAGACCGACCGCGCGCGTCGCGCCGGACTTCTTCTTCGGCGCAGGAGCAGCGGGGGTGCCCCAGAGGGGAGCGGTCGGGCCGGTCGCGGCCGGGCCGAACGACTCACCCGTCGCCGGGGCGACCGGAACGGTCGGCGCCGTCGCCGAGGCGGCCTCGGCCGCGGAGATCTCAGGAAGCGGGGGCCGTGCGGCGGCGGTGTCGACGGCCGGCTCCGGCGCAGGGCTCGGGGTGGGGGGAATCGGTGCCGCGGCTGCCGCCTCGGCGTCGGACTGCTCGGGGCGGGTGCCCTCGGTGTCGCTCATGACTGCTCCTTCTGTGCTCTGGGACCACCCTGCACAGCGACTCTGTGCGTTTTCTATGACAGACGTGAAACGGTCCTATGCGCTCCCCTCCAGTAGCGTGTGGCGGGTGCACGACATTCCCGGCGCTTGGCGTCGAGCCGCCCGCGGTGCGGGCCTGCTGACCGATGACGGGGTGCCGATTCCGACGATCTTCGCCGAGATGTCGGCGCTGGCCCAGCAGACCGGCGCGATCAACCTCGGTCAGGGCTTCCCGGACGAAGACGGACCGGCCGAGATCCTCGAGGCCGCCCGGGCGGCGATCGCGAACGGTGTCAATCAGTACCCGCCGGGGCGCGGCATCCCCGATCTGCGGCTCGCCGTGGCCGAGCATCAGCGTCGCTTCTACGGCCTGGACCTCGACCCCGACCGTCACGTGCTGATCACCGCGGGCGCCACCGAGGCGCTGTCGTCGACACTGCTGGCGCTGATCGACTCCCCCGACGACGAGGTGGTCGTCTTCGAGCCGTACTACGACTCCTATGCGGCCTGCGTGGCCCTCGCGGGAGCCCGTCTCGTGACGGTCCCCCTCGCCTGGCCCGATTTCCGACCCGACCTCGACCGGCTGCGCGATGCGGTGACAGACCGCACCCGAGTCATCCTCGTGAACGACCCGCACAACCCCACGGGGGCCGTCTTCGACGACGAGGTGCGTGCCGAGCTGGTGCGCCTCGCGATCGAGCACGACGCGATCATCGTCGGCGACGAGGTGTACGAACACCTCACCTTCGACGGTCACCGTCACCGCCCCCTCGCGACCCTCCCGGGCGCGTGGGAGCGCACGCTGACGATCTCGTCGGCCGCGAAGACGTTCTCGGTGACCGGGTGGAAGATCGGCTGGGTCACCGGGCCGGCCGCGCTGGTCGACGCCGTGCTGGCGGTCAAGCAGTTCCTCACCTACGTGAACGGCGCGCCGTTCCAGCCCGCCGTCGCGACCGCGCTGCGGCTGCCCGACAGTTTCTTCACCGGCATCGCGACGACCCTCGAGCACAAGCGCGACCTGCTGCAGGATGGCCTGCGGACCGCCGGCTTCGACGTCGCCCCCTCGCGAGGCTCGTACTTCGTCGTGGCGGATGCCACTCCCCTGGGCGCGACCGATGCGGCGGCGTTCTGCCGCGAGCTTCCGGCGCGCGCGGGCGTCGTCGCGATCCCCCTGACGGCGTTCGTCAGCGACGCGGCGCGAACCGAGTACGCCACCCTGGTGCGCTTCGCGGCCTGCAAACGCACCGAGGTGCTCGCGGATGCCGCGGCCCGCCTCGCCGAGCTGCGCTGATCCGGTCGCACCGAAGCCGGTGGGCCGTGCTCGATCCCGTCAGATCTCGCGCGGCACGACCGTGTATCGACGCAGCTGCAGGGCGGGGTTCACGCGACGAACCCGCTCGACGTCATCGAGCGAGACGTCCGCGAGCGCGAGCCCGGTGGTCGTGCCGATCGACGCGCGCACGACTCCGGTCGGGTCGATGATCGCCGAGTGCCCCACGCCGATCGGCGGGGTGTGGTCGGCGGCGGCAACGAACACCGTGTTCTCGATCGCGCGGGCGCGCAGCAGCGTCATCCACTGGTCTTCCTTCAACGGACCGCGCACCCACTCGGCGGGAACGAGCACGAGATCGGCGCCGGCGTCGACGACGACACGGGTCGACTCGGGGAACCGCAGGTCGTAGCAGGTGATGAGCCCGACGCGCACGCCATCGACCTCGAGGGTCTGGGGAGCGTCGAGCGCACCGGGCTCGATCCAGTCGGACTCACGCTGCCCGAACGCGTCGTAGAGGTGCTGCTTGCGATAGACCGCGCGCACGCCGTCGGCGGCGACCGCCACGACGGTGTTGCGCACCTTGCCGGAGACAGGCGCCGACTCGACGAGTCCCGCGACGACGACCACGTCGTGCTGCTGCGCGAGGGCCTGCAGGTGGGTGACGAACGGGCCGTCGAGGGGTTCCGCGTGGGCGGCGAGGCGCTCATCGAACGGGTCGACGAAATAGCTCGCGTACTCGGGGAACACCACGAGACGGGCACGGGATGCCGCGGCCCGCGCGACGAGCGCTGCGACCGCTTCGCGGTTGGCCGCAAGCACCTCGGTGGGTGTGAACTGGGCGACGGCGACGGTCAGCGCAGGAGAGGTCACCCGCCCATCCTCCCGCGTCGGCGTCGCCGCGCCAACCGCGGCGACGCGCCCGGGTGACCGGCCCGGATTCGACGGCCCTCCGGGAGCGTGCTAGGCTCATTCCTTGTGCCGCGGGGTGGAGCAGCTCGGTAGCTCGCTGGGCTCATAACCCAGAGGTCGCAGGTTCAAATCCTGTCCCCGCAACCACGGCGAAAGCCAGAGAGGCCGTTTCCGGAGAATTCCGGGAGCGGCCTCTTCGCGTTCTCGCCGGATCTTCCGTAGACGCGCGCGCTCTCGTAGGCTGACCCCGTCGGACCTCTCGGGAAGGTGCACCATGACGAACGAGATCGACGAACGGGCGAGCGTCGCGCAGATCACCGAACGACTGTCGACCCGGTATCCCCACCTCGACCCTCGCCACGTGGCCAGCGTCGTCGCGGCGGCCTACGACGGAATGAGCACGGCGCGTGTGCGCGACTTCGTGCCCGTGCTGGTCGAGCGCCAGGCCAAGGGTCTGCTGCGCGACGAGGAGGCACGTGCCGATCGGCGTATCCCGGCTTGACCCCGTCGTAGAGACACCCGTCGGGCGCTCGGCGCTCGGCGACGTCCTCCTCGCGTGGAGCGCCTCCCCGCCGGAGCACCGTCATGACACGGGTCGCCGCCTGATGCGCGAGCTCGCGCGCGAGCTGGAGGCCGCGGCATCCGTCGACATCGTCTCCGTCTGCGCACGCTGCGGAGGCACTCACGGCCGTCCCCGCGTCACCGCCGGCGACATCGCCGTGAGCGTCACCTACGCCGGGGATCTGGTGGTGGCCGCCGCTGCTCCGCACCACATCGCCGATGAGATCGGGGTCGACGCCGAGAACGAGGGGGCGGATGCCGCTTCCCCCCTCGCCGACCTCGCGCCCCTGTTCGCTCCCGCTCCCCCGCCGACGACCGTCGGGTGGACGCAGATCGAAGCCGCGCTGAAAGCCGATGGCCGCGGCATCCGCGTGCCCGTGGGAGACGTGGTCGTCGGCGAGGCGGTGCCGTCCGCGCTGCCGGGCGCCGTCGCTGTCACGGTGCCGGGCCGCGCAGAGCCCGTGCACGTCGCGACGTGGCACGGGATCGACGGCGTCGCCGTCAGCGTGGCGATCGTGGCGTCGTTGACAGCGGAGCCGTGAGCGGCGCCGGCTCCCCCGGTGCGCCACCCGCGGGAAGTTCCGGCAGCGTGGTCTCGAACAGCCACGCGTGCAGCAGCGTACGCACCTCGGGGCCGGCGATCTCCTCGGCCAGCGCCACGAAATCGTCGGTGCCGACGCTGCGCCCGCGGTGCCGCGACATCCACTCGCGCAGCAGCGTGAAGAACGGCCCGTCGCCGAGCGTGAGCCGCAGCGCCTGCAGGGTAAGCGCGCCGCGCTTGTAGACACGGTCGTCGAACATGTCGTCGGGTCCCGGGTCGGCGAGCAGCAGATCCTGGGGCAGCGACGCGAGCCGCGCGTGATGGGCGAGGGCCTTCTGATGAGCGGATGCCCCGCCCGACCGTTCCGACCAGAGCCATTCGGCGTAGCAGGCGAAGCCCTCATTGAGCCAGATGTGCCGCCAGAGCGTGACCCCCACGCTGTTGCCGAACCACTGGTGCGCGAGCTCGTGGGCGACGAGGCGCTCGAGGCTTCCCGCGCCGTCGATGTGGTTGGCGCCGAACACCCCCATCCCCTGCGCCTCGAGCGGGATCTCCAGGTCGTCGGCGGTGACCACGACGGTGTAGGCGGGGTGCGGATAGGGACCGAACGCCTCCTCGAAGACCGCCATCATGCGCGGCACATCGGCCAGGTCTGCGTGCACGCGAGCCTCGAGGGCGCGCGGATAGACCAGATCGACCGGCGGTGCGGTCGCGACCCGTTCGACGACGTAGCGGCCGATCTGCAGCGCGACGAGGTACGTCGACGTCGGTTCGGGGTGCGCGAAGGACCAGGTGGTTCGCCCACCCCGGGTCGACCTGCGAAGCGCGGGACCGGCCGACACCGTGTAGTCGGCCTCCGTCGTCACCTCGATGGCGTACGTGGCGCGATCACGGGCGACGTCGTTGCACGGGAACCACGTCGGCGCGCCAGTCGGCTGTGAGGCGACGATCGCGCCGTCGGTGAGCTCCTCCCACCCGAGCGCCCCCCACCGGGTGCGACGCGGGTGCGGCGAGCCGGAGTACGCGACCTCGAGGCGGAACGCATCACCCGCGGCGAGCTCTGCCGACAGCGTGATGCGCAGCTTGCGGTCGCTCTGGCGGAACGTCGCCTTGCGGTCACCGTCCACCCGCACCTTGCCGACCCGCAGGCCGACGACGTCGAGACTCACCGTGCGGGTGGCGGCGAGCGCTCGCCCGTCGAGCACGACGGTGCCCTGCAGGCGGTTGGTCGAGACGCGGTAATCGAGCCGCAGATCGTAGTGCTCGACGGCGATCGCGGCGTCGCCGCTCTGCGGGGTGTACGGGTCGACCGTCATACCCGCTCGCTCTGGTAGGCGCGCACCTTGACTGCCCGCCAGGGGCCGATCGGATTGCCGCTCCACCGTGAGCCGACCGGCACGGCCTCTCCGCGCATCACGAGGGAGGCGGGACCGACGGTCGCATCCGCGCCGATCGTGGCGGCCGGCAGGATCACGCTGTGCGGGCCGAGCGTGCCCCCGGGTTCGATCGTGACGGTGTCGATGCTCATCACTCGATCATGGAACAGATGCGTCTGAACCACACATCCGCGGTTCACCGTCGCCCCGTCGCCGAGGGTCACGAGATCGGGTTCGGGCAGCCAGTAGCTGTCGGTCCACACGCCGCGGCCGACCTTCGCGCCGAGGGTGCGCAGCCACATCGCGAGGGCCGGCGTGCCGGCCGCGCTGTTGGCGAACCAGGGCGCCGCGAGCATCTCGGTGAAGGTGTCCGCCACCTCGGTGCGCCAGATGAAGCTCGACCAGAGCGGATGCTCCCCGGGGTGGATGCGACCGACGAATGCCCATTTCGCCGCCGTCGTGATGAGCGCGGCGACCGCGCCTGCGACGAGCAGCACGACCCCCGACAACAGCACTGCCGCGACCCCGCCCCAGGCCTGGGAGATCGCCGCCAGGGTGAGGAGCACGCCGAGGCCGAGCCCGCAGGTCACGAACACCGGCACGATGCGGCACAGCTCCCACAACGTGCGCGCCACGCGCAGTCCCGGCCGCGGCCGGTAGGTGCGCTCGAGGTCGCCGTCGTTCACGATGCGACGCAGGCGCACGGCCGGCGATCCGAGCCAGGACGATCCGGGCTTGGCTTTGGGCGGTGCGACCGAGAGCACGGCGACCAGGCCGTCCTTCGGCACACGGTGCCCGGCGGCGGCGAGGCCGGAGTTGCCGAGGAAGGCGCGCTTACCGATGCGCACCGGAGCGAGCCGCATCATCCCGGCACTCAGCTCGTAGGTGGCGACCATGGTGTCGTCGGCGAGGAACGCCCCGTCGTCGACAGTCGTCAGCGAGGGGATCAGCAGCACGGTGGATGCCTCGACGTCGTGCCCGACCCGGGCGCCGAGCAGTCGCAGCCACACGGGGGTGAACAGGCTCGAGTACAGCGGGAACAGCACCGTGCGGGAGGAGTCGAGCAGGCGCTCGGTCGTCCACGCCTGCCAGGCGATGCGGCTGCGTACCGGGTGCTCGCCCTCGCGCAGCCCGATCGCGAGCAGTCGGACGAGCACCACCACTGCGGCGGCGTACGCGAGACCTGTCACGAGCGCGGCGGGGAGCAGCCAGGCCAACGCCCCTGGCACGGCATCTGCGACGGATGCCGCATCCCGCACGCCCTGCGCGAGCACCAGCCCGCCGAGCGCGAACGCGGCGATCGGCAGCAGACCGAGCACGGTCGAGGACGCCGCGTAGGCCCACAGCCAGCGCGTCGGAGCGGGGGGCCGCTCGGTCGCTCCAGGGTGGGCGGCACCGACACGAGCAGCCGGCGAACCCGCCCACCGCTGCGCGGCGCGAACGCGCCCGAACACCGCGGAGCCGGGCGCGATCTCGGCACGACGGCCGATCTTCGTGCCGGGCGCGAGGGTGCTCCGCGCCCCCACCGTCGCCCCCGCACCGATGCGGATGCCGCCGATGCGCACGGTGTCACCGTCGATCCAGTACCCCGAGAGGTCGACCTCGGGTTCGACAGCGGCACCCTCGGCGATGTCGAGCATGCCGGTGACCGGCGGCATCGTGTGCAGGTCGACGCCGCGGCCGATGCGCGCACCGAGGGCGCGGGCGTAGTAGCTCACCCACGGCGCCCCCGCCATGCCGATCGGGTCGATCTGCGCGTGCACCTGCTCCGCGAGCCACAGGCGCAGATGCACCGCGCCGCCGCGCGGGTAGTCGCCGGGCCGCAACCGCCACAGCAGCACGCGGGCGAAGGCGGCAGCGATCGCCATGCGCCCGAACGGCGTCGCGAAGAGCACGAGCGCGAGCAGCACGACGATCCCCGGGGTGTCCGGCAGCCACGTGAACCCCGGCCCCAGCCGCAGCAGCCAGCCCGCCGTGATCAGCCACGTCAGCCAGCGCAGCCCGCTGAGGATGAACAGGGGCGCTCCGGCGAGCGTCTGCAGCCACTGCATCGCCCGCGGCGTAGGGCGGGGCGAGCTGAAGGTGGTCGGCGCCTCGTCGTCATGACCCTCGATCGCCGCGGCCATCTGGCGCAGGCGCGGGAGGTCGTAGACATCCGCCATCGTGAACTCCGCTGCCCGCGCACGGATGCGAGAGACCAGCTGCGCCGCGGCGAGGGATCCGCCGCCGAGCTGGAAGAAGTCGGCGTCGTCATCGGACGGACGGATGCCGAGCACCGCCGCCCACTGATCGGCGAGCCAGCCGGCGGTGCCGGACAGGGAGGAGTCGGAGTCGGCGGCATCCGTCAATGGCCACGGCAGGGCCGCCTTGTCGACCTTGCCGGAGGTGCGCACCGGCAGATCCGGCACGACCGCGAGGAGCGGGATGAGGGGCGCCGGCAGCGAGTGCGCGAGCTCGGCGCGCGCCACGGCGCGATCGAAGTCGTCGGTGGGTACGACGTAGCCCACGAGCAGCGCGAGCCCGTCGTCGGAGTGCTGCACGACCACGGTCGCCGCTGTGACGGCCGACAGCGCCTGCAGCGCCGCCTCCACCTCGCCGAGCTCGATGCGACGGCCGCCGATCTTCACCTGGTCGTCGGCGCGGCCCTGGAAGACGAGTCCCTCGGGATCGGCGCGCACGAGATCGCCGGAGCGGTAGGCGCGCTCCCACCCCAGCGAGGGCATCGGCGCATACTTCTCGGCGTCCTTGGCGGGGTCGAGATAGCGGGCGAGGCCGACGCCGCCGATGATGAGCTCGCCCACCTCACCGTCCGCGACGCGGTCGCCCTGTGCGTCGACGACCGCGAGCTCCCAGCCGTCGAGCGGAAGGCCGATGCGCACCGGCACGGACCCGTCGAGCGGGGCGGCGCACGCCACGACCGTCGCCTCGGTGGGACCGTACGTGTTCCACAGCTCACGATCGGGCGAGACGAGCCGCGCGGCGAGCTCGGGCGGGCAGGCCTCACCGCCGAAGATCAACAGGCGTACGTTCTCGACCGCGTCCGGCGGCCAGAGCGCGGCCAGGGTCGGCACCGTCGAGACCACCGTGATGCCGTGGCCCACGAGCCACGGACCGAGGTCCTCGCCCGAACGCACCAGCGCTCGTGGCGCGGGCACGAGGCAGGCGCCGTGCCGCCACGCGAGCCACATCTCCTCGCACGACGCGTCGAAGGCGACGGACAGGCCCGCGAGCACGCGGTCACCCGGCGCGAGCGGGGCGTCGGCGAGGAAGAGCCGCGCCTCGGCATCGACGAACGCGGCAGCGGAGCGGTGCGTGACAGCCACGCCTTTGGGCGTGCCGGTGGACCCCGAGGTGAAGATGATCCACGCGTCGTCGTCGACCGTGGGCGGTTCGACGATCGGTACGGCGCTCGTGTTCGGATGGGGTGCCTCACCCGCCAACAGCTCCACCTGCACCGCGGACTCGGAACCGTCGCCGTGCGGCACGAACCGGCCGCCGGCGGTGACCACTCCGGCGACACCCGCCTCACCGAACACCAGATCGGCGCGCTCCTGCGGGTCGTCGGCGTCCACGGGGACGTACGCCGCCCCGGCCGCCAGCGTGCCGAGGATCGCGATGTACAGGGCCCGTCCTCCCGACGGCATGCGAATGCCGACCCGGTCGCCGCGACGCACGCCGGCCGCGTGCAGGCGGGCCGCGAACCGCCACACCTCGGCGAGCAGTTCGGCATAGCTGAGCGCGCCCCGACCGTCGTCGAGAGCGGATGCCGCGGGGTACCGCGCAGCGGTCTGTCGCAGCACGTCGATGAGCGTGCGCGGCGGAGCGGCCTCGGCCCCCCGATCGAGGTAGATCTGCATCGCGGCGGTCAGGAGGACAGCAGCGCGATCAGCTGCGCCTTGGCGAGGCGTGAGTATCCGGTCCTCCCCGCCGCGCGGGCACGCCCGCGCAGCTGCACCACTGTGAGGGCAGCGAGGTCGACGGCGGGCGCCGCAGCGGGCTTCGCCGTGATGGGGGCCGTCGGCACGGGTGCGGGCTCGGGCTTCACGTCCGACGCCGACCTCGCCTTCGGTTCGGGCTTCGCCTTCGGTTCGGGCTTCGCCTTCGGTTCGGGCTTCGCCTTCGACGGGGTCTTCGCCTTCGGCGCCGGCTTGGCCTTCGGCGCCGGCTTCGCCGTCGCGGAGGGCTTCGCCTTCGGCGCCGGCTTCGCCGTCGCGGAGGGCTTCGCCGTCACGGGCGCCTCGACCGCGTCCTTCTTGGCCGCCGCCGTGATCTTCCGGGTGACCTTGGCGGTCGCCTTCTCGAGTTGGGCGAGCGTCGCCGACGCCTTCTTCTCGATCTTCTTCGGGCTGCGCGCGATCTTCTTCTTCGAGGTGTTCGCGAGATCCTTGGCGTCGGCGGCGAGCGCTCCGAGCTTCTTCGCCTGCTTCTTGGGGAGCTCCCGGCTGAGCGCTTTCGCGTCCTTCGCCGCGTGGGCCGCGGCATCCAGGGCCGCGACGGCGGCCTTCGTCGCCTTCTTCTTCTCGGACATCTCGACCTCGACTCTCCGCAGCGCCATGACGTATGCCGCTGCGCGCAAGCAGGGTAGCGCAGCAACAAGAACGGCAGTCGAACGGGCGGCATTCCGACGTCGCATGCTGAGCTTTCGCTATGCACGGCCGGGTCGACTGGACGTCACCGGGCGGGCCACCCTATGTTAGGTAAGCCTTAGCTCATAAGGAATTCATCACCTCGTCGCGAAAGCGAGTGCGTCCGGCATGCTCGCCACCCTGGTCATCGGTCTGCGTGAAGGCCTCGAAGCGGCCCTGATCGTCGGCATCATCGCCGCGTTCCTGCGCCGCAACGGCCGCAGCCTCGTGCCGATGTGGCTGGGCGTCGGCGCGGCCGTGATGCTCTCGCTGATCATCGGCGTCACGCTCAGCCTCATCGAGGTCGCCCTCCCCCAGGCCGCGCAGGAGGGTCTCGAAACGATCATCGGGGCCGTCGCCGTGGTCTTCGTGACGCTCATGATCGTCTGGATGAACACACACGCCCGGGGGATGCGGGCAGAGCTCGAGTCCGAGGCACAGCACGCCCTCGGCCGCGGTGGCGCGACCGCTCTCGCCGTCATGGCGTTCCTCGCGGTGCTCAAGGAGGGCTTCGAGACGAGCGTCTTCCTGCTCGCCACGTTCTCCGCCGCCCAGTCGGCCGGTCTCGCCGCGCTCGGCGCCGTCGTCGGCATCGCGCTCGCCGCACTGCTCGGCTGGGGCATCTTCGCCGGCGGGGTGCGCATCGATCTCGGCCGCTTCTTCCGCCTGACGAGCGTGTTCCTGGTGCTCGTCGCGGCAGGCCTCGTCGTCACCTGCCTGCGGACCGCGCACGAGGCCGGCTGGCTCAACGCGGGCCAGCAGCGCACGATCGACCTCAGCGCGATCGTGCAGCCGGGCAGCATCCAGGCCGCGCTGCTGACCGGCGTGCTCGGAATCCCCGCCGACCCGCGTCTCATCGAGGTCGTCGCCTGGGTCGCCTACCTCGTTCCGGCGCTCTGCTACCTCTTCTGGCCGCGCCGCGCGCGCCCGAGCGCCGCCGGGGCGCAGCGCCTGCGCTGGGTGCTCGCGACCGGATGCCTCGTGCTCGCCGCCGCCGTCGCGCTCACGGCCTGGCTCATCCCGTCGCCGCAGGTCTCCTCTCTCGCGCTCGTCGACCAGGCCTCCCAGGCTCCCGCCGGCTCGGTCGTGATCGCCGATTCCGGCGCCGCGCGCAGTGCGGCGTTCACCTACGCCTCGGGCGCGACCGCCGATCTGCCGCTCGACGCCTCGACCGCGGCATCCGACACTCACCTGGGCGTCACCACGCAGCATTGGCAGCAGACGGCGACGACGAGCCCCGACGGTGCGCCGTCGACGATCACCCTCGACGCCCTGATCACGCTCGCCGGCGGCCGCGTGCCCGTCGGCATCAGCGCTGCGCAGAACCCTGGCCCCTTCACCGCGCAGTGGAACCGCACCGAGGTCGACGAGGTGTGGCTCACCGGGGCGGGGCTGCTCGACGCGAGCGCGCATTCCACCCTCACCGTGACCCTCACCGGCGGTGGGCTGCAGAACGCCCGTACCGTGAGCGTGACCGACACCGCAGCGATCGACGCGGTGACCGCCCCCGACGCCCAGAGCGTGGCGAGCGCGGCGGCCACAGCCGTCGAGCAGGGTGAGGGAGAGCGGGTGCTCTGGGGCGCCGAGGTTCCCGGCGCACTCGTGATCGCCGCCGCCGTGCTGGTGATCAGCGCCCTGCGCCACCGCGCCCGCGCCCCGCGGGGCTCGCACCCCGCACCGACCTCTCCCCCGCCCGAACCGCCCACCCCGGCGATCAGCATCGCTGCCGCCGACCACGGAAGGACCTCATGAACGTCCGCCTCCTGGCCCCACTCACCGCCGCCGCCACCCTCGCCCTCGTGTTGAGCGGATGCAGCGCGGGAGCCGCGCCCTCCGCGACCGCCTCCGGCGGCGCCACCCACGTCGCTGTGACGCTCACCGGCGACAACGGGGGCACCTGCAGCCTCGACGCGGCGACTGCCGCCGCAGGTCCGGTCACCTTCACGGTGACGAACCAGAGCGCGACCTCCATCACCGAGATCGAGCTGCTCAGCGGCGACAGGATCGTCGGCGAGAAGGAGAACCTCGCGCCCGGCCTCTCCTCCGCGAGCTTCACCGTCACCCTCGACGGCGGCAGCTACCAGCTCTACTGCCCGGGCGCCGCCACCGAAACCATCCCCTTCAGCGTCACCGGCCAGGCCGCGACCCCGACCGGCAGCGCCGCATCGCTGATGGCAGAGGGCACCCAGGGCTACGCGACCTACGTCGATGGCGTCGTCGACAGCATGGTGACCGCGGTCGCCACCCTGAAGTCTTCGATCGACGCCGGCGACCTCACGAAGGCGCAGGCCGACTACGCGCTCGCGCGTCCGTTCTACGAGCGCATCGAGTCCGATGTCGACGGGTTCGTGCTGCCGGGCCACTCCGCAACCGACAACGCGGGCAGCCTCGACTACCTCATCGACATGCGCGAGTCGAACCTCGATCCCGCCGTCGGCTGGCACGGGTTCCATGCCATCGAGCGCGACCTGTTCCAGGCCGGCGCGATCACGGCGTCGACGACGCAGCTCGCGGCCGAGCTCCTCACGAACGTCACCACGCTCGACTCGCTCGTGAAGACGCTCAGCTACAAGCCGGAGGACCTCGCGAACGGCGCAGCGAGCCTCCTCGAAGAGGTGCAGTCGGGCAAGATCAGCGGCGAGGAGGAGGCGTACAGCCACATCGACCTCGTCGACTTCGCCGGCAACGTCGAGGGTGCGCAGCAGGCGTTCGCCTACCTCGAGCCCGGGCTCACGACGCTCGACTCCGGGCTGACCCAGCAGATCTCCGCGCAGTTCGCCGCCGTCAACAAGCTGCTCGACGGCTACCGCGATCAGAGCGCGATCGGCGGCTACGTGCGTTACACCGACGCCGTGAAGGCCGCGGATGCCGCGACTCTGAGCCGTGCGGTGCAGGCCCTGCAGGAACCGCTTGCGCAGATCGCCGAGAAGGCGGCGACAGCCTCATGAGCGCGGCCGTGCCGCCGCGGGAGCCGTCGTCGCAGGAGTCACCGGATGCGGGGGTCTCCCGCCGCGGACTGCTCCTCGGCGCCGCAGCCGGCGGCCTGGTGGCGGGGGTGGCGAGCGGTTTCGCCGGCGGGCGCGCCGTCGCGGCGCAGCCGACCGCGTCGTCGGGCGACGTCGTGCGGCTCGACAATGCGGTCTCGTTCTACGGCGACGCCGAGCAGGCGGGCATCCGCACCCCTCCGCAGCGGCACTGCGTGTTCATGACGTTCGACCTGACCACGTCCTCACGCACCGATCTGCAGACCCTGCTCGCCACCTGGTCGGCGGCGAGCGCTCAGCTCATGCGCGGCGCCACGATCGGCCAGGTCGAGCCGTCGCAGCCGAGCGCCATCGGCGACGACACCGGCGAGGCCGTCGACCTCGACCCGGCGTCGCTGACCGTCACGATCGGCCTCGGTCCGCGTGTGTTCGGCGACGAGTACGGTCTCGCGGCTCAGAAGCCGCCGCTGCTGCGGGAGCTCTCGCGGCTCCCGAGCGAGGCCCTGGATCCGTCGCTCACCGGCGGCGACCTGTCGGTGCAGGCCTGCGCGGACGACCCCCAGGTCGCCTATCACGCGGTGCGGTCGCTGGCTCGCGTCGGCAAGAAGCTCGGCGCGGCATCCACCCGATGGACGGTGACCGGCTTCGGGCGGGCCTCAGCCGGAAAGGGGCAGTCGACGCCGCGCAATCTGATGGGCTTCAAGGACGGCACACGCAACATCGTCGACGACGCGGACTTCTCGCAGTTCGTCTTCACCGGTGATGGTCCCGACTGGCAGCGCGACGGCAGCTACCAGGTCGTGCGCAAGATCCAGATGCGCATCGAGAACTGGGACACCGACCGGGTGTCCGACCAGAACCGTGTGTTCGGACGCCACAAGCTCAGCGGCGCGCCGCTGACGGGCACGGTGGAATCCGACACCCCGGATTTCTTGAAGACGGATGCCTCGGGCGCACCCGTGATCGATCCGACGGCCCACATCCGGCTGGCCGCGCACGAGAACAACAACGGTCTGAAGATCCTCCGCCGCGGATACAACTACACCGACGGCATCAACCAGTACGGGTTCCTGGACGCGGGCCTGCTGTTCATCAGCTACCAGAAGGACCCCGCGCAGTTCGAGACGCTGCAGCGCCGTCTCGGCTCGTCGGACGCGCTGAACGAGTACATCTCGCACATCGGCTCGGGCATCTTCTTCGTGCCGTCCGCAGCCCGGTCGGGGACATACCTCGCGCAGGGCGCGTTCGCCTGAGTTGCGTGGCGAGGCGGCCCGCGCGTCAGCCGTCGTTCGCGGCGACGGCGTCGGCCAGCCCATCGAGGAACCGCGCGACCACGTCGAGATCGGCGTCGGAGTACGTTCCGGCGACGTCACGCATCGCGCCGAGGCTCTCGCGATAGTGCGCGAAGAACGCGGTGCGCGATGCCGGGAGGAGCGCGATCACCCGCGCGCGGCGATCGTGAGGATGGGGGCGGCGTTCGAGGTACCCCGCCGCCGCGAGCCGGTCGAGCAGTTTGGTCGTCGAGGCCGTCGAGATGCGCAGATGCCGGGCGATGTCGTGCGGACTGACCGGCTGCCCCTGCTGCTCGCGGATGATCAGCATGCGGAGCGTCGCGAGATCGGTGGCGTTCATCCCCATGTCGTCTTTGACGCCCGAATGCATGCGGTCGAGGGCGTCGTTCAGCGCCCGCACGCCCACGAGCACCCGCTGTACGGCGCTTTCGCGGGACGCGGGGTCGGGTCGATACTCGGACATGTGGACACTCCTCCACACCTCTTGTAGCATCGGACTCAGAGATCGCTAGTTTAGCTAGCAAAAGGGGAGAGCAACAGTGTCAGACGTCGAGCAGGTGGTCTTGCTCGACGAGCGCGCCGCTCCCGTCGGGACGACTCCCAAGAGCACGGTACACGGCGCCGACACCCCCCTGCACCTAGCGTTCTCGTGCCACGTGCTCGACGATGACGGACGGGTGCTCATCACCCGCCGCGCGCTCTCCAAGCAGACCTGGCCGGGCGTCTGGACGAACACCTTCTGCGGCCATCCCGGCCCGGGCGAAGACCTCGAGGCGGCGGTGCACCGCCGCGCGCGCGTCGAGCTCGGACTCGCCCTCGACGACGTGACGCTCACCCTCCCCGACTTCCGCTATCGCGCCGTCGACGCATCGGGCGTCGTAGAGAACGAGGTGTGCCCCGTCTTCGTCGCGCACGCGACAGGACCGCTGCATCCCGATCCGGACGAGGTCGCCGAATGGGCATGGGTCGAACCCTCGGATGTCGCGGCCGCCGTCTCCGCGGCACCGTGGGCGTTCAGCCCGTGGCTCGGGCTGCAGGTCCCCCGACTCGCCCTCTACGACACCGCCGCGAGGGCGGCGCGATGATCGCCCGCATCTCCGCGGTCGATCGCGCCGCCGTCGACGACGCGATCGACGCCTCCCTGGCACGGCTGCAGAAGCGAGGGGCCGGGCTCGGCGACGCCTTCGACGACCTCGCAGCCGCGATGGTCCGCGCGGCATCCGGCGGGAAGCGCTTCCGTCCCGCGCTCGTGCTCGCGGCGTTCCGCGCCTGCGGAGGTACCGACGGGCGCAGGGATGCCGCAGCATCCGTCGCCGCGGCGTTCGAGCTGCTGCACACCGCGTTCGTCATCCACGACGACGTGATCGACCACGACACGATGCGTCGCGGCGTGCCGAACGTCGCCGGGGAGTTCCGCCGTCGCGCGCTCGGTGACGGCGCCACACCGTCGGCGGCGACCGGCGTCGGCGAGGCGGCGGCGATCCTCGCGGGCGACGTGCTCCTCTATGAGGCGACCCGGCTGGTCGCGGCGGTCGATCTGCCCGCCGACCTGCGCTCCCGCCTTCTCGATCTGCTCGACGACGCGGTTCTCGTCTCCGCCGCGGGAGAGCTCGCCGATGTCGAGCATGCGGCCGCCGACGCGGAGGCCGAAGACGACAGCCTCATCGCGACCGCTCACGACAAGACGGCCGTCTACTCCTTCGCCGCCCCGCTCGCCGCCGGCGCCGTGATCGCCGGTGCCGACGAGACGGATGCCGCGGCGCTCGCCGCGTGCGGCACCCACCTCGGCCTCGCGTTCCAGCTCGTCGACGACCTGATCGGCGCGTTCGGCACCTCCGCGCAGGCCGGTCGCGACGCCGGCGTGGACCTGCGCGAAGCGAAGCAGACGCCCCTCATCGCCCTGGCCCGTCGCACAGAGGGGTGGCACGCGGTGCGCGACACACTCGCCGTCGCCCACACCGGTCCGATCGCCGTGCTCGACGCGCAGCGCGCGCTCGACGAGAGCGGCGCCCGTGCGGCGCTGGTCGCGCTCATCGACAGCGCCCTCGACGCCGCGCGCACCCGTGCGCAGGAGCTCGGCGCCGCGGCATCCGCCCTCGTCGACCGTGCCGCCGACGCGATCCGCGAGCGCATCCCGTGACCGACGCACCCGGCATCGCGCTCTACGACCGCACGGCAGCGGATGCCGCGGCCACCGTCATCGCGCGTTACTCGACCTCCTTCGCTCTGGCAGCGCGACTGCTCGGAAGCCGGGTGCGGCCCCACATCCGCAACGTCTACGCGCTCGTGCGCATCGCCGACGAGATCGTCGACGGTCCCGCCGCCGAGGCGGGAGTGGCCCGCGACGGCCAGGCGGAGCTTCTCGCCGGCCTGGAGGCCGAGGTCGCCGCGGCCGTCGCGCGCGGGTTCAGCAGCAACCTGGTGGTGCACGCCTTCGCCGGCACGGCGCGCGCGTGCGGCATCGGCACCGACCTCACCGCACCGTTCTTCGCGTCGATGCGCACCGACCTCGATACGACCGTGCACGACGCCCGCTCGCACGAAGAGTACGTCTACGGCTCGGCCGAGGTGGTGGGGCTCATGTGCCTGGCGGTGTTCGTGAACGCGGGGGCGGTCGCACCGATCCAGCCCGACGACAGACTCGTCGCCGGCGCCCGCGCGCTCGGACGAGCGTTCCAGGACGTCAACTTCCTGCGCGACCTCGACCACGACGCGGCCGGCCTCGGCCGCGACTACCTCGGCGCGACCGACGCCCGGTCCCGCGCCGACGTGCTCGACCGCATCGACGGCGACCTCGACCTCGCCGCCGACACCGTGCCGCTCCTCCCCCGCGACTGCCGACCCGCCGTGACCGCCGCCCACGACCTGTTCGCCGCCCTCTCGCGACGGCTGCGTCGAGCGGATGCCGCCGCGAGCCGTGTGCGCGTCCCCGACCCCGTCAAGGCGTACCTCGCCGCTCGCGCCCTGCTGGGCGCACGGCCCCGGCGCCTCGGGGTGCGCGGATGACGGGCCGCACCGCGATCGTCATCGGCGCCGGCATCGCGGGGCTCGCCACGGCCGCCCTCCTCGCAGACGACGGCTACACCGTGACGATCGTCGAACGCGGCGATGACGTCGGCGGTCGGGTCGGCACGTGGGACCGCGACGGATTCCGGTTCGACACCGGCCCCAGCTGGTACCTCATGCCCGACGTGTTCGAGCATTTCTTCCGTCTTCTCGGCACCACCACCGAGCGAGAGCTCGACCTCGTCCCGCTCTCCCCCGCGTACCGCGTCTACTCCGAGGGGTACGACGCCCTCGACGTGCCGAGCGGGCGGGGCGCGGCATCCGCTCTGTTCGAGAGCATCGAGCGCGGCGCGGGCGCGAAGCTCGAGCGCTACCTCGACTCCGCCGCCGACGCCTACGACCTCGCCGTCTCGCGCTTCCTGTACGACCCGTACCTCGGGTACGCGGGCCTCGCCGACGGCGCCGTCGCGCGGCAGCTGCCGCGGCTCGCGCGGCTGCTCGTCGAGCCGCTCGCGTCGCGCGTCGAGCGCACGTTCACGGACCGCCGGCTGCGGCAGATCCTCGAGTACCCGGCAGTCTTCCTGGGCGGATCGCCGTACGGTGTGCCGAGCCTCTACCACCTGATGAGCCACCTCGACCTGACCGACGGCGTGCGGTACCCGCAGGGAGGCTTCACCGCCCTCATCCGGGCGATCGAGCGCCTCGTGCGGGCGCGCGGCGTCGTCATCGAGACGGGCGCCGACGTCACCGCGATCGACGTCGTGGCCGGGCGGGCGCGCGGCGTGCGGCTCGCCGACGGCCGCATGCTCGGGGGAGACGTCGTCGTGTCCACCGCCGACCGGCACCACACCGAGACGGCGCTGCTCGACGACGCACACCGCGAGCTGCCGGAGAGCTGGTGGGAACGACGCACGCCGGGACCGGGGGCGCTGCTGATCCTCCTCGGCGTGCGGGGCGAACTGCCCGAGCTCGCGCACCACACCCTGCTGTTCACCGAGCGCTGGCGCGAGAACTTCGACGCGATCTTCGGGGAGCCCTCGGCGATCCCCGACCCGGCGTCGCTGTACGTGTGCCGCCCGAGCGCGACCGACTCCACCGTCGCGCCGGCAGGCCACGAGAACCTGTTCGTGCTCGTACCGATCCCCGCCGATCCCTCGCTCGGCCACGGCGGCATCGACGGGGCGGGAGACGCGGGAATCGAACGGGCAGCGGATGCCGCCATCGCCCAGATCGCCTCGTGGTGCGGCGTGCCCGACCTCGTGGACCGCGTCGTCTTACGACGCACGATCACGCCCGCCGACTTCGCCGACGACCTGAACGCCTGGCGCGGCACGTCGCTCGGACTCGCGCACACGCTGCGCCAGAGCGCGGTGTTCCGCCCGCGCAACGGCTCGGCGAAGGTCCCGAACCTGTTCCATGCCGGCACCTCGTCGCTTCCGGGCATCGGGCTGCCGATGTGCCTGATCTCTGCCGAACTCGTCGCCAAACGGCTGCGCGCCGACCGCAGCGCGGCGCCGCTCGTCGAGCCGGCGGGTCGCTGACGTGCCCGGCCTGTATCTGCTCGTCATCGTCGTCTCCGCGGCGGGCGTCGCGCTGCTCGACGCGCGATACCGGCTGGCCCTGTGGGCGCGGCCGCTGACCACCGCGATCGCGGTGTTCGTCGGCACCGCGTTCTTCGTCGTCTGGGATCTCGTCGGCATCGCCGCGGGCGTCTTCGTGCAGGGTGACTCGCCGCTCTACCTCGGCATCGAGCTGGCCCCGCACCTCCCCCTCGAGGAGATCACCTTCCTGCTGTTCCTCTGCTACCTCGCCGCCGTCTGCGCCGGAGCCGGCAGCCGCCTCCTCGCGCGGAAGGAACCTCGATGACCTACGCGCTGCTCGTGCTCCCGTTCCTCGCGATCACCGTCGTCGTCACGCTGCTGAGCGCCGTGCGCCCCGGATTCGGACGGCGGATGGCGGCATCCGCCCTCGCCGCCGTCGCCCTGCTCGCCCTCACCGCCGTCTTCGACAACGTCATGATCGGCGCCGGGCTATTCTCCTACCCGCCCGAGCACCTGAGCGGCATCCGCATCGGACTCGCCCCGATCGAGGACTTCTCCTACCCGCTGTGCGCGGCGTTCCTCGTGCCTGCGATCGCCGCCCTCGTCTCGCGGCGCGAGAGGAGCGACGCATGAATGTCGTGCGCACCCTGTTCGTGTCCTCGCGGCCGGTCAGCTGGATCAACACCGCCTACCCGTTCGGCGCCGCCTACCTGCTCGCCACCCGCGAGATCTCCGTCACGCTCCTCGTCGGCGTGGTGTTCTTCCTCGTCCCGTACAACCTCGCGATGTACGGCATCAACGACGTGTTCGACTACGAGTCCGACCTGCGCAACCCCCGCAAGGGCGGTGCTCACGGTGCTGTGCTCGATCGGCGGCTGCACCGCGTGACGCTCTGGGCGGCGGGCCTCAGCTGCCTGCCGTTCGTCGTCTACCTCGTCATCGTCGGCTCCGCGCTCTCCTGGCTGGTGCTCGCCGCGAGCCTGTTCTTCGTGGTGTTCTACTCCGCGCCGCCGCTGCGCCTCAAGGAGCGTCCCTTCGCCGACTCGGCGACCAGCAGCATCCACTTCTTCTCACCGGCCGTCTACGGCCTCGTGCTCGCCGGGGCCACCTGGACGTGGGCCCTCGCCGCGGTCATCGGGGCATTCGCCCTGTGGGGGGTCGCGTCGCACGCCTTCGGCGCGGTGCAGGATGTCGCGGCCGACCGCGAGGCCGGCATCGACTCCGTCGCGACGGCGATCGGCCCCCGCGCGACCGTCTGGTTCTCGCTCGCCTGCTATGCGGCCGCCGCACTCGTCGTGACGGGGGGAGCCTGGCCCGCGCCGCTGGCCGCGCTGCTCGCCGTGCCCTACCTGGTCGCCGTGTGGCCGTATCGCGCGGTCACCGCCGAGACCGCGCACCGCGCCACCGTCGGATGGGATCGGTTCCTCTGGATCAATCAGTTCTCGGGGTTCGCGGTGACGCTGCTGCTCATCTGGTGGTGGCAGCTGGCGCGCTGAGCCTCGAATGCCCGACGGTGGGGTGGACGCCTGCGCGCCCACCCCACCGTCGGTTCACTGCGAGGAGAGCTGCAGCAGCGTGTTGATCGCCTGGGTCAGACGCGCGTCGGCCTCGCCGTACTTCGTCCAGTCGCCGGCCTGGAGAGCCGCTTGACGATCGAGCATCGCCTGCTTGGCCTCCTGGAGCGCCGCCTGGTAGGCGGTCGACGATCCGGTGCCTCCGCTCGCGGAGGGCGACGGCGTGGGCGTGGCGCTCGGGGTCGACGTCCCGGTGGGCAACGGGGATGCCGTCACACCGTTGTCGCCCGCGGCGGCGCCCGAGTTGCCACCGAACAGCGAGTCGAGCGCTGCCGTCAGGGTGTCCTCGAACGCGACCTGGCTGCCGAAGGCGACGAGCACCTTCTGGAGTGTCGGCAGCTTCGTCGCGCCGGACGACTGCACGAACACGGGCTGCACATAGAGCAGGCCGCCACCGACGGGCAGGGTCAGCAGGTTGCCGTTGAGCACCTGCGACTGACCCTGTTTGAGCAGGTTGATGAACGATGAGACGGCGGGGTCGGCGCTGAACGTGTTCTGCACCTGCCCGGGCCCGGGCACCGGAGTCGAGGCGTTGATCACCAGCATCCGCAGCTTGCCGTAATCGGCACCCTTCGTGCCGGCGGTGGTGCCGGCATCCGAATCGACCGCGAGATAGCCCATCAGGACGTTCCGCGCATTCGTCCCGTCGGATTGCGGGATGAACGAGGTGAACATCGAGTAGGTCGGCGAGGCCTGGCCCGGCATCTGCATCGTCATGTAGTACGGCTGCTGCAGCACGGTGTTGTCGGTCGGGTCGGCGGGAGTCGTCCAGGCGTTGTCACGCTGGTAGAACGACTGCGGATCGTTGACGTGGTACACGCCCAGCATCGTGCGCTGCACCTTGAAGAGGTCGGTCGGATAGCGCACGTGGCTGATGAGGTCGGCCGACATGTCGGCGATCGGCTTGACCGTGGACGGGTAGACGTTCTGCCACGCCTGCAGGAGCGGGTCCGTCGGATCCCAGGCGTAGAGCGTCACATGACCGTCGTACGCGTCGACGGTCGCCTTCACCGAATTGCGGATGTAGTTGACGTTGTCGAGCGCGACCCGCGGAGTGGGGTTGTTCGCGTCGGCGATGGCCTGGGACATGCTCGTCGTCGTCGAATACGGGTACTGGTCGCTCGTGGTGTAGCCGTCGACGATCCAGACGATGCGGCCGTCCACCACGCTCGGGTACGGCTCGCCGTCGAGGGTCAGGTACGGGGCGATCTTCTGCACGCGCGTTGCGGGGTCGCGGTCGTAGAGGATCTGCGAATCCTGGTTGATCGAGTCGGAGAACAGGATCTGCTCCGCCTGGAACTTGATCGCGTAGATGAGCCGGTTGAACACGTTGCCGATGTTCGGGCCGCCGTTGCCGTCGAAGGTGGTCTTCGTCTCGGTGCTGCTGCCGTCGCCGGCCGGGTAGTCGAGCTCGATCGGCGCGGTGCCCGCGGGGGCGCCGACGATCGAGTACGTCGGAGCGTTCGCCGAGAAGTAGACCCGCGGCTCGTACTTCTCGCCCGACGTCAGGAAGCCCGCGGACGGGATGCCGCGCTCGAGGAAGACGGGGTTGCCGTCGGAGGTGCGAGCGTTGCCCTTGGCGACCACAAGCCCGTAGCCGTGCGTGTAGATGAGCGAGGTGTTCTGCCACGTGCTGGCGGTCGTGCCGAGCGCGTTGAGATTGAGGTCGCGCACCGACACCAGGGTGTCCTGCGTCTGCCCGTCGATCGTGTAGCGGTCGACGCTCAGCGGGCTCTGGAACTGGTAGTACGACCGGTACTGCTCGAGCTGGGCCACCGTCGGCGGGATGATCGCCGGGTCCATGATGCGGATCTGCGCCGTCGTCTCGGCATCCGATCGCAGCTGCCCCTGCTGTGCCGTGGTGTTCGCGGAGAAGTTCGTCTCCTGCAGGTCACTCAGGCCGAAGCCCGCCTTGGTGCCGTCGATGTTGCGCTGGTAGTACTGGCTCTCGACGCTCAGCTGGTTCGGACGCACCTGCACGAGATTGACGATCCACGGGTAGCCGACACCGACGACGAGCGAGGTGATGATCAGCAGGGCCGTCGCGATCAGCGGGTAGCGCCACCGGCCGATCACGGCGGTGACGAAGAACAGGATCGCCACGAGCACGGCCACGATCGAGAGGATGGCCAGACCCGGGATCGTCGCGTTCACGCTCACGTATGCCGCCCCGGTGATGCGGTCGTCGGCGCTGGTGAGCGTCTTGTAGCGGTCGAGCCACAGGCTCACCGCCTGGAGCAGAAGGTAGACGCCGGCGATGATGGCGAGCTGCACCCGCGCGGGGCGCGAGATGCGCAGCTCGCGCTGGCCTACCCGAACGGAGCCGTACAGGTAGGACACCGCGGCCGTGAGCAGCAGGCAGATCAACACCACGGCCGACGCGAAGGCGAGGACGGCCGAGTAGAACGGCAGCGCGAACAGGTAGAAGCCGGTGTCGAGGTTGAACTGCGGGTCGCCGGTCGCGGTGTGCACGCCGTTGACCCAGAGGGCCGCGGTCTGCCACTGCGCAGATGAGGCGAAGCCGGCGAAGAGCCCGAAGAAGATCGGGATGCCCCACATCGCGAGTCGTCTCAGCGGCTCCACGACCTCCTGATAGCGGTCGAGCTGAGAGCTCAGCCGCACGTATACCGGGCGCAGCCGGTAGGCGAGGTTGATGACCAGCCAGGTCGGCACCGCCATCCCCAGGAAGCCCACCACGAACATGCCGATGCGCCACACCCACTGCGTGGTGAGCACGTTCAGGAAGCCGAGCTGGGAGTACCACAGCCAGTCCGCGTAGACGTTGGCGAAGATGAAGAACGCGGCCACGAGCAGCGCGATCACCACGAGGGAGATCGCGATGACGCGACGGGTTCGACTCGGACGGGTGGGCTTCGGCGCCGTGGCGGAGGTCACCCTGTCATCCTACGAGGCGGGCTCTGGAGGAACGCCGAGCATCTTCCCGGCGTCGCCGCGTCCTCCGGGTGTGTCGGGAGTGGTCAGGGCGTCGGCGTCGGCGAGACCGACGGCGCCGGCGAGGCCATGACCGTCGAGCATGTCGCCAGGGTGGAGGTGTCCCCGCCCGAGCCGATCACCGTGAGGTCCTTGACCGCGTCGTCGAGCGTCGAGACCGCGTAGACCGAGAGCCCCTGCGGGATGTGCCCGACGACCTCGTCGCAATTGTCGGCCGGTGCGAGGAAGTACTCGGCGCCCGAGGAACGGGCCCCGTACATCTTCTGGCGGATGCCCCCGATCGCCCCGACCTCGCCGGCGGCGTCGATCGTGCCGGTGCCGGCCACGTTCTTGCCGCCGTTGAGATTGCCGGGGGTGAGCGTGTCGATGATGCCGAGCGCGAACATCATCCCCGCGCTCGGGCCGCCGACGTTGAACAGCTGCAGCTTCACATCGATCGGGAAGTGGAACTGCGTCAGCAGCGACACCCCGATCAACCACGTGGACTGGCCGTTGATGATCTGCTGCTTCGGGGTGATGCTCACCTGCTGCGTCGCGCCCCCGCGTTGGATCGTCAGGCTCACCGGTGCGCCGTCCTTGGCCGCGATGATCGCACGCAGCGACGCGACATCCGTCACGGCGGTGCCGTCGGCCGATTCGACGACGTCGTCCTTCTGCAGCACCCCGTTGGCGGCACCGTCGGACTCGACCGAGTAGACCGAGAGGTAGGGCGTCACGGTGTACCCGAGGTGGGTGAGGGCCGCCGCAGTCGCCTCCTGCTGCGAATCGACCATCTGCGCCGAGCTCTGGTCGCTCAGCTGCTGTGAGGTCTGGTCGGGCGGATAGATCGCGTCGGCGGGCACGATCGAGCGCGACGGGTCGAAGAACGCCGGGATCAACTCGAGCCACGACGGACGAGCGTCGGCCGTCCCCACGACCTGCACGGTCAACAGCGACAGCTCGCCGGCTGTCGGGTAGGTGGTCGCACCGGAGACGGTGATGATCGGCACCTGCTGCTTCTGGTCGTTCTGCACGGTGCCCAACGTGTTGAACACCGGCCCGGGCGTCTCGATCACATACGCCGACGGAAGGAACGACAGCACGAGCAGCGCGACGAGCGCGACGACGAGCGCCCAGATGCCGGCGACCCCCGCGCGCGAGCGCGGACGCCGGGGCCGTTCGGATGCCGCGGGCCCGGTCTCGTCGAACAGCGTCACGCCGCCTCCGTCGTGTCGTTCGCGGCCGGCGTACGACGATCTGGCTCGTCCCGGGCATTGCGAGGGTGTGTGCAACTAGCGTAGTTGGCAGCTCGACATGCGGCTGAGAGGCGACTGAGGTGGCACACGACGACGACGATGCATCGCAGGGCGATGACCTGAACGAGCTGCTCCGGCGGCTGCTCGGCGGGGGCACGGACGGCGGCCAGCTCGATCCCGAGCTGCTCTCCCGCCTGTCGGGGATGAACATCGACCCGGCGACGCTGCAGCAGATGATGATGCAGATGCAGGCCGCCTTCGCCGGCGGCGAGGAGGCGACCTGGGAGATGGCCTCGCGCCAGGCCCTGCACATCGCCGGCCAGAGCGATCTCGCCGTCAGTTCCGCTCAGCGCAGCGACCTCGATCAGGCCTTCTCCCTCGCGAACCTGTGGCTCGGCGAAGCGACGACGGTCCCCGAGCTCGCGCAGCCGGGCGGTGCGATCACGCGCGCCCGCTGGGTCGAACTCACACTGCCGGTCTGGCGCGAGCTCGCTGAGCCCGTCTTCGGCAGCATCGCCGATGCGATGACGGCCGCGCTGGTCGAGCAGACGGGCGAGGAGTTCGGGGATGTCGCACAGGGCGCGGGCCGCCTCATGCGCACCGTCGGCGGCTCGCTGTTCGCCACCCAGCTCGGTCAGGTGGTCGGACGTCTGTCGATGGAGGTCGTCTCCGGCGGCGACGTGGGCATCCCGCTGCTGCCCGCCGGTCACGCCGCGATCCTCCCCCAGAACTTCGCGGACTTCGGAGCAGGACTCGAGATCCCCGACGACCAGCTCGCGCTCGCGACCGCCACCCGCGAGCTCGCGCACGCCCGCTTGTTCCGGCACGCGAAGTGGCTGCGCCTGGACGTGATCGCTCAGATCGGCGAGTTCGCCCGCGGCATCCGCATCGACGTGTCAGCTCTCGAGGACGTCGCGTCGCGCTTCGACCCGTCGTCGCCCGACGAGCTGCGCCAGCTGCTCGAGTCGGGGGCGCTCATCCCCCCGCGCAGCGACCAGCAGAACGCGGCGCTCAGCCGCCTGGAGGACGTGCTCGCGACCGTCGAGGGCTGGGTCGAAGTCGTCACCGCGGATGCGACCGCCCGTCTCCCGCACGCCGACCGCATCGCGGAGGTCGTGCGCCGGCGCCGCGCCGTCGGAGGACCCGCAGAGAAGGCCCTCGGGTCTCTCGTCGGGCTGGAGCTGCGTCCCCGCCGCGCCCGTGAGGCGGCCTCGATGTGGCGGGCGATCACCGACGCGGTCGGCGTCGCGGCGCGCGACGCCCTCTGGGACTACCCGGACCTGATGCCGACGTCGGCCGACATCGACGACCCGTCGACGCTCATCGCCCGTCTGCAGGCGGATGCCGCGGGCACGGCGCCCGAGCCGGACGAGTTCGACGACGCACTGCGCCAGCTTCTCGCCGAGGAGTCGGGCGACGCGCCACGCGCATCCGGCACGGATGACGAGCGCGACGACGACCCGACCGGCACCGCGGACGGCGGACGGCCGGTCTGAGGCGGCATCCGCGAGGGAATCGCCGCGGCATCGTCCGCCGTGGTCACCGGGGACGGGCGTCGCGTGCGACGGCTCCTCCCCAGCGCCCGCAGACCGCGACGCTCGCGCGAGTTCCTGTGGAGTCCCGCGACTGAGTCCTGCGGGCACGCACAATCGGGGCATGTACCGCATCGACCCCGCCCACCCGCCGCTGTGGCGCAGCCCCGTCGACGTGCAGTTCGGCGCCGATGCGCGGCTCGTGCTCCTTTCCCCGCCCGACTGGCAGCTGCGAGCGATCGCCGACCTCGTGACCGGAATCGGCGAAGGTTCTCTCGGGTACACCGCGCACCGGGCGGGTATCGACATCGAGAGCCTCGAGCGGTTCGTCGCAACGCTCGAGCCGGTGCTCGAGCGGGTCCCCCGGCCGCTGCGCTCGGTGGAGATCGCGGGCGGGCCGGGGGTCGACGAAGAACTCGTGCGCCTGGTGCGCCACCGGCTCGCGCCGTTCGCGCCGCTCGTATCCGAGGGCGCGCCTCGCCCACGCGGCACCGTTCAGGTGCTCGTCGCCAGCCACGCCGTGCATCCGGCCGCATATGCGGCCTCTCTCGGCGATGACGTCGTGCACGTCCCGGTGGTCTTCACCACGACGGGAATCACCATCGGCCCGCGCGTCGAACCGGGCGCGACGGCCTGCCTCGCGTGCGTCGACGCCGATCGGCGCGACCGCGATCCGGCGTGGCCGATGATCGCGGCTCAGCTGCTCACGGCGCCCACGCCCGAGATCGCCGATCACATTCTGGTCGAGGCCATCACGATGCTCGCCGGCTTCGTCTCCGGGGAGGAGGACCTCGCTCTCAGCGGCCACTCCGTGACGATCCCGAACCAGTCGATGCGCCGCGAGTGGCTCGCCCATCGCGCACATCCAGAGTGCGGATGCCGATCTCCTCGACGAAACGCGACACCCGACGCTCCGAGCGCCCCTCCCCGCGCGACCACGACAGCGACAGGCTTCGCGCGGCCCGCGTGATGCCCACATAGGCCAGTCGGCGCTCCTCGTCGACCTGCTCGAACGTCTGGGCGTACGAGATCGGCAGCAGTCCCTCCGACAACCCGACGAGGTGCACGTGGTGCCACTCGAGGCCCTTGGCGGCATGGAGGGTCGCGAAGGTCACCGTCTCCAGCGTCGGCTCGTGCTGGTCCTTCGCCCGGGCGAGCAGCGCGTCGGTGAACCCCTTGAGGGTCGTTCCGTCGGGCGCCTCGTCGGCCAGCCTCAGCAGGGCCGCGCGAGCCTCCCACGCATCACGGAGCGCTCCCCCCGCCGCGGGCGCCTCGTCGGTGTGGCCGAGCGAGCGGAGCACATCCCGCACCGAGCCCCGGAAGTCGTGCCCCGTGGGTGACACGGCTGCGGCTCGCAGCGCCATCACCGCCTGGCGCACCTGCGGCACGTCGAAGAAGCGCGCCCCGCCCAGCACCGTCACGGGGATGCCCGCATCGGCGAACGCCTGCACGAGCTCCGCCGACTGCGCGTGCGACCGGTACAGCACCGCGACCTCGCGAGGCGCCGTCCCCGACGCCAGCTGCGCCGCGACCGACGCGGCCACGCCCTGCGCCTCGGCTCGCTCATCGGGGTACGCCGTGAGCGACGTCGGCGGCGAGGCATCCGCCCTCCCCGCGGGCGGGTGCAGCTCAAGGGCGCCCGGACGTCCGCGCATGAGGGCGTTGGCGGTGCGCAGCACCTCGGGCACGCTGCGGTAGTTCGTCTCGAGGCGCACGACGCGGGCGTTCTCGTACCGCCGCTCGAACTCCAGCAGGAACCGGGCATCGGCGCCCGCGAACGAATACACCGTCTGGCTCGCGTCACCCACGACGCACACGTCGTGGCGCTGACCCACCCAGAGGTCCAGCAGATGCTGCTGCAGTGGCGAGACATCCTGGTACTCGTCGACGGTGAAGTGCCGGTACTGCTCCCGCACGGCCTGAGCGACACGCGGCTCCGCCTCGATCATGCCGGCGCACGCGAGGAGCACATCCTCGAAGTCCATCTGACGACGCTCATCCTTGAGCTTCTCGTAGGCCCGCATGAGTGCCGCGACAGCCGCGACATCCAACGAGCCGATCCCCCGGGGCCGGGCATCGACGTACGCCTCCACCGAACGCATGGTGACCTTGCGCCATTCGATCTCCGACGCGACGTCGCGCAGCGTCGCCGCCGACGGGTCCATGCCGATGCCGTCGGCGGCGTGGGCGAGCGCCCGCACCTTGCTGTCGACGATCGCGGGTACGGTGTCCCCCGCCACCTGAGGCCAGAAGAAGTTCAGCTGCGCGAGAGCTGCCGCGTGGAACGTCCGCGCCGACACCCCTTCGACCCCGAGAGCTCGCAGGCGCCCGCGCATCTCCCCCGCGGCCTTCGCCGTGAAGGTCACCGCCATCACCCGCTGCGGCGAGTAGGCGCCTGTCTCGACGCCGTGCGCGATACGGCGGGTGATCACCCTCGTCTTGCCGGTGCCGGCACCGGCCAGCACGCACACGGGGCCGCGGAGCGCGCGTGCGGCCTCCAGCTGGCGGTCATCGAGCCCGGAGAGCACTCCGGAGCCGGTCACGGCCGCTCCGCGTGCCAGGCCGTGATGAGACGGTAGGCGATCGAGGACGGACCGGGCAGCAGCAGATCGGATTCGCCGGCGAGTGCCCGACCGATCTCATCGCGGTGGAACCAGCGCACCTCGACGATCTCTTCGCCGTCACCCTGCGCGGCGGCATCGAGCGCGCGTACGAGGAAGCCGAGCATGAGGGAGCGAGGGTACGGCCACGCCTGCGAGCCGCGATATTCGACGTCGCCGACGGTGATGCCCGCCTCTTCGCGGATTTCGCGCACGAGGGTCTGCTCGAGCGACTCGCCCGCCTCCACGAAACCGGCGAAGCATGAGTAGCGCCGCTGCTCCCACGCGGCGTTGGCGCCGAGGAGCAGCAGATCGGGATCGGTCGGATGCCGCACCGCCGCGATCACCGCGGGGTCGGTGCGCGGGAAGTGCTCGCGCCCGCAGCGGGGGCAGTGCCGCGCCCAGCCGGAGGCGACCAGATCGGTGAGCTCACCGCAGGCGGGGCAGTACGGGGCATCCAGCAGCCATCGTCCGAGCGCGACGCCGGTAACCGCGAGCTCCGCCTCGGCAGGGACCAACGCCGCGGCGACGGCGCGCAGCGGCGAGCCGGTGGTCTCCTCCGCCGGCTGCGCGGCCAACGCGGCGAGCAGCACCGCGACGCCGTCGAGGCGCCCGAGGAGCGCCCACACGACGCGATGACCGGTGACCGCCGCGGGCGGGACGAGCTCCAGCGCACCGTCGGGTGTGAGCGACACCCGGTCGCCGCGCACGACCAGCACGCGGGTCGCCGGGTCGGCGCGGAGCGCGTCGACCAGGGCGGCGTCGGAGCGCTCATCGCCGGCCCGATCGAAGCCCGCCGTCGCGCCGTCCTCGGGCGCGTTACGTGCCGACATCGATCGCTCCTCCCAGGGCGTGGCGCCGGGCGAGGGGGGACCTCGCAACCTACCCTGAGGGCATGGCGCGCACCCCGTTCACTCTAGCCGCGAGCGTCACCGCCGCCGTTCCGGGTGCCCGCATCGTCGCCGCCGGCGCGCTCACCGATGGCGCGGCCGGACGATTCGACTCGGCCGTCGTCGTACTCGACGACGGCCGACGCCTCGCCGTGCGGGTCGCCGCCACCGTAGACGCCGCCGAGCAGCTGCGCGCCGAGGCACGCGCCCTCGCCGCACTGACCGATGGCGTGCGCGCGGTGCTCCCGTTCGCCGCTCCCGTCGCCCTCGGTCAGACCGTCGTCGACGGCTCCCCCGCGCTGGTCACCGACCTGATCGACGGCTGGCACGTCGACGCCGCGCAGATCCCGGACGGTCGCGGCGTGGCGACGGCGCTGGGCGCCGCGCTCGCTGCCGTGCACGCGCTCCCTGTCGCCGTCGTGCGTTCCGAGGGCCTGCCGGTGCGCACGAGCGATCAGGTGCGCGACGAGACCCGTCGTCTCATCGATCGCGCCGCCGCGAGCGGGCACCTGCCGCGCACCCTCCGGGCGCGCTGGATGACCGCGATCGACGCCGATTCGCTCTGGGAGTTCGAGACCGTCGTCGTGCTCGGCGGCGTCGACGCGGGCGCATTCGTGTTCACGGGCGACGACGACCTCCGCGTATCCGGCCTCATCGACTGGCACGGGCTGTCCGTCGGCGACGCCGCCGCCGACCTGCACTGGCTCGCGGCGGCCCCGGTGGCCGCGGCGACCGTGCGCGAGGCGTATGCCGCGGCATCCGTGCGCGCCGGCGATGCCCATCTCACCGAGCGCTCCCGCCTCTACGCCGAGCTCGAGTTCGCGAAGTGGCTCGTGCACGGACTCGAGAGCGACGATCACGACGTCGTCGCCGACGCGGCGAGCCTGCTGGCCTCGCTCGACGAGAGCACGCGAGGTGAAGACCTCACTCCGGTACGTCACAGCGATGTGCAGGCGGCGATGGACGTGCTCGACCGTGTTCCCGCGGCCGCCACGCCGCGCGGGGACACTTCGCTGCAGACCGACGCCTTCGACCGCGCCGACCTCTCGGCCTTCGGCGACATCGAGACGGGCGAGACACGTGACGACCTCGCAGTCGTCGACGGCGACGCCGACCCCGCCGGGGACGTCGACGACGATCCGCAGGCGACCCAACCGATCGAAGCCGCTTCATGGGGAGCAGGTTCCCGCACGATCCCCCACGATCCGGCTCCTCCGACACTCGACCTCGATCTCGACCCGGTGGCAGATGCCGACGAGGCCGAGCGGGCATCCCGCGCCGCCTTGCGCCGCTGGGCTGTCGGCGGGGACTGACCCCCGCGCGTCCTGGCGCAGGTCAGCCTCGCAGCACCAGGCCGTGCGCGACGTAGAACAGCGCGACGTCGATCTGGTCGAGCGGCACCCCGTGCCGGGAGTGGTAGGCGCGACGGTAGAGGTCGAGCTGCACCATCCGCTCGGCGCGTTCCGACGCCGTCCGCGGCGGCGCGCCCGTCTTCCAGTCGACGATCTCGATCCGGTCGCCGCGCCGGTAGACGGCATCGAGCTTGCATACGATGACGTGAGGGCGCCCGTCGAGATCGTCGAGTCGGAAGTCGATCTCGGTCTCCACCTCGATCGGTTGCAGAGGCGCCCACTCCGACGCGAGGAAGGCGTCGATGAGCGGCGCGAGGGCGGCAGGCTCAGCGACGCCGCCCGGTTCGTCCCCATCCCAGAGTTCGTCGTCGAGCCCCGCCCTGCCGGCGAGTCCGGCACGGCGCTCCACCCACGAGTGGAAGCTCGTGCCGATCCGCGTCTCACGGTACGGCCGCTCGGGGAGCGGACGGGACCGCGCGGCGACGGCCGCCGAATAGTCGGTCGTGAAGTCCTTGTAGGCCGAGGCGGGAATGCGGGTCGGTGCCGAACGATCGCCCCCGCGCCGCTGCTCGTCCCGTTCGACGAGAAGAAGCGACAGGTCCGGATCGAGGATGACGGCGTCCGCCGCCCGCACGAGCTCCGCCGCACGCTCGACCCTCGCCCTCCGACTGCCCAGCGCATCGAGCGGCCAGCTCACCGTACGCACCACGTCATCGGGGCGCTCGCCCGGATCGACGTCCACCGCGCCGCGCCCGAGCGCGGACGCGGCCTCCCGCAGGAACCGGCTCGCCGCCCGTGGCTGCACCGTTCCCGCCCAGGATGAGCCGGTGAGAAGCAGGTGGTCGCGCGCGCGGGTCACGGCGACATACGCCAGTCGGCGTTCCTCGGCGACCTGCCGGTCGCGGTTCTGCTCGCCGAACGCCTCGACCGCATCGCGCAGGGCCTGCTGGGTGGGAGCCTCGGCCGCAGACCACGCGAGGCGCGGGAGCCACGGGGCATCCCCGCGGAACTCGAAAGGCAGCGCACCGAACGTCAGCCATCCCTTGGCGTCGCGGCTCGCGGCGGGAAGCTCGTCCTCGACCATCCGCACGACCGCGACCGCGTCCCACTCGAGACCCTTCGACCCGTGGATCGTCAGCAGCTGCACGACGTCGGGCTCCGTCGGTTCCGGTCGGGGGGCGAGCTCGTCGACGGATGCCGCGTGGTCGAGCCACGCGAGCAGGCTGGGCAGCGACCGCGCATCGTCGGAGGACAGGAAGCCCGCGATCTCGGCCGTGAAAGCCCGCACCTGCTCGTGGGCGGTGCGCTGAGGCCCGCGGGCCTCGTTCGCGGCGAGCTCGAGGTCGAGGCGCAGCTCGCTCTCGATCAGTCGCACGAGATCGAGCACGGGAAGTCCCGCGGCTCGGCGCCAGGCCGCGATCACGCCGGCCGCCTCGCGCAGTCGGGTGCGCGCGGCCGGGGTGAAGCCGGCGAGCCAGCCGTGGTCGTCGCGCACGCGGGGGAAGAACTCGAGCGCGTCGCTGAGCGAGCCGTGATCGTCGGCCGCGGATGCGCGCAAGGTCGCGACGACGTCGGGGGCCAGGGGCTGGAGCGCCGCGTCGTGTCGCGCGAGCCGGGCGCCGAGCGCCCGCAGCTCGCGCAGATCGGCGACGCCGATCGCCCACCGCGGCCCGACCAGCAGACGGATGAGCTCCGATCCGGCGAGCGGATCGGCGATGACCCGCAGCGCCGCCACGATGTCGACCACCTCGGGGGTGTCGAGAAGCCCACCGAGTCCGAGCACGCGATGCGGCACGCGGTGACGCGCGAGGGCCTCGGCGAACACGCTCATGCGCCGCTTCGACCGGAACAGCACCGCGCCGGTCGTCGAGAGGCCCACGCGGCGGCGCTCGGCACGGACCCGCACGAACCACTCCGCGACCCGTTCCGCCTCGTCGTCGAGTGTCGAGGCCATCTCGAGGTCGACCTCTCCCCTTGCCGCACCCGGCCGTGGGCGGAGGGCCGCGACATCCGCCCCGCCGGCGAGCGGTGCGAGCAGCGCCGAGGCGATCTCGAGCACATCCGCGCTGTTGCGCCAGCTGGTCAGCAGGGAGAAGCGTTCGCATGCGCCACGAGTCACGAAGGCGCGCGGGAAGTCGTCGAGGTTGCCCGCACTGGCACCCCGCCAGCCGTAGATCGCCTGGTGCGGGTCGCCGACCGCCATCACGGCGGTGTCGGCGAACAGTGCCGCGAGCAACCGCGCTTGGACGACCGAGGTGTCCTGGTACTCATCGAGCAGAACCACCCGGAACCGTGAGCGCAGGCCCTCAGCGACATCCCGGTGGCGCTCGACGATCTGCAGCGCACCGGCCACCTGGTCGGCGAAGTCGATGACTCCGCGACGTTCCTTCGCCGACGCGTAGCCGGCCGCGAGACCCGCCAGCACCTCGAGGCCGTCGACCTTCTCGACGAACCGGGGGAAGTCCGCGTAGACGCTCACCCGTGCCGTCTCGGAGGGCCGTTCGAGGATGCCGCGGAACCGCGACGGGAACGCGGCCACGTCGCCGAGGTCGGCGAGGTTGTCGACGGCGGCGCCCGCGAGCCCCAAGGCCGCCGACACGATCGTGCCGAGCGATTCGCTGCGGCTCTCCAGCCGAGAATCGTCGCTGTCGAGCGCGACCCGCCGCATGAGAAGCCAGGATGCCGACTCCGACAGCACCTGCGCATCGGGGTCGCGCCCGATCAGCACCGCGTTATCGCGCACCAGGGCGTCGGCGAAGCTGTTGTAGGTCGCGACGGTGGGGCGATCGAGGAGGTCGTCGGGGTCGACGGCACCCGCCGCGGCATCCGCCCCCAGCCGTCCGGCGAGATCGGCGATGCGTGCCCGGCGCTCCGCGGCGGGGGCTCCGGCGCGCTCGAGCTCGCCGAAGGCATCGAGAGCGCCGACCGCGTGCAGCTCGTCGAGGCGGTCGACCAGGCCCGCCGCCTCGAACTCGGCGAGGCGCGCGAGGCGTCGTTCGATGCGCTCGGCGAGCTCGCCGGCGGCCTTTCGCGTGAAGGTGAGGCCGAGCACCTCGTGACGGGCGACCAGCCGGTTGGCGACGAGCCAGACGACACGCCCCGCCATCGTCTCGGTCTTCCCGCTTCCGGCGCCGGCGACCACCAGCGCCGGGCCCAGCGCAGCCTCGATGACGCGGGCCTGCTCGTCGGTCGGGGGGAACTGGCCGAGGGCCGCGGCGACCGCGGCAGCGGAGACGGTCACGGCGCGCTCACCGCTCCGACCACATGGATGCGGCACACACCGTGGGCGTGCTCGTCTCGGCAGTGCTGCTCGTAGGGCGCCGCGAACCGCGTGCCCGCCATCACGGCGATCGCGTGCTGCAGCCGGGCGATGAACCGCTCGCGGGCTTCGTCGTCGAGCGGCGCCTGCCGCGGTTCGAGGTAGGGCTTCGCCGTGCCGGTGTGCAGCACCAGCAGTTCGGCGCCGCCCGCGGGCAGGCCCGCCGACGGCGCGATCGCCCCGGCGTCGTGGGCGAGCTGGTAGGCGAGCAGCTGCGGGTTCTCGACCACGGCCTTGTCGGTGCGCGGCTCGGCCCGACCCGTCTTCAGATCGACGATCACGACGGTGCCGTCGGCCCGCCGCTCGACGCGGTCGACGACGCCGCGCAACAGCGCACGTCCCTCGCCGTCGTGGGGTGGCAGCGGGATCTCCACCTCGAACGGCGTCTCGCTCGCGAGCAGCTCACCGCCGCCCGCCGCGAAGTCGCGGAGGTACTGCGCCAGACGATCGACGAGGTCGCGGGCACGCTCGCGCCCGGCACGCTCGAGCCACTCGGATTCGAAGCCGAGCTCGTTCCACCGGGCGTCCACGACCTCCCACAACGCGACGGCGTCGGCGTCCGGCGCCGCCTCGAGCGCCGCGTGGATGAGCGTGCCGAGCCCGGCGACGGTGCTTCCCGCGTCGGCGCCGAGCTCGCGCACGACCCAGTCGAGCTCGCACTGCTCGAGCGCCGCGAGTCGGGAAGGCGAGACGCGGATGTCACCGTGCGCCAGCGAGTGCAGCGGGGCATCGGATGTCGCGGCCCCCACGCCGTACCAGTCGTCGGGGCGGGCCCCGGCGACACCGGCGGACGCGAGCGCGGCGAGCTGCGCCGCCGCCGACCTGTCGGGGACATCGGCGGTGACAGCCCGCCGCAGCTGGGCGACGACCCCGCGCAGCGTGAGGGCCGGCAGCGCCCGCGCCGCCTCCGCGTCGGGGAGCAGGGAGAACAGCCCGCTGGGGCGATGATCGTCGTCGGACGTCGCGGTCACGACGACCCGCGTGCGGGCGCGGGAGAGGGCCCGCACGAACAGGCGAAGCTCATCATGGAGCACGGCACGCCGCCGGTCGAGCACACCCGCAGCGGCCGTGACGCCGGCCGCGGCGTCGTGGAGGCGCCACGTGCCGAGCAGTGTGCCGCGCAGTCGGGTGTTGGGCCACACGCCCTCTTGTACGCCCGCGATGACGACGGTGTCGAACTCGCGTCCGAGCGCGGCTGCCGGGCTCAGCACCGCGACCACGTCGGCATCGGGGTCGCGGCCGAGCAGGTCGGGGGCGACATCGGTGGCGAGCACCGCGTGCACGAACCGCAGCGGGTGCGAGGCGGCATCCTCATCGCGCTCGGCGTCGCGCTTGGCGGCCTGGAACAGGGCGACGACCGCATCGAGATCTCGGTGGGCCTGATCGGCGACCGGGCCATGGCCGCTCGTCGCGGCCAGCCACACCGCCTGACGGCCGCTCGCTTCCCACGCGGTCCAGAGCAGATCGTGCGCGGTTGCACCGTCGGCGAGCTGCGCACGCATGCGCGAGAGGGCCTCGGCGGTGCGCACGACCGCCCGCCCCTCGCGGCTGTCGATCGCCGCGGCGTGCATCGGGTCGTCGAGCGCCGCGGCGAGCAGTTCCGCACCGGTGCGCCCGCCGCCGTCGCCGAGGTGGGCATGGCGAAGCGCCGTGCGCACCCGTCGCACATCGAGCGGATCGAGCCCCGCCGCCACGAGGACGTCGGCCGCGGCCGCGGGCGCCACCACCGCGTCGCCGGCCGCCAGCACCACCGTCAGCAGGTCGCGCACGGCGGGCACCTGCCCGAGCGGAACCCCCTGGCCCTGACCGCGCGTGGGCACCTCCCGGGCGGCGAGACCCGCCTCGAGCGCCTGCACCTGACGGGTGTCGTGCGCGATGACGGCGAGCTCGCCCCACGGCACTCCGTCACGCAGTCGGCGTTCGCGCAGGGTGCGCGCGATCTCGTCGAGCTCGTCGTCGACGGATGTCGCCACCACCGCGCGCAGGCCGCCGTCGCCGACCCATTCCCCGGCGGGTGCGGTGCGGTGCGCGACGCCCCCCGCGGCCCCGATGCGCACGGTCACGCGCCGCTGTGCCTCGATCAGGTCGCCCTGCGCTCGGTGCGGCTCGGTGAGCGCGCCGAGAGATCCGAGACGCGCGCCCAGCGCGGCGAGGTTCTCTGGCCTCGCCCCGCGATATGCGCCCGAGGCGAGGTCGGGGTCACCGAAGGCGACGACGCCGACGCCACGGTCCCGCAGCGCGGCGAGGAGGTCGACGCCGCCGGATGTCAGCTCCTGGGCGTCGTCGACGATCACGGCGTCGAGCCGCCGCACCGCAGCGAACACGGGGTGGTCGACGGGAAGAGCGCGCACCAGCTCGACGGCCTCGAGCGTGAGGCCCGCCGCGTCACGCGTCGAGGCGCGCATGTCGCCCAGCACGCCTTCGTACTCGGCGAGGAACGATGCGAGCGCCGTCCATACGGTCTCGGCCTCGGCGTCGGCGAGCGCGGCGATGCGGGCGGGGGTCAGCGCGAGCGTGCGCGCGTCGGCGATGAAGGCACGCAGCTCACCGCGGAAGCCGCGGGTTGCACGGGTGGCGGCTCCGAGCGCGTCCGGCCAGCGCGAGCGACCGGATGCCTCGTCCTCGGCGTCGCCGGCGAGGAGGTCGGCGAGGATCTGGTCGTCGTCGGACGCCGTGAGCAGCAGGGGCGGCTCGTCGCCGGTGTGCACGGCATGCGCGCGGACGAGCTGGAACGCGAACGAGGTGAGCGAACGCGCCGGCGGGCCTGACGTCGCGCGCCCGAGTGCAAGGGACAAGCGGTCGCGCAGCGCCGTCGCCGTCTGACGCGTGGGCGTGAGGGCGAGCACCGCGTCGGGGTCCGACCCGGCCGCGACGAGCGCGGCGGCACGCTCGACGAGCAGCGTCGTCTTGCCGGAGCCGGGAGCGCCCGTCACGACGCCCGTGAGCGCCGCGGGCGCCGAGCGCACCAGCGCCCGCACAGCCGCGTCGGCGGGGGGTGCGGTGTCGGACGTCACCCGACCACGCTACCGACGCCGCCCGACATCGTTCGCCGACAGCGTGACGTGCGCGGCCGGTGCGCCGCGGGGCGCAGGCTACGCTCGATCATGCGCCCGCGGCGGGCGCGCCCCGGCCACCGATCGCCCTCGCGATCGACGGGGACGACAGGGAGGACCGGGACGTGGAGATCCGCATCGGCATCGCGAACACGGGGCGCGAGCTCAACTTCGAGACCAACGAGTCGGTCGACTCGGTCAAGGCCCAGATCGCCGCCGCGCTCGACGACAACGCGACCCACATCTCGCTCGTCGACGCCAAGGGCAACACGCTCATCGTGCCGACGGCCGGACTCGCCTACATCGAGCTCGGCACCGAGGAGTCGCGTCGCGTGGGCTTCGTGGCCTGAGCACGATGGACATCGTCCTCGCGTTCCTCTTCGGCATCGGCATCGGGCTGGTGCTGCACTATGCGCTCCCGGGCCGCGACTCGCGCGGTGTCGCGCTGCTTCCGGCCGTCGGGGCGGTCGCCGGCGGTGCGGTGTGGCTGGCTCTCACCTGGGCGGGGTTGACCACCGACAACCCGCTGCTGTGGGTCCTGTCGATCCTCGCCGCGGTCGTGGTGACCGTGCCCGTCGGTGTCGTGCTCTCGCGCGTGCGCGCCACGCACGACGCGCGCGAGAAGTCCCGCCTCAAGATCGGCTGACGTCCCGCTTCCCCGCCACGGCGAGGCGGGGCATCCGATCTCTCAGGACTCGAGGCCCATCGCACTCATCCGGGCCGCGTGAGCGCCCATGAGTGCGGTGAAGACCGGCTCCACGGTGGCGTCCTCCTCGGCCGTCTCCGGCGAACGGCTGAGGGCCGCACGGGCGACGAGCAGGGTGTCGCCGACGAGACGCCGCCCCCACATCGCGAGCAGCGACCGCCACTCCTCGTCCGCGGAGATCGCGTCGTGGATGATGTCGGCGATCGCCTTGCGGTCGGTGTCGGCCTCGAGGATGCGCGCCACCCGGCGCCCGGTCTCGCCGTAGCTCGCGGCGAGCGAGCGGTAGAAGTCGTCGAGGATGCCCGCCGTCAGGTGCACGGTGAGCATGGTCTCGAGCGAGCGTTCCCCCTGGGTGCGACGACGGAACGCGTCGAGCTGCTCGCGGAAGGGCAACATCAGCGTCAGCGGGTCGTCGCCGCGCTCGCGGATGACCGCCACCAGCTGCTGGTGCTTGGTGAGGGCCGCCCCGGATGCGCGGGAGAGCGCCTCCTTCTGGGCGAGCGACGGCGTGGGCGCGATGAGGGCGCTCAGCGTCTCGAAGTAGCCGAGCTGCAGATAGGCCGCCTGGCCGAGGAACGTGTCGACGGGCGGGGCGAGCTCGGCGAAGTCGACGCGGGTCGCCCCCGACGCCTCGCCTCGGGTGCGCAGACGTAGCACGCGCCCCACGGGTCGACGACGACGGAACCAGTCCCACACGCACACCAGCGTAGGCGGATGCCGCTTCCGCACGCGATCCCATCCGTTCGGGGCCGTGCGCCGAATGAGTGACATGAGGTTCATTCCCACGAAAGTCCACGGAGCGCTCGACTACATCGTCGGCCTCGCCCTGCTGTTCGCACCGCTGATCTTCGGCTTCTCGTCGGTCGGAGGCGCTGCGGTCGTCATCCCCCTCATCCTCGGAGCAGGCCTCATCGTCTACAGCCTGTTCACCCGGTACGAGTGGGGCCCGTTCAAGCTCATCCCGATGCCGGTCCACCTCGTGTTCGACGTCGTGGCGAGCCTGTTCCTCGCCCTGTCCCCGTTCATCTTCGGCTTCTCGTCGTACCCGCCGAACGTGTGGCTCCCGCACGTCGTCGTGGGCATCGCCGTCATCGTCGTGGTGATCTTCTCGAAGCCCGCGCCCGGTCCCTCGGTCGGTCGCTGAGCCTCGTCGCTCCTCCCCCCGGAGCCGTGCCCTCCCCGCCTCGTGCGGCGGAGGGCACGGTCATGTCGGGCGGCGTACGGCTCCGGATGCCGCGCGTCGGCAGGTGCGCGGGCGGTGACCGGGTACCCTGGAGGGAGTGCCCCGGCAGGGATCGGGGCCCCGCGCCTGCGGCTGAATGAGGGCGTGGACGATCTCGCGGCGCAGACGCCGCCCTCATCAGACAGGTTCATATCGTGACGACGTTCGCCGATCTCGGCGTCGACCAGGACATCCTCGACGCACTCGCGCACAAGGGCATCGTGGATGCCTTCCCCATCCAGGAGCAGACGATCCCGCTCTCGCTCCCCGGCCAGGACATCATCGGCCAGGCCAAGACCGGCACCGGCAAGACCTTCGGCTTCGGCATCCCCGTGGTGCAGCGCCTCGGCGCCCACCCCGAGCCCGGCGTGAAGGCGCTCATCGTCGTGCCGACCCGTGAGCTCGCGGTGCAGGTCTATGAGGACATGGACCTGCTGACCCAGGGCCGCGCCACGAGCGTCGTGGCGATCTACGGCGGCAAGGCATACGAAGGGCAGATCGAGCAGTTGCAGGCGGGTGCGCAGATCGTCGTCGGCACGCCCGGCCGCCTCATCGATCTCGCCGGCCAGCGCCTGCTCGACCTGTCGAACGCGACCGAGGTCGTGCTCGACGAGGCCGACAAGATGCTCGACCTCGGCTTCCTGCCCGACATCGAGAAGATCTTCCAGAAGGTGCCCGCGGTGCGTCACACCCAGCTCTTCTCGGCGACGATGCCCGGGCCGATCGTCGCGCTGGCGCGTCGGTTCATGTCGAACCCGATCCACATCCGAGCCAACGACCCCGACGAGGGTCTCACGCAGGCGAACATCCGTCACCTGGTCTACCGCGCGCACTCGCTCGACAAGGACGAGGTGATCGCCCGCATCCTCCAGGCGGAGGGTCGCGGCAAGACCGTCATCTTCACCCGCACGAAGCGCGCCGCGCAGCGACTCGTCGACGAGCTCAGCGACCGTGGCTTCAACGCCGGCGCGGTGCACGGCGACATGAGCCAGGAGGCGCGTGAGCGCTCGATGGCGGCGTTCAAGGCGGGCAAGAAGGACGTGCTCATCGCCACGGATGTCGCGGCCCGCGGCATCGACGTCGATGACGTCACCCACGTCATCAACCACACGATCCCCGACGACGAGAAGACCTACCTGCACCGCGCGGGACGCACCGGCCGTGCCGGTCGCACCGGCATCGCGGTCACCTTCGTCGACTGGGAGGACCTGCACAAGTGGGCCCTGATCAACCGGGCCCTCGAGTTCGGCCAGCCCGACCCGGTCGAGACCTATTCGTCGAGCCCGCACCTCTACTCCGACCTGTCGATCCCGGCCGGCACGAAGGGACGCATCGTCACGGCGCCGCGCCGCGAGCCGCGTGAGCCCCGCGAGGCGACGAGCTGGGCGCCGCGCGAGGAGCGCACGCGCACGCGTCGTCGCACCGACCGTCCCGCGGCGGGCGACGCTGCGTCGACGGATGCCGCGGCTGCGCCGGCAGCGGACGGCGACGCCCCCGCGCGTCGGCGTCGTCGTCGTCGCCGCGGTGGCGGCGGGGCGTCTGCGGCGGGCGGAGAGACGGCCGCGCAGGCCTGACGACGGCTGACGCGGTGTCCGGCGGCGCTCAGGCGTAGACGGGCACCGTGCCGGTACCGCGCTCGATGATGCGGGCGACCATCTCGTCGCTCGTGGTGTTCTCGCCCGGCACGTTCGGCTTTCCCGCACCGTGGTAGTCGCTCGATCCCGTCACGATGAGGTCGTGTCGGGCGGCGATCTCTCGCAGCACGGCCTTGCCCGCGGCCGTGTTCTCGCGGTGGTCGATCTCGAATCCCGCGAGCCCGCGGGCGATCAGCTGCTCGATCGCGGGCACCGGGATCATGCGCCCGCGACCGGAGGGCACGGGATGCGCGATGATCGGCACCCCGCCCGCGCCCACCACGAGGTCGACAGCGGTGAACGGATCGGGCGCGTCGTGGGGCAGGTAGTACCCCTCGCGCGGGTGCAGAATGCCCTCGAACGCCTGCGAGCGGTCGGCGACGACGCCGCGGGCGACGAGCGCGTCGGCGATGTGGGGACGCCCGACGGTCGCCCCGTCGGTGGTCTGGGCGACGACGTCCTCCCACGTCAGGGGGTAGTCGCGGCCGATGGCGGCGACGATGCGCTCGGCCCGGCTGAGGCGGTCGAGGCGGATGCGCTCGGTCTCGGCCCGCAGATCGGCGTCGTCGGGATCGATGAGGTAGGCGAGCAGATGGATGCTGCGCCACTCGTGCCGGGCGGAGAGCTCCATGCCCGGGAGGAAGGTCATACCGAGGGCGGTGGTCGCCTCCGCAGCCTCGACCCACCCGGAGGTCGTGTCGTGGTCGGTGAGGGCGATCGTGCGCAGGCCGTGCCGGTGCGCGGCGCGCACGACGTCCTGCGGCGACTGGGTGCCGTCGGAGTGCACCGAGTGGAGGTGGAGGTCGCTCGGACCCTCGAATCCGCCGTGCGCCGCCATGTCTGCGAGCGTACCGGCTGACACACCGCAGAGGCTCCCTCCCGGCTTCTCCCAGACTGCCGACCTACGGTGGAAGGATGCTGCGCCTGACGGGGATCCTCGTGACTCTCGTGACCGCGATCGCGGTCGCAGCCCTCACCTGGCCGGGATTCTTCCGCATCGACGGGCTGTTCCCGGTGGCGCAGATCATCTCGTTCCGAGCGCCCGTCGTGCTCGCTCTGGCCGGCATCGCCGTGCTGTTCCTCCTGCTCGCAGTCGTGCGTCGGGTGCGGGCTTTCGCGTTCGCGATGACGCTCGTGCTGCTCGCCGGCGCGGCGATCGGCGGGGTGACGCTCACGTCCCGCGGGATGGGTTCGACGACCCTGCCCGAGAAGGACGCGAACAGTGTGCGCGTCATGACGTGGAACACCGCCGGCGAGGCCACCCCGCCCGACGACATCGCCCGCACCGCCGTCGCGATGTCGGCCGACATCGTCACGCTCCCCGAGACGACGATCGAGGTGGGTGAGAAGGTCGCCGTGCAGATGCGCGAGCTCGGCCATCCGATGTGGGCGTTCCACACCGAGTACGGCGTGGACGGCTGGGCCGCCGACTCCACGACGCTTCTCATCAGTCCCTCGCTCGGCGAGTACTCCGTGATCGCGTCGTCGCAGAACGGCACGAGCAACACGTCCACCGTGCCGAGTGCGGTGGCGATGCCCGTGTCGGGCGACGGCCCGATCATCGTCGCCGCCCACGCTGTCGCGCCGCGGCAGAGCGCGATGGCGGACTGGCGCCACGATCTGCAGTGGCTGGCCGATCAGTGCGCGAGCGCGAACGTCATCATGGCGGGCGACTTCAACGCGACCGTCGAGCACATGGCTCGACTCGGCACCGACGGCGGCACCCTCGGACGATGCCACGACGCGGCATCCGTCACCGGCAACGGCGCCGTCGGCACCTGGCCGACGTCGGTGCCGGCGCTGCTCGGCGCACCGATCGACCACGTCATGGCGACGTCGGCGTGGCGGGCGACCGGGTCGGTGGTGCTGACGGCGCTCGACGGGTCCGGCAGCGACCACCGGCCTCTGATCGTGCAGCTCGAGCGCACCTCCGGCTGACAGTGCCGTGCTGCGGTGCGAGACTGGAGGCATGGCTTCGAGCGACGACCAGACGACGACGGATGCCGCGGCTCCCGCGACCACCAACCGCAAGCAGCCCTTCCCCCGGGGTTTCCTCTCCTCCATCGGCTCCGGCTGGGCCGAGCGCCCCGAGTCGCTGCCTCCGGCGCGACCTCAGGCGCCCTACGCGGCTGCGCGGCGTGCCGCAGTCTCGGCATCGTTCCCCGGGCGCCGGCTGGTGCTTCCCGCCGGTGACTTCCAGGTGCGCAGCAACGACACCGACTACCCGTTCCGCGCGCACTCTGCGTTCTCCCACCTGACCGGGTGGGGTGCTGACACCGAGCCCGGCGCCGTTCTCGTGCTCGACCCCGTCGACGGCGGGCACACGGCCACGGTCTACTTCCGCGAGCGCGCGGATCGCACGACGCCCGAGTTCTACGGCAATGCCCAGATCGGCGAGTTCTGGGTGGGGCCGCGGCCCTCGCTCGTCGCCGTCGCCGCCGACCTCGAGATCGCGACGGCGGGGATCGAGGACTTCGTCGCCTCGGACGACGACCTGGTGCTCGATGAGGACGACGACCTCACGCGGGTCGTCTCCGAACTCCGCCTGATCAAGGACGAGTACGAGATCGGCCAGCTGCGTCTGGCGGTCGAGGCGACCGCCCGCGGCTTCGACGACATCATCCGCGCGCTCCCCCGCGCCGTCGCTGCGGACCGCGGCGAGCGCGTGGTCGAGGGGGCGTTCCACCAGCGGTCCCGGCTCGACGGCAACGGCGTCGGATACGACACGATCGCCGCATCCGGCCCGCACGCCTGCTACCTCCACTGGACTCGCAACGACGGGGCCGTCGTGCCGGGCGACCTCATCCTCGTCGACGCGGGCGTCGAGGTCGACAGTCTCTACACCGCCGACGTGACCCGCACTCTGCCGGTGTCCGGAACCTTCTCCCCGGTGCAGCGCCGCGTGTACGAGACGGTGCGGGAGGCCGCGGATGCGGCGTTCGCGGCGGCGCGTCCGGGCGTCACGTTCCGCAGCATCCACGAGGCCGCGATGCGGGTCATCGCCGAGCGCGTCGCCGAATGGGGACTGCTGCCCGTCACCGCCGAGGAAGCGCTGCACGCCGACGCGGGCGGCCAGCACCGCCGCTACATGGTGCACGGCACGAGCCATCACCTCGGCATCGACGTGCACGACTGCGCGCAGGCCCGGCGGGAGCTCTACTACGACGGCATTCTGGAGCCGGGCATGGTGTTCACGATCGAGCCCGGCCTCTACTTCCAGATCGACGATCTGACCGTGCCCGAAGAGCTGCGCGGCATCGGGGTGCGCATCGAGGACGACGTGCTGATGACCGAGTCGGGGCCGGTCAACCTGTCGGCCGACGTGCCGCGTTCGGCCGACGACGTCGAGGCGTGGATGGCGCGGGTCGCGGCATCCTGACGGGCGCGGCCGCGGCTAGGACGCGGGCGTCTCGTCGTCGGGACGGGATGCGGGCGGCGTGATCCGCTCGCCGTACCGGGGAGGTTCGTCGTCGATCGGCGAGCGCTCCGCAACGGGTGGGTGCGGATGCGGCGCCCGGTGGCCCACGACCTCGCGGGCGCGGTGGATGCTCGTGGGGGCGACGGTCACGTCGTAGCGCTCGGCGACCATCTGCATGACCGATGCGAAGTCGCGGCGGCGGCGCACCACCGCGAACATGAGCAGGCTCAGCAGCATGCCGAACGCGATGCCGACGATCATGACCCCGACGAACGTCTGGATCGGGACGTTGGCGGTGCCGAAGACGAAGATGAACGAGAACAGCATGCCGAGCAGCAGACCGTTCACTGCACCGCTGCGGGCGGCTGCGGCCCAGCCGAGCCGCCCGGTGACCCGCTCGACCGACCGCACGTCGTGTCCGACGATCATGATGTCGCGTGCGGGGATGTCGGCGGCGATGAGCGCCGAGACCGCCTTCTGCGCCCCTTCGTAGGCGGGGAAGGAGGCGACGACCTCGCCCTCCGGCGCCGGACCCGACATCATGCTCATGGCCCCATCATCCCACGCGGGTTCCTGTGTTCCGCCGAGGACGTCACCTCGCGCGCGACTACGCTGGTCGGGTGAGCACTCAGCGCGTCTTCGTGGCTCGGCTGGCCGGCTGCAGCGTCTTCGATCCCGCCGGCGACCGGCTGGGCAAGGTGCGCGACGTGGTCGTCATGTACCGAGCCGACGACTCCCCCGCCGTCATCGGTCTGGTGGTCGAGATCCCCGGGCGCCGACATGTGTTCGTCTCGATCGGACGGGTGACCTCGATCGCGAGCGGACAGGTCATCACGACCGGGCTCATCAACGTGCGTCGCTTCCAGCCGCGCGCCGGTGAGGTGCGCGTCATGGCCGAGCTGCTGGGGAAGACCATGCACTTCGTCGACGGGTCCGGCACCGCGGTCGTCGAGGATGTCGCCATCGAGCGCACGCGCCTCGGCGAGTGGGAGATCGGCCAGCTGTTCCTGCGCCGCCCGAAGACCAGCGCGTCGCCGTTCGCGAAGGGTCCGACGGCGTTCGCCGACTGGAGCGACGTGCGCGAGAGCAGCACGCCCGGCCACGAGCACACCGCCGAGCACCTCGTGGCGAGTTTCTCCGACCTCAAGCCCGCCGACCTCGCCAACACGCTCCTCGACCTCCCCGAGGATCGCCTGCTCGAGGTGGCGGAGGAGCTTCCCGACGACCGTCTCGCCGACGCCCTGGAGGAGATGCCCGAGGACGAGCAGGTGCACATCCTCGAAGCCCTCGGCGACGAGCGCGCCGCCGACATCCTCGACGCCATGGAGCCCGACGACGCGGCCGATGTGCTCGCCCAGCTCCCCGAGGACCAGCGCGAGGAGCTGCTCGACCTCATGGAGCCCGACGAGGCGGAGGACGTGCGCACGCTGCTGCAGTACGGGCCCGACACGGCCGGCGGTCTGATGACGTCGGAGCCCATCGTGCTCTCGGCCGACTCGACCATCGCCGAGGCGCTCGCCCTCATCCGCCGTCACGAGCTGCACCCCGCGCTCGCCGCCGCGGTCTACATCACGCTTCCCCCCTACGAGACCCCGACCGGGCGCCTTCTCGGCACGGTGCATTTCCAGCGGATGCTGCGCTACCCGCCGCATGAGCGGCTGGGTGCGATCATCGACGACACCGTCGACCCGCTGCCGGTCACCGCGACCGCGGGCGAGGTCGCGCGCCTGCTGGCGACCTACAACCTCGTGTCGCTGCCCGTGGTCGACCCGGCCCGGAGGCTGCTCGGCGCGGTGAGCATCGACGACGTGCTCGACTACCTGCTCCCCCGTGACTGGCGCTCCGCCGACAGCGCGGGCTCCACGACCACCCCGAGGACGCGGTGATGGCGCGCCGCGGCGGTGACGGGGCGTTCGACGCGCCCCGCGGACGCAACTCCGTGCTCGGGCGCTCGTCGCGTCCGTCCAACGACACGTTCGGCCGGTTCTCGAAGTCCTTCGCCCGCGCGATGGGCACGTCGGGCTTTCTCATCGGGATGTCGGTCGTGGTCGTGCTGTGGCTGGCGTGGAACATCTTCCTGCCGCGCGAGGCGCAGTTCGACCCCGCGGTCACGAACTTCACCCTCCTGACCCTGATCCTGTCGCTGCAGGCCTCGTACGCGGCGCCCCTCATCCTTCTCGCCCAGAACCGTCAGGACGACCGGGACCGGGTGCAGATCGAGCAGGACCGTCAGCGCGCCGAGCGCAACCTCGCCGACACCGAGTACCTCGCCCGCGAGATCGTCGCACTGCGTCTGGCGCTCACCGACCTCAGCCGCGATGTGCTCACGCGCGACTCGCTGCGCGACGAGCTGCGCGCCCTGCTCGAAGACCTCGACGCGCGGGCGACGGGTGAGGATGCCGCGGCCACCGAGGAGCGCGAGCGCAAGCGTCAGCGCGCCGAACGCCGCGAGCAGGCCGAGCGCAAGGCGGCCCGTGAGCAGCAGTGACCCGGCGGATCTGACCGGCCGGGTGCGCAGCGCGGTCGGGGCGGTCGTCGACCCGGAGCTGCGGCGTCCGCTGTCGGAGCTCGACATGATCGCCGACGTGCGCGCGGCCGACGGCGAGATCGTCGTCGCCGTGTCGCTCACGATCGTGGGCTGCCCGGCGTCGGATCGCATCGAACGGGAGGTGGCGGCGGCCGCCGCCGCGGTGGCCGACCGGCCGGTGCGGGTCGAGCTGGGCGTCATGACGCCGGCGCAGCGCGCAGCTCTCACCGAGCGCCTGCGCGCGGGGCGCCCCCGGGGCATCCCGTTCACCGCGGACTCGCTCACCCGGGTGATCGCGGTCACGAGCGGCAAAGGCGGTGTCGGCAAGTCGACGGTCACCGCGAACCTCGCGGTCGCCCTCGCCGCCCGGGGCCTCACGGTCGGCCTCGTCGACGCCGACGTGCACGGCTTCTCGATCCCCGGCATCCTCGGACTCGTGGACGCCGAGGGGCGGATGCCGCACCCCACCCGCATCGACGACCTCATCGTGCCGCCCGTGGCCCACGGAGTGAAGACGATCTCGATCGGCATGTTCTTGCGCGAGGGCGAGGAGCGCAGCCCGGTCGCGTGGCGCGGCCCCATGCTGCATCGCACACTGCAGCAGTTCCTCACCGACGTGTGGTTCGGCGACCTCGACGTGCTGCTCATCGACATGCCGCCGGGCACCGGCGACGTCGCCATCTCGCTCGGGCAGCTGCTCCCCCACGCCGAGGTGCTGGTCGTGACCACCCCGCAGGCGGCGGCGGCAGAGGTCGCCGTGCGCAGCGGCCTGGTCGCGCGTCAGACCGGGCAGCGGGTCATCGGCGTCATCGAGAACATGGCCCCGCTGCGACTTCCCGACGGCACCGTGCTCGACCTGTTCGGCTCGGGCGGCGGGCAGGCCGCGGCATCCGCGCTCTCACAGGGAGACGGAGATGAGGTGCCGCTCGTCGCGTCGGTGCCGCTGAGTCCCGCGCTGCGTACCGGCGGCGACACCGGGTCACCGGTGACCCTCAGCGCCCCGGCCGACCCGGCGGCGGCGGAGATCCTTCGCCTCGCGGACACCCTCGCCCGGCGCCCGCGCGGTCTCGCCGGACGGTCCCTGCGCGTGGGGGTCTCGACTCAGGTCGCCTCGGAGTCGTAGGGCGGGATCTCGCCGTCGGCGAGGTCGAGGGAGGCGACCGCGATCGCGGCCGGGGCCGCGGCCCGCACCGCCGGCGCCGCGGGGGCGTCGTCGAGCAGCGCCTCACGAATGATGCGGCGGGGGTCGTACTGCCGCGGGTCGAGCTTTCGCCAGTCGACCTCGTCGAAATCGTCGCCCATCTCGTCGCGCATGCGCTCGCGGGCACCCTGGGCGTAGGCGCGAGCCCGCTTGGTGGCCTTCGCGAGCCACTCAGCCGCACGGGGCAGTCGCTCGGGTCCGAGCACGACCGCCGCGAGAACGCCGATGAGCACCAGCTTCTCGAAGGTCAGGCCCAGGAACATGGATTCAGGTTAGCGCCGCGCCTGCATGGGGAAGCTGAGGACGAGCCCTAGGCTGACGAAGAGGGAGTGAGCATGAGGGATCACAACGCTGACGCGCGGTTCATCGCCGAATCGACGATCGAGCCGGAGGCCATCGCCAAAGCGCGTGCGCATGCGTTGGAGCTGGGCGCGGAGCCGGTCGACCCCGCGCTCGGCGCGCAGATCGCCCTCCTTGCCGCCGCGTCCGCCGCGCTGAACATCGTCGAGATCGGCACCGGAGCCGGAGTGTCCGGGCTCTGGCTGCTGCACGGTGCGCCCCGCGCCATCCTCACGACCATCGACACCGAGCACGAGCACCTCGCGGCCGCCCGCCGCGCGTTCGCGGACGCGGGCATCGCCCCCGCGCGCTCACGGTTCATCACGGGTCGCGCGGTCGATGTGCTTCCGCGCATGAACGAGGCCTCGTACGACATCGTGCTGATCGACGCCGACCCCGAGAACGTGCTCGACTATGTGGAGCACGGGTTGCGGCTCGTGCGTCCCGGCGGCACCGTCCTAGTCGCGCGCGTGCTCGCCGGTGGCGCCGTCTCCGACCCGGTGCGCCGCGACGCGATCACCACCGCCTACCGCTCGCTCATCCAGGAGACCCAGGCCTCACCCGCGGTCATCGCCGCAGTGTCGATCGTCGGCGACGGACTGCTGCAGCTGACCACCGTTCCGTCGGCGGACTGACCCCGGACGCAGAGAACGGCCGGTCTGCACAGACCGACCGTTCTCGATGACGGATGCGTCGTCTCAGGCGGCGTTCACGACGCCACCGAGGACGTCGTAGAGCTCCTTGGCCTCGGCGTCGTTCACGGAGACGACCAGGCGTCCACCGCCTTCGAGCGGCACGCGGACGATGATGAGCCGGCCCTCCTTCACGGCCTCCATCGGACCGTCACCGGTTCTCGGCTTCATGGCTGCCATCGTGCTCCCCTTCCTGGTGGCTGACGATCCAGTCTATCGCTCCGGGTCGCCGGGCCCCGCACCGCGGGCCGTGCGGTTGTGGATGCCACACGGTCAGGGGATGCGCCAGAACGTGTTCGCGAGTCCGTAGACGTTGTAGATCCAGAGCCACTGCAGCGCGATGCAGACGAGGAGGACACCGACGCGCCACCACCACGCGCGCGCCACCGCGAGCGCACCCGCCGCGAGCGGGGCGACGGGGACGAGCAGGCGGAAGATGCTCGACTGCGGGAAGAACACGGCCAGAAGGTAGAGGAGGTAGCTCGCCGTCCACAGCCGCAGCTCCACCCCCATTCGCCGCACGTGCGGCTCGAACAGCAACAGCGTCGCGATGCCGACGAGAGCCAGGGCCAGCACGACGAAGCCGACGGCGGCCGGCCACCCCCATTGGGTCGACCAGAACGGCACGGCGACGGCGAATCCGTCGAACGGCGCGAAGTGCGGGCTCGCGTCCGCGATCCAGTTGCGGCGCCAGGAGAGCTCGGTGAGAAGGTACGCGTTCGGGTTTCCCGTGACCCACCCGGCGATGAACTGCCACGCGAAGCCGGCGACCACGCCCAGCGCTCCGAGGGAGAGGATGTGGGCGACGTCACGTCCCCGCAGCGGCTCGGTCCTGCGGTGCACCAGCCGCACGATGCCATGCAGGCCGAGGAACAGGGCGAAGGCCAGCACTCCCGGTCGGGTTGCGGCCATGAGGATGATGAGCGGATACACCCATCCGTATCGTCGGCGCAGCACCGCCCAGAGGGCGAGGAACAGCCAGAGGAGGAACAGAGACTCGGCATAGCCGACCTGGAACAGAGCGGCGAGCGGCCCCGATGCGAAGAAGGCGACCGCCCACATCGAGGAGGTCTCGTCGAGGCGCATCCGCGTGATCGTGAAGAGCACGATCGAGGCGAGGTAGCCGGAGATCAGCGAGATCGCGACGGCCCCCGCACCCCAGCCGCCGAGCGCCGTGCCGAGGCCCTGTGCGAGGTAGGCGTAGAGCGGCATGAACGCCCACGAGTTCTCGGTCACGAGGCCGGCGGTGTTCGTCGGCAGGTGCACCGGGTAGCCGTTGAGGGCTGTGAACCAGTACCACGCGGCATCCCACCCCACGGCGAGATCGCCGATCGTCGCGTGCGCACCGAAGCGCGACGACGCCGTCGACGCGGCCGCGGCGGCGACCATGAGAAGGGTCGTGACGACACGCGCGAGCAGGTAGATGACGGCGATCCGCACGAACGGCGGGAGCCCCCGCCAGGTGGTGCGCGCAGCGACAACCCGCGGGTGGTCGATCAGACGCTCAGCCATGCCCGCAGTCCGCGCTCGACGTCGTGGATCTGCCCAAGGGGGACGCGCTCCTGGTCGTGATGGGCGAGGCTCGGGTCGCCCGGACCGTAGTTGACGGCGGGCACGCCGAGCGCCGAGAAGCGGGCGACATCCGTCCATCCGTACTTGGGGCGAGGGTCGGCCCCGACGGCGGCGAGGAACTCCTGAGCGAGAGGGGCGTCGAGCCCGGGCCGGGCGCCCGGGGCGCTGTCGACGACCTCGACGTCGAAGCCGGCGCACACCTCGCGCACGTGCGCCTCTGCCTGTGCGACGCTCTTGCTCGGCGCGAAGCGGTAGTTGACCTCGACGACGCACTCGTCGGGGATGACATTGCCGGCGATCCCGCCGTGGATGCGCACCGCGTTCAACCCCTCGCGGTACTCCAGTCCCTCGACCGCCACGGTGCGCGGGCGGTACTCGGCGAGGCGGGTGAGAATGGGCGCCGCCGCGTGGATCGCATTCTCCCCCACCCAGGCTCGGGCGCTGTGCGCGCGCACGCCGTGCGTGCGCACGAGGGCGCGGAGGTTGCCGTTGCAGCCGCCCTCGACCGTGCCGTTGGACGGCTCGCCGAGGATCGCGAAGTCGCCCTGGAACAGATCGGGGCGCGTGCGGGCGAGACGCGTGAGCCCGTTGAGCTCGGCGTCGACCTCCTCGTGGTCGTACCACATCCACGTGATGTCGACACGGGGGTCGACCAGTTCGGCGGCGAGTCGCAGCTGCACCGCGACACCCGCCTTCATGTCCACGGTGCCGCGCCCCCAGAGGTAGGGCTCGCCGTCGACGTCGATGTCACGGGTCGGCAGGTTCTCGTTGATCGGCACCGTGTCGATGTGACCGGCGATCACCACACGCTGCGCGCGACCGAGCTGCGTGCGCGCCACGATCGTGTCGCCGTCGCGGTAGACCTCGAGGTGCGCGAGCGGGGCGAGGGCCTCGGCGATCGCATCGGCGAGGGTGGTCTCCTCGCCGGACACGCTCGGGATGTCGCAGATCGCCCGCGTGAGGGCGACCGCATCTGCGGTCAGGTCGAGGGACGGCATGAGGCCAGCCTAATCGGCGGTCGCGGCCCTGCCGCGCCGATAGCCTGGAGCACATGAGCGATGAGCGATGGGTGTCCGGACACGGCCTGCAGACGACGGCGGATGACGGCACGGTGCTCGATGCGTGGTACCCGTCGCCCGCGTCGGGTCGGCTCACCGGCACGGGTCTGAGCGACCTCGACGCCCTCGCCGGCGCCGACGACCGCCGCGGGGTGCGCATCGACGTCGTGTCGGTCGAGATCGACCTCGACGCCCCCGTCGCCTCCACCGCGGACGCTTACCTACGGTTGCACGCGCTCTCGCACCGACTGGTGCAGCCGAACGGGGTGAACCTCGACGGCATCTTCGTCCACCTCCCCAACGTCGCGTGGACGAACGCCGGGCCGATGCATCCCGATGCCGTCACGGCGCGCCGGGCGCACCTCGTGCGTGCGGGCATCCAGCTCGCGGGCCTCGACAAGTTCCCGCGCCTGCTCGACTACGTCACCCCGCCGGGCGTGCGCATCGCCGACGCGTCGCGCGTGCGTCTCGGCGCCTATCTCTCCCCCGGCACGACGGTGATGCACGAGGGCTTCGTGAACTTCAACGCCGGCACGCTCGGCAGCTCGATGGTCGAAGGCCGCATCTCGCAGGGCGTCGTCGTCGGCGACGGCAGCGACATCGGCGGCGGCGCGTCGATCATGGGAACCCTCTCGGGCGGCGGCACGCATCGCGTCTCGATCGGTGCACGCACGCTGCTCGGCGCCAACTCGGGCATCGGCATCTCACTCGGCGATGACTGCGTGGTCGAGGCGGGTCTCTACGTCACGGCGGGCACGAAGATCGTGCTGGCCGACGAGCCGGCGGATGCCGCGGGGGCACGCCCCGTCGTGAAGGGCGCGCAGCTGTCGGGCAGCGACGGGGTGCTCTTCCGGCGCAACTCCGTCACCGGCGCGGTCGAGGCCGTGCGGCGCACCGGCGTCGGCGTGACGCTCAACGCGATCCTGCACGCCTGAGGGGCGCATTCTCCCGGCGGGCGCTCCCGCGGCGAGGTCGCGACGCGGCGAGGTCGCGACGCGGCGTAGGGTCGCCTCATCCGCACCGAGGAGGCCGAGGATGAGCGCATCGCTGCCGAAGAAGCTGTACCGCACCGAGCTCGCGCGCCTGCAGGCCCAGCTCGTCGACCTCGAGGCGTGGGTGCAGCACACCGGCGCCCGCATCGTGGTGATCTTCGAGGGCCGGGATGCCGCAGGCAAGGGGTCGACCATCAAACGCGTCGCCGAATATCTCAACCCTCGCGTCACCCGCATCGTCGCTCTCCCGACGCCCACCGAGCGGCAGCGCACCGAGTGGTACTTCCAGCGCTACATCGCCCACCTCCCCGCCGCGGGCGAGATCGTGCTCATGGACCGCTCCTGGTACAACCGCGCGGGCGTCGAGCGGGTGATGGGCTACTGCACGGATGCCGAGTACCACCGCTTCCTGCAGCAGGCTCCGATCTTCGAACGCATGCTGGTCGACGACGGCATCCGGCTCCTGAAGTACTGGTTCAGCGTGTCCGACGTCGAGCAGGAGCGTCGCTTCCGCTCGCGGGCGAACGATCCGATGCGGCGGTGGAAGCTCAGCCCCAACGACCTGCTGTCGATCACCCGCTGGGAGGACTACTCCCGCGCGAAGGACACCATGTTCGTGCACACCGACATCGCCGAGGCGCCGTGGTTCGAGGTCGACAACGAGGACAAGCGGCGCGGGCGGATCAACATGATCACCCATCTGCTCACCCGCATCCCGTACGAGCGCATCGATCCGTCACCGGTCGAGGTGCCCCCTCGCCCCGCATCAGGCGGGTACGTGCGCCCGCTGCGCGATGAGACCGGGCTCGTACCCGACTACGCGGCGGCACTCGAGGCGCATCACCACGCGCACGTCAGTCGCGCAGCCGCACCGACAGACAGGTGACGCATCCCTCGAGCTTCTCGAACTCGCTGATCGGCACCGTGACGACGTCGAGTCCGCGCCCGCGCCAGAGCTCGGCGGTGCGGGGCGCATCCGCCGACATGAGCACGGTGCGCTCGTCGAGCACCACGACAGCGGTGCCGTGCTCCTCGGGCACCGCCGCGAACGCGGCGTAGCCCTCGCGGTCGTCGACGAGGGGTTCGTAGCCGACGATCGTGCCGTCGGGAAGTGCAGTGACCCCCGATTTCAGGTGCAGCACCCGCTCGACCGGGCGCGTGACGACCGTCCATCCACGCGCATCGAGCAGGGCAGCGAGCTGGGCGATACCGGCGGCGTTCGTGCGGGAGGACGCACCGACGTAGACCGTGCGTCCGACCTTCAGCACGTCGCCCCCGTCGAGGGTGCCCGGTTCGACGATCTCGACCGTCTCCAGACCGGATGCCGCCACCACCCGTGCGATCGTGTCCCGCTCCCCGCGGCGCGAGACGGCGCCCGCCCGGGCGAGCACGGCGAGGTCGCCGAAGACGATGACCGCATCCTCCACGAATACGCCGTCGGGCTGATCGTCGGCGGCCTCGGCCTCGAGGATCTCCCATCCGCGCGAGCGGAACGCCTCGACGTAACCGTCCCACTGCGCACGGGCCAACGCGGCATCGACCGGCACGCGGTCGAGGTGGGTCAGCTCGCCGTCGGCCAGACGGCTCGACGGCGGACGGACGATGAGACGCGGCATCCGGTCAGACGCCCGGGTACGACCGCTCCGGCGAGCCCGTGTAGAGCTGCTGCGGGCGACCGATCTTGGTCTGCGGGTCGGTGTTCATCTCGCGCCAGTGGGCGAGCCAGCCGGGCAGGCGGCCGATCGCGAACAGCACGGTGAACATGCGGGTCGGGAAACCCATCGCCTTGTAGATGACGCCGGTGTAGAAGTCGACGTTCGGGTACAGGCGACGCTCCTTGAAGTAGTCGTCGCTCAGCGCGATCTCCTCGAGCTGCTTCGCGAGGTCGAGGAGCGGGTCGTTGACGCCGAGCGCCTGCAGCACCTCGTCCGCCGACTCCTTGACGAGCTTCGCCCGCGGGTCGTAGTTCTTGTAGACGCGGTGCCCGAAGCCCATGAGCTTCACACCGTCCTCCTTGTTCTTGACCCGCTCGACGAAGCGCTCGACGCTCTCGCCGGAGTCGCGGATCTGGCCGAGCATCTTCAGCACGGCCTCGTTAGCGCCGCCGTGCAGTGGGCCGTACAGCGCGTTGATGCCGGCCGAGATCGAGGAGAACTGGTTCGCGCCGGTCGAGCCGACGAGCCGCACCGTCGAGGTCGAGGCGTTCTGCTCGTGGTCCTCGTGCAGGATCAGCAGGCGCTCGAGCGCGCGGGTCACAACGGGATCGATGTCGTACAGCTCGCTCAGCACGCCGAAGTTGAGCTTCAAGAAGTTGTCGACGAACCCGAGGGCGTTGTCGGGGTAGAGGAACGCCTGGCCGACGCTCTTCTTGTGGGCGTACGCCGCGATCACGGGGAGCTTGGCGAGCAGGCGGATGGTGTTCAGCTCGACGTGCTCGGGGTTGTGCGGGTCGGACTCGTTCTCGTAGTACGTCGAGAGGGCCGCGGTCGCCGCCGACAGCACGGACATCGGGTGCGCCGTGTGCGGAAGCGCCGAGAAGAAGCGCTTCAGGTCTTCGTGGAGGAGGGTGTGACGGCGGATGCGTCCGTCGAACTCCTCGAGCTCCGCCGCGGTCGGCAGCTCGCCGTAGATGAGCAGCCAGGCCACCTCGAGATACGTGGAGTGCTGGGCGAGCTGCTCGATCGGGTACCCGCGGTACCGCAGGATGCCCGCATCGCCGTCGATGTAGGTGATCGCGGACTTGGTGGCCGCGGTGTTGACGAAGCCGTAGTCGAGGGCGGTGTGACCGGTCTGACGGGTCAGACTCGACACGTCGATGCTCGGGTAGCCGTCGGTACCCGTCAGCACGGGGAATTCCGCCGTGCGCTCACCGACCGTGAGGGTCGCCTTCAGCTGCTGCGTGTCTTCGTCGCTCACCGCGCCTCCTCGTGAGGGAAATCGTCGAGGTCGTTGCCGCCGAGCGGCAGGATGCGCATCGGGTCCTCGATGCACGCCGACTACAGCCTAGCCGGGCGGGGAGGGTACTCCGTTACCGCACAAAGGTCCGGGCGATCGTGTGGAGGATCACGACGAAGACGCCCGCAGACGGCTCGCTGCGGCCGCGATCCGCTCGTCGGTGGCCGTGAGCGAGAACCGCACATGCTGCGGGAAATGCGGGCCGTAGAAGTGTCCCGGACCCACCAGGATCCCGACCTCCGCGAGGCGCCCGAGGCTCTCCCACGCGTCACGTCCCTCGGTCGCCCAGAGGTACAGACCGGCCTCGCTGCCGTCGATGCGGAACCCCGCGGCCTCGATGGCCGGCTTCAGGATGTCGCGTCGCACCCGGTAGCGATGCTTCTGCTCGGCCACGTGCGCGTCGTCGCCGAGGGCCGCCGCCATCGCCCGCTGCACGGGCGCGGGCACGAGCAGACCGAGGTGCTTGCGGGCGGTCACGAGGCGGGCGACCACGTCCGCGTCGCCCGCGAGGAAAGCCGCGCGATAGCCCGCGAGATTCGACTGCTTGCTGAGCGAGTAGACCGACAGCACGCCCTCGAACCCGCCGCCCGTCACCGACGGATCGAGCACGGACGGCACCGGTTCGCTCGCCCACCGGCCGTCCCAGCCGAGCTCCGCGTAGCACTCGTCGCCGACCAGCAGCGCACCGAGCTCACGGGCGCGCAGGTAGGCCGCGCGAAGGGCGGCCGCATCCCACACGCGACCATCGGGGTTGCCGGGCGAGTTCACCCACACCAGTCGGGTGCCCGCAGGCCATTCCGAGGGATCATCGCTCGCCACGGCGGTCGCGCCGACCAGGCGTGCACCGACCTCGTACGTCGGGTACGCCGCCTGCGGATGGACGACGACGTCGCCCGATTGGAGGCCGAGCAGCAGCGGCAGCAGAGCGACCAGCTCCTTCGAGCCGATCGTGGGGAGCACCTGCGAGACATCCAGCCCGGGGACGCCGCGGCGTCGCGCAAACCAGTCGACGATCGCGTCGCGCAGCGGCGCCGTGCCGATCGTCTGCGGATAGCCGTGAGCGTCGGTCGCGTCGGCGAGCGCACGGGCGACGACCTCGGGCGTCGCGTCGACGGGAGACCCGACCGAGAGGTCGACGATGCCATCGGGATGCCGCCGGGCGGTCTCGGCGAACGGGATCACCGCGTCCCACGGGTAGTCGGCGAGGTCGGCGACCCCCACGGTCAGTGCCCCTGCGGCGGAAGGGCGGCGATGATCGGGTGGTCCTTCGGGATCACGCCGACCTTCGCGGCGCCGCCCGGCGAACCGATCTCGTCGAAGAACTCGACGTTCGCCTTGTAGTAGTCCTGCCACTCTTCGGGGAGGTCGTCTTCGTAGTAGATCGCCTCCACCGGGCAGACGGGCTCGCACGCGCCGCAGTCGACGCACTCGTCGGGGTGGATGTAGAGCGAACGCTCCCCCTCGTAGATGCAGTCAACGGGGCACTCGTCGATGCAGGCACGATCCTTCACATCGACGCACGGGAGGGCGATCACATACGTCACCCGTCCAGTGTAGTCAGGGGTGCGTGACCGGCTGCCGAGCGCGCCGAGCCCGGGAGAGCTCCGGCCAGGCGACGATGACGGCGGCCACGAGCGGCACCACGATCATCCAGACGTTCGCCAGCACGGGATGCAGCTGACTGAAGATGATCGATCCTCCCGCCGACGTCTGGGCCAGCACCCAGGTCGCCCCCATCATGCCCAGGGCGGCCGCGAGCACCGTCCACCGGTCACCCGACAGCAGCCGGAGCGCGAGCAGCAGCGCCGTGGAGCCGATGAGTGCGACGATGAGCCCGAGCGGCAGCCAGCCTCCGACGACGATCGAATGCGCGAACGCACCCGCCGCACCGTAGAACAGCCCGATCGCAAGGGCGAGCACGTATGCGCCGAGGCGCTGCAGCAGGGTCACGCCTCGATGCTACGCGGCCCACCCGAGTGCCCGCAGCGCGGCCGCCACGACGGCCGCCACCACCACCACGACGAGGAAGGGCGCCCGCAGGGCCAACAGCCCTGCCGCGACCAGCACGGCCGGAAGACGCGCATCCACGTGCAGGGCCTGCCCGCTGGCGAACGTCTGCACACCGACGAGCGCCGCCAGCAACGCGACCGTGAGAAGGTCCGCGATGCGCAACGGCCGGGGCGCCTCGAGGAGCGACGGCGGCACGAGATAGCCCACGACCTTGAGGGCGAGGCACAGCACGGCGGCCAGCAGCAGGGCGCTCCAGAGGGTCATCGCACGGCCTCCCCCGCGGATGCACCCGGCCCGCGCCCGCGAGCGCGCCGGCCGCCGATGTCGAACCAGCCGACGACGAGGGCGACGACCGCGGCGAGGATCACGGGCAGCCCCGGCAGAAGCGCCGGCGTGAGCACGACCGCCACAACGGCCGCGGCGATCCCCACGGCGATGGGCTGCGCACCGCGCAGTCGCGGCCACAACAGCGCGAGGAACGCCGCGGCGGCCGCCGCATCCAGCCCCCAGGCACGCGGATCACCCAGCACGTCGCCGAACAGGGCGCCCAGCAGAGTCGACAGGTTCCAGCCGACGTAGATGCCCACTCCCGTCACCCAGAACCCCACGCGGCGCGCCCGCGGCGCATCCTGAGCGAGAGCGACCGCCGTCGACTCGTCGATCGTGAACGGCGCCGCAGCGAGACGTCGACGCAGCGGCCCCCCGATGACGGGAGCCATGCGCATGCCATAGGCGATGTTGCGCACGCCCAGTAGTGCGGAAGAAGCGATCGCGGCGGGCGCCGCGGCGAGCCCGCCGGCGGCGATCACGCCGATGAACGCGAACTGCGACCCTCCGGTGAACATGAGCAGGCTCAGCACGCACGTCTGCCAGATGTCGAGTCCCGATGCCGTCGCGAGCGCTCCGAACGAGACGCCGTACGCGCTCGTGGCGAGTGCGACCGCGAGCCCCTGCCGCCATGCGCGCCGATGCTCGAGCGCGGATGCATCGGGGTCGGGCACCCGCCGAGCCTATCGGCGCGGGTGCGCGCAGCCGGGCATACAGCTACCCTTCCCGACATGGAGCACCGGATCTTCGATACCACTGTCGCGTCGGTCTACCCCTTGTATCAGGCGAAGCTCGAACGGAAGGGACGCACCCGGGAGGAGCTCGATGCCGTCACGACCTGGTTGACCGGATTCGACGACGACGCCCTCGCAACTCGACTGACCGGAGGCGCCACATTCCGCGAGTTCTTCGACGACGCCCGGCTGCCCGACGAGGTCGAACTCATCACCGGAGTCGTGTGCGGCGTTCGCGTCGAGACGATCGAGGACCCCCTTATGCAGAAGATCCGGTACCTCGACAAGCTCGTCGACGAGCTCGCCCGCGGAAAGGCGCTCGAGAAGGTGCTGCGGTCCGCATCCTGAGACGCGGACCGCACCGACTCACGCGTTCGCGTCCTGGCGCTTCAGACGTGCGGTGGCACGACCGCGCTCGGTCGCGTCCAGCACGACCTTGCGGATGCGCACCTTCTCGGGGGTGACCTCGACGCATTCGTCGTCGCGGGCGAACTCGAGGCTCTCCTCGAGGGAGAGCGTGCGCGGCGGCGTCATCGACTCGAACGTGTCGGCCGTGGAGGAGCGCATGTTGGTGAGCTTCTTCTCCTTGGTGATGTTGACGTCCATGTCGTCGCTGCGCGAGTTCTCGCCGATGACCATGCCCTCGTAGACCTCGTCCTGCGGCAGCACGAAGAAGCTCATGCGCTCCTGCAGCGCGATGATCGCGAACGGCGTGACGACGCCCGCACGGTCGGCGACGATCGAGCCGTTCTGACGCGTCACGATGTGACCCGCCCACGGCTCGTAGCCGTGCGAGATCGCGTTGGCGATGCCCGTGCCGCGGGTCGTCGTCAGGAACTCGGTGCGGAATCCGATCAGGCCGCGGGACGGCACGACGAACTCCATGCGCACCCACCCGGTGCCGTGGTTCGTCATCGTCTCCATGCGTCCCTTGCGGGCCGCGAGAAGCTGCGTGATCGCGCCGAGGTACTCCTCCGGCGCGTCGATCGTGAGGTGCTCGAACGGCTCGTGCACCGTGCCGTCGATCTTGCGCGTGACCACCTGAGGCTTGCCCACCGTGAGCTCGAAGCCCTCGCGACGCATGTTCTCCACGAGGATCGCGAGCGCGAGCTCGCCGCGGCCCTGCACCTCCCAGGCATCCGGCCGGCCGATGTCGACGACCTTGAGCGACACGTTTCCGATGAGCTCGCGGTCGAGGCGGTCCTTCACCATGCGTGCCGTGAGCTTGTGGCCCTTCACCTTGCCGACGAGGGGCGAGGTGTTGGTGCCGATCGTCATCGAGATGGCGGGGTCATCGACCGTGATGGCCGGCAGCGGGCGCACATCTTCGGGATCGGCGATCGTCTCTCCGATCGTGATCTCCTCGATGCCCGCGATCGCGACGATGTCACCGGGGCCGGCGGACTCCGCCGGGAAGCGCTCGAGCGCCTTCGTCTTCAGCAGCTCGGTGATGCGGGCGTTGGAGTGCGTGCCGTCGTGACGGACCCAGGCGACCGTCTGACCCTTCTTCAGCGTGCCGTTGAACACGCGCAGCAGCGCGAGACGGCCGAGGAACGGGCTCGAGTCGAGGTTGGTGACCCACGCCTGCAGCGGCGCCTCGTCGTCGTACGACGGCGCCGGCACGTGCTCGAGGATCGCGGCGAACAGGGGCTCGAGGTCGTCGTTGTCGGGAAGCTCGCCGTTGGCGGGACGATTCTGGGATGCCGCACCCGCACGACCCGACGCGTAGACCACCGGCACGTCCAGCAGTGCGTCGACATCGAGATCGGGCACATCGTCGACGAGGTCGCTCGCGAGTCCGAGGAGAAGGTCGTGACTCTCCTCCTCCACCTCGGCGATGCGGGCATCGGGACGGTCGGTCTTGTTGACGAGCAGGATGACCGGAAGCTTCGCCTCGAGGGCCTTGCGCAGCACGAAGCGCGTCTGGGGCAGCGGTCCCTCACTCGCATCGACCAGCAGCACCACGCCGTCGACCATCGACAGTCCGCGCTCGACCTCACCGCCGAAGTCGGCGTGGCCGGGGGTGTCGATCACGTTGATCGTGACCGGCTCTTCGGTGTGGATGCCGTTGTAAGTGATCGCGGTGTTCTTCGCGAGGATGGTGATGCCCTTCTCGCGCTCGAGGTCGTTCGAGTCCATCGCGCGCTCTTCGACGTGCGCGTGCTCGCCGAAAGATCCGGTCTGACGGAGCATCGCGTCCACGAGCGTCGTCTTGCCGTGGTCGACGTGCGCGACGATGGCCACGTTGCGGAGGTCGGGACGGAGGGCGTGCGCCATGAAGGGTTCCTTGCGAAGAGGGGGACGGCCCGGATCCGGACCGCCCCCCATCCTACCGTCTGGCGGCTCCACGCCGCCTGAGGCGCTTAGGACGCGTCCGGGTTGTCGAGGCCGAGGGCTGCGAGACGAAGCTCCCGACGCGCGTGCTGCACCTCGGGGTCGGGAACCGGCACCGCGGCCAGGAGGCGCTGCGTGTACGCCTCCTGCGGGTAGCGCAGGATCTGCTCACGGGTGCCGACCTCGACGATCTCGCCCCGACGCATCACCGCGATGCGGTCGGCGAGGGCGTCGATGACAGCCAGGTCGTGCGTGACGAAGAGGCACGCGAAGCCCTTCTCGCGCTGCAGCTCGCGCAGCAGCTCGAGCACCGTCGCCTGCACCGAGACATCCAGCGCACTGGTCGGCTCGTCGGCGACCAGCAGCTTCGGGTCGAGCGCGAGGGCGCGCGCGATGCCCACGCGCTGCTTCTGACCGCCCGAGAGCTCGTGCGGGAACCGGGACGAGTAGGCCAGCGGCAGTCGCACCGAGTCGAGGAGCTGCGACACACGTGTGTCGAGAGCCTTGCCCTTGAGACCCTGCGAGAGTCGGATCGGCTCGGCGATGGAGTCGCCGATCGTCATTCGCGGATTGAGCGAGCTCGACGGGTCCTGGAACACGATGCCCACGTTGTGGTGCACCTTGCGGATCGCGTCGCGGGTGGGCGTGGAGAGGTCGACTCCGGTGACAGTCAACCGCCCGGAGTGCACCGGGAGCAGGCCGATCGTGGCACGGCCGATCGTGGTCTTCCCGGAGCCCGACTCACCCACGAGACCCAGCACCTCGCCCTGGCGGATCTCGAGCGAGATCTTGTCGGCGGCGCGGAAGGCAGGAACGCGGCCGCGCTTCGGGTACTCGATCGCGACATCCTCGAACTTCACGACGACAGCGCGCTCGACAAGCGGGTCGGCGGCCGCGGCATCCGCGTCGATATCGCCGGCGTCGACATCCTCGAGGGTTGCCGTGATGTCGATGGCCTCCGATGCGCTCGAGCCTTCACCCAGACGCGGCACCGCGTCGAGGAGTGCCTGCGTGTACGGATGCTTCGGGGCCGCGAAGACCTCGGCGACCGTGCCGGTCTCGACGACGTCGCCCGAGCGCATCACGATCATGCGGTCGGCCATGTCGGCGACGACTCCCATGTCGTGGGTGATGAGCAGGATCGCGGTGCCCAGGCGCTCCTGCAGCGACCGCATGAGCTCGAGGATCTCCGCCTGCACCGTCACGTCGAGAGCCGTCGTCGGCTCGTCCGCGATGAGCAGCACCGGGTCGCACGAGATCGACTGGGCGATCATGGCGCGCTGGCGCTGACCGCCGGAGAGCTGGTGGGGGTACGAGGCGAAGGCCTTCTCGGGGTCGGGGAGCTCGACGAGGGTGAGCAGCTCGACAGCGCGGGTGCGGGCCTCCGACGGCGACAGGTGGAAGTGCTGGCGCAGCGTCTCGACGATCTGCGAGCCGACGGTGAGAACCGGGTTCAGCGCCGTCATCGGCTCCTGGAAGATCATCGCGACCTGACGCCCGCGCACCTGCTGCAGCTGGCTGGGGCGCAGCCCCACGATCTCGCGGCCGCGCAGCTTCGCGCTTCCCGCCACTCGAGAGTTGTTGGGCAGGAGGCCGAGCAGCGCCATCGAGCTCACGCTCTTGCCGGAGCCGGACTCGCCGACGATGGCGAGCACCTCTCCGGTGGCGACCTTGTACGAGACCTTCTTGGCCGCGGGCACCCAGACCCCGTCGACGCCGAAGTCCACCGAGAGGTCGTTGACCTCGAGGACCACCTCGCCGGGGGTGAAGCTGTGCGTCGTGGCGTTCATGATGCGGATCCTTCCGGGATCTCGGTGGCGTCGTGGCGACCCGGTTCGGTCGCCGACGCGGATGGGAGGATGAAGCTGTGGATGAGCGCGACACCCTGGTATTCCGACCGACCACGAGCATCGTGCTGTCGGTGAGCGGCTGGGCCCTCATCGGACTGGGAGGGGCGACAGCCGTCGGCTACGCGATCGCGCTCGGGGAGCCCCATCGCCTGTGGGCGCTCGTGCCGGTCGCGCTGCTCGCGCTGCTGGTGTGGGAACTCTTCTGGCGCCCGCGGGTGGTCGTGACGGACGCGGATGTCACCCTCGTGAACCCGTTCCACACCGTGACGGTCGCCTGGAGCAGCCTGATCGATGTCGACACGCGCTTCGCGCTGACCCTCGTCACCCCGCAGCGTCGCTACCGCGCCGCAGCCGCTCCGGCGCCGGGACCCCTCACGCGTCCGATCACCGGCGCCGCCAGCGCCCACCCGGCGATCGGACCGGCCGATCGCGACGGCGGACGACGCGCGTCGTCGGCGCTCGGGACCGACTCGGGCGACCTCGCGGCGATCGTGCGCGACCGCTGGATGCGCCTGGCCGAAGCGGAACGGATCCCGCTCGGCCGGGCCGACGCACAGCGCGCGCGAGTACGCATTCACCTGGCGAGCCTGGCGACCGTCGTGGCGCTGCTCACCGCGAGCCTGCCCGCGATCGCTCTGGCCTGAACGGATCACCTCAGCTCGACCTCGGCCTCGACCTCGGCGGGCACGTCCTGCACCGGGGCCTCCTTGGTGCGACGCCGCGAGAACCGACGGCTGCGCGGGTCGAAGGCCTCCCGCAGGGCATCGCCGAAGATGTTCGCCGACAGCGCGAGCGCCACGATGAAGAACGCCGGCCACCAGAACAGCCACGGCCGCACCGCGAACGCCGACTGGTTCGCCCCGATGAGCAGACCGAGCGATACATCAGGAGAGCGGATGCCGTAGCCGAGCAGCGAGATCGCCGACTCGAGCAGGATGGCGGCCGCGGCCAGCAGCGACGCCGAGACGATGATGACACCGGTCGCGTTGGGCAGGATGTGACGGAAGATGATGCGGGCGTCGGATGCCCCGGCAACCCGAGCCGCCTCGACGAACTCGCGCTCGCGCAGCGAGAGGAACTCACCGCGCACGAGACGGGCGATGACCATCCAGCTCACGGCGCCGAGCATGACGCCGAGGATCCACACGCCGACAGCGCCCGCGTAGTTTCCGACGACCGCGGCGAGCACGATGGCGGGGATGACGATGAAGACATCCGTGATGCGCATGAGCACCGCGTCGACCCAGCCGCGGTAGTAACCCGCGATGGCGCCGACGATCACGCCGAGCACGACAGCGATGCCGGTGATGAGGATCATCACGACGAACGAGTTCTGGATGCCGCGCATCACCATCGCGAAGTAGTCGCGACCGATGCGGTCCTGTCCGAACGGGTGGTCACCGAGCGAGAAGGGCCACAGCTGGAGAGTCGGGGCACCGTCGACGGCGATGTTCGGATCCGGATCCGTGTAGTTCCACTTCCACCACCCGTGGATCGGACCGATCCCGATGGCGGTCGTGGCGAACACGACGATCGCGAGCAGCACGATCAGGGAAACGACACCGGCAGGGTTTCCCAGGAATCGCCGCAGGATCAGGCGGCCCTGGCTGACAGAGCGGTGGTCGACGGTGTCGACGGAGCTGGGCAGAGAGGTGGACATCAGCGGACCCTCACTCTCGGGTCGAGTGCCGCGTAACTGAGATCGGCGAGGAAGTTGAACAGGATGGCCATGAACGCGATCACGAGGAAGTAGCCCATGACGGGGTACACGTCACCTCGGCCGAGCGAGTTCTGGAAGAGCGCGCCCATGCCTGGGATACCGAAGATGTACTCGGTGATGATCGCGCCACCGAGCAGGGCGCCGAGGTCGGTCGCAACGAGCGTCGTGATCGGGATGAGCACGTTGCGGAAGGCGTGGCGCACCACGACGACCCGCTCGGGCATGCCCTTCGCGCGGGCGGTGCGGACGTAGTCCTGCCCGAGCACCTCGATCATTCCGGCGCGCGCGTAGCGCGTGTAACCCGCGAACGAGATCGTCAGCAGCGAGACCGTGGGCAGCAGCAGGTGGAAGAAGGTGTCCAGCGCGGAACGCCACATGTTGCCGGGGTCGTATCCGGGAGTAGACGACCCGACCGTCGCGATCGGACGCCCGTTCATGTCGAACATGTAGCCCGGGAACGACTGCATGAGTCGGTCGATGATGATCAGGAACCCGATGAAGAACGCCACCAGGATGCCGATGCGGATGTTCTGACCACGGTCGTCGCCGCCCACGAGGAAGCCGACGAGAGCGCCGACGACGAGAGCGGCGATGGCCAGGATCGCGATCGTGCCGACCGTGGAGACATCCAGCAGCGGCTGCACGGCGAAGTACGACGCGATGCCGATGACCGCCACGATGCCGGCCGTGATGAGTCCGCGGCGGTTGTAGATGCCGGCCAGGATCGCCGCGACCGCGGCAGCGATGCCGAGGCTCAGCACGATGATGCCGACCGGTCCGATGGCGGGCTGGGCGAACCAATCGGTTGCGCTCATGTAGATCAGGAGACCCGCCGAGACCACGAAGGCGGAGGCGGTCGTGATGATGCGTCGCCGCATCTCGCCGCCGACGACCGCCTGGATGATCAGCGCGAGCACGAGACCGATCACGATCGAGAGCCAGATCGGCACCTCTGGTGAAGCGAGGAAGTTATTGTACCCGATCGCGACGAAGCTCTTGAGCATCGTTGCCGCAAGGAACGACGGGAGCGAGTACAGGAACAGGCTGATGACGGTGAACGTGATGTCGAAGCCGCTGTTTTCACGGATGGCCGACAGGATGCCGGTCGCGATGCCGAACAGGATCGCGAGGATGAGTGCCGCGGTGACCATCTGCACGGTCGAGAGCATGGCTGTCGGCAGCAGGTCGGTGACCTGCGCCCCCTGGAACGTCTGGCCGAGGCTGCACTGCCCGGCGAAGGGGACGAGGCATTTGGCGGCCCCGCCGATCCAGATGAACCACCGCAGCGGCGGCGGGACATCCAGGTTGCCGATCTGGATGCGCGCCTGGATCAACTGCTCCTTGTTGGGCAGGATCGAGGTGCGCAGGTCTTCAAGGGGATCGGTGGACAGCGCCACCAGGTTGAACATCACGAACGACGCCGCGACGAGAATCAGAACGGATACGCCGATTCTTCTGAGGATGAATCCGACCAAGGTGTGTTTTTTCCTCGCTCACGCGCGGAGCTCACCGGGATCTTCCGGCTCACCCCGCGTCGGTGATCACTGACAGAAGTTGGGGGTGGCGCCCTGTTCGGACGCCACCCCCAGCATCATGACCTTACTTGGAGCTGGTGCTCGACTGCACCGACCACTCCCAGTTGTTCCAGATCGGTCCGGTCTGGTTGCCCATGTACTGGACACCCTGAACCTTGCTGGAGACGCCGTAGATACCGGCGGCCTGGAAGAGCGGCAGGCCGTAGCCCTGCTCGAAGGCGATCTTGTCGATCTGCAGCTGCAGGTCCGTCAGCTTGCTCTGGTCGAGCGTCGTCTGGGTCTGCAGAGCCTGGTCGTTCGCGGCGGTGAAGCCGTTGTAGTTACCGCCACCCTGGCTGCTGAACAGCTGGGGGATCTGGGCGGTGCCCACACCGGGGCTGATCCAGCCGAAGAGCGAGGCGTCGTAGTCGCCACCGGCGAGCAGCGACGACCACTTCGGGTCTCCGCCGTCGACGACGTTGAATCCGGCCTGCTTGGCCGACGCCTGGATCGCCTGGAACTCGTCGACACGGTTGGGGTTCTTCGAGTTGTAGAGGATCTTCACGGTCGGGGTCTTGCCCGCGAGGAGGCTCTTGGCCTTCTCGATGTCGACCGAGTCATACGCGGCCGAGCCGTTCTGCGCGATGGTGGTCGCGTACTCCGACTGGTTGGGCAGCCAGATCTGCGAGTCCAGCGGCTTCGCGTCGGGGTTGACCGGCTTCACGATCGCGTCGACGATCTGCTGGCGCGGGATCGTGAGGAGGAAGGCCTGACGCACGGTCGCGTCGCTGAACACCGACGACTTGAAGTTCAGGTCGAGGTGGTCGTACGAGACCTGGTTGCCCGTGAGGACGGTCGCGCCGGTGATGGCCTCGAGCGACTTCTTCGTGTCGGCCGATGCCTGCGGGTAGACGATGTCGACCTCGCCGTTCTGCAGGGCGGTGACCTGGGCCGCGGCGTCAGGGATGACGCGCATCACGAGCTTGTCGATCTGCGGCTTGAGGTTGCCCGAGTAGTTCGGGTTGAGCGAGAACTCGAGCGACTGACCCGGGGTCCAGGCCGAGAGGACCCAGGGGCCGCTCGAGACCAGGAGGTCCTTGTCGGTCGGGAACGAGGTGATGTCGTAGCCCGTGTTGATGAACTTCGCGGCGGCCTCGAGCGTGGCGTTGGGCGCGACCGGGTTGGTCGGGTCGCCCTTCGGCAGGCCCTGGAGCAGCTTCGTCAGGTCGGCAGCCGACGTGAGGCCGGCCTTCTTCGCGACGATGTGCGCCGGCTGAGCCAGCGGCGAGAAGAGGTTCCAGTCGACGTAGGGCTGGCCGTAGACCAGGGTGATCGACGTGTTGTTGTCACCTATGGTCGGGAAGGCGGTGCTGTCGATTCCCGCGGTCGAACCCGCGATGGCGAAGTACTGCGTGCCCTTGGTGACGTTGCCGTCGGCGTCGAACGTGGCGTCGTCATAGTGACCCGAGGCGATCGCCCAGGCGAGGACCATGTCATCAGCGGTGATGGGCTCGCCGTCGGACCACTTCGCACCCGACTTGAGGGTGTACTTCACCGTCAGCGGGTCGTCCGAGGTCTTCTCGTACGTGCCGATGTCGGTGTTCGCCACGACGTTGAAGTTGTTGTCGGGGTACTGGAACGTCGCGTTGGTCAGGTATGCGTACTGACCGTTCGTGTCCAGGTTGCCCTGCGGCGTGTTGCTGTTGAGCGAGGTGAGGTCGTTGACGATGGCCTCAGTGACGGTGCCGCCCGAGCGGGGCTTGGTGGTGGTGCCGCTCGTGGTGCAGCCCGCCAGCAGGAGGGCACCCGCGGCTGCTGCCGCGATCACCACTCCGAGACGTGACTTCTTCAACTTGGTGACTCCTTATGAGAAGGGATGTGGCCCCACACGAAGTCCGAAAACTTCGCATGGCGCAGATACGGAAACCCTAAGCACGGCCATCCGCCTGTTCAAAGCCGGACCGGAAACCGTTACATACCCTTAACGCGAATGACGGTGCGATGCGCAATCTGCACAGTCGGGGTGCAGAGCGGGCCGATGCGCCTTTTACCTGCGCATCACGGCGGAAGCGGCATCCCGTGAAACGATGCCGGGGTGACCGAGACGACGCGTCCCTTTCCCGCCGAGCGCCCGCGGGCCGAGGGCTTCGACCGCACCCGGCTGCGCTGGGAGGTCTGGCTCGTCCTCGGCGTCAGCGTCGGCCAGTGGGCCCTGTACTCGGTGCTGTCGATCGTGCGCACGACGATCGAGACGATGTCTCGCGGCCAGACGGTCGGCGACGCGCAGACGCAGCTGAACCCTACGCAGGACGCCGCGGCGTTCTGGGACATCCTCTACCAGTTCCTCGATGTGTTCTTCAGCTTCGTGCTGATCGCGCTGGTCGTCTACCTGCTGTGGAGCGCGGGCGACAGCGCGCTGCGACGCATCGGGCTCGACTTCCGCCGATTCGGCGGCGACCTGGGTCGTGCGGCGCTTCTCGCCGCGGTCATCGGCGTGCCAGGGCTCGGGCTCTACGTGGTCGGTCGACTGCTCGGGCTGACCCTTCAGGTGCAGGCGTCGCCCCTGGATGCCGCGTGGTACACCGTCCCGCTCCTCCTGCTCGCGGCGCTGCGCGCCGGCGTGCTCGAGGAGGTCGTGTTCAACGGCTACCTCTTCGACAGGCTACGGCGGCTCGGCTGGTCGTGGTGGGCGATCATCCTCACCGCAGCGGGTCTGCGAGGGCTCTACCACGCGTATCAGGGAGTTCCCGCGATCATCGGCAACGCGGTGATGGGGGTCGTCTTCGGCTGGTGCTATCGCCGCTGGGGCCGGGTGATGCCGTTGGTGATCGCCCACACCCTCATCGACGTCGTCGCGTTCATCGGATATCCGCTCGCCGTCTCGCTCTGGCCGGGCGTCTTCGGCTGAGCCGCCGCGGTGCACCGTTGCGTCGTGCCTTCCGGTGCACAAGTGCGCTGGAAGGCACGACGCGCGACCTACGGCCGACCGTGCGTCGCGGAACGCTCCGTCCCACGGCTGCGGGAGCGGGCACGTGGTGACGTTCCCTCCACCGCGCGGCGAATGCGATCGCTGTGCACCGGTGTGAGGGGATGCACGGTCGATCCGGCGGTGCGGCGGGCAGGCTGGCGCGATGAGCGTCACTGCGTTCCTCGTCCCCTCACCGGTCCCCCCCGAGATCGCCGACGACGATGCTCCGGTCGGGCGTCCGCGCGACCTCCCCGGGTATCACCGCGTCCGACGCGGCGTCTACGCCCCTCAACATGAGTGGGACCGCCTGGCAGCGCGTGAGCGCTACCTCACGCGCGTGCACGCCCTGGCGGCGATACGCCCGAACACCGTGTTCTGCATGGAGTCCGCGGCGGCACTCCTCGGACTCCCGTTGTTCGGCGAGCCGCGCCGCATCCATGCCTTCGCTCCCGGGCTGCGTCGATCCACCTCGTTCGGCGATGTCACCGTGCACACCAGCGCGACTGCCCGGCGCGTCGACGCGGGCGGTACGATCGCCGTCGTCGACGCGGCCGACACATCCATCGACCTCGCGCACGTGCTGCCCCCGGCGTTCGGCCTCGCCGTGATGGATGCCGCGATCGCCGCGCACCCGGCAGCATCGACGATGCGTGACGAACTGCAGCACCGCCTCGAGACGCGCGCACCTGCCCACGGGAGGCGCCGCGCGGAATGGGCGTTGGGGTTCGCGGTCGCGAACAGCGAGTCCGTCGGGGAGTCGGTCAGTCGAGCCGTGATCTCCTGGCTCGGGTTGGAGGCACCCGAGCTGCAGTGCGTCTTCCGGAGCGAGGGTGCTCGCGATCGAACGGACTTCTTGTGGCGACGGGCGTCGGTCGCCGGGGAGTTCGATGGGTGGGACAAGTACCCGACCCACGATCCGCGAGCCGCACGGGCCGCATTCATCGCGGAGAAACGACGCGAGGACCGCCTGCGACGCCAGCTTCGCGCCGTCGTGCGATGGGAGTGGCGGGATGCGCTCCATCCGCACCGTCTCGAGCGGCTCCTCGCGCAGGCCGGTGTGCCACGCACCGATCGTCGACGCCCGTCGCTGCTCGCCGACGTGGGCCGCAACCCGCGCTCGACCTAGAGCCCCCGCACGAGCCGGGCGCCCACCGGGGCGGGGTGGGCGCCCGGCCGCCCTCACGGCGTCGACACGGCACGTTGCGCGGAGGGCGCGGGGCAGCGCGTTGCGCATCGTGGCTTCTCGCGCGGATGGGTTGCGGCAGAGCGGCGGGCGCTGCGGCCAGGGCGGCGGCGGCAGCAGACGGGCGACGGCCACGCAGCCGCGGCCGCACCGACGCAGCGGTCAGGCGAACGCCTCCACGGGCGGGCAGGCGCACACCAGGTTGCGGTCGCCGAAGGCGTTGTCGATGCGGCGCACCGGCGGCCAGTACTTGCCGCGCACGAGGGATGCCACGGGGTAGACCGCCAACTCCCGCGGGTAGGGATGCTCCCACTCCCCCGCGATGACCGACTGCGCCGTATGGGGCGCGTTCACGAGCGGATTGTCGTCGGCGGGCCATTCGCCCGCGCCTACGGCGATCGCCTCCGCCTTGATGGAGATCATCGCCTCGATGAAGCGGTCGAGCTCGGCCACATCCTCCGACTCGGTCGGCTCGACCATGAGCGTGCCCGCGACGGGGAACGACATGGTCGGCGCGTGGAAGCCGTAGTCGATCAGCCGCTTCGCGACGTCGTCGACGGTCACGCCGGTCTCGTCTCGCAACGGACGCAGGTCGAGGATGCACTCGTGCGCCACGAGCCCGTTCTCGCCCGTGTACAGCACCGGATAGTGCGACCGCAGGCGCTGAGCGACGTAGTTGGCGGCGAGCACGGCGTGCGAGGTGGCGTCGCGCAGCCCTTCGGGCCCCAGCATCCGCACGTATGCCCACGAGATGGGCAGGATCGAGGCGGAACCGTAGGGCGCCGCGGAGATCGCTCCGCCGTCGAAGCTGAACCCGCCGGCGTGCTCGTGGCGCTGCGCCTGGTCGTGCGACGGCAGGAACGGTGCGAGGTGCGCCTTGGCGGCGACGGGCCCGACTCCGGGGCCGCCCCCGCCGTGCGGGATCGCGAACGTCTTGTGCAGGTTCAGGTGGGACACGTCGCCGCCGAGGTCGCCGAACCGCGCGAATCCGAGCAGCGCGTTGAGGTTGGCACCGTCGATGTAGACCTGACCGCCCGCGTCGTGCACCGCCTGGGTGATCGCGAGCACGTCGTGCTCATACACACCGTGGGTCGACGGGTAGGTGATCATCAGCGCGGAGAGCGCATCGGCGTGCAGCGCGATCTTCGCGCGCAGGTCGTCGAGGTCGACGTTGCCCGCGTCGTCGCACGCGACCACGACCACGCTCATGCCGGCGAGCACCGCGGATGCCGCATTCGTGCCGTGTGCGGACGAAGGGATGAGACACACGGTGCGCGAGAGGTCGCCGCGGGACAGGTGGTAGCCGCGGATCGCAAGGAGTCCGGCGAGCTCGCCCTGCGAGCCGGCGTTCGGCTGCAGCGAGACGGCGTCGTAGCCGGTGAGCTCGGCGAGCCAGCCCTCGAGCTGCGTGACCAGCTCGAGGTAGCCCTCGACGTCCTCGGCGGGCGCGAACGGGTGGATCTTCGCGAACTCGGGCCACGAGACCGCCGCCATCTCGGTGGCCGCGTTGAGCTTCATCGTGCACGAGCCGAGCGGGATCATGCCGCGGTCGAGCGCGTAGTCGCGATCGGCGAGGCTCTTGAGGTACCGCATCATCTGCGTCTCGGAACGGTGCGCGTGGAACACCTCGTGCGTGAGGAACTCGTCGATGCGCGACAGCGATGCCGGCAGGTGCGCGGAAACTCCCAGCGCGCCGGCGCCCGCCGCGCCCGCCGCTCCCCCGAACGCCTGCACGACCGCGTCGCGGTCGGCTGCGGTGGTGGTCTCATCGACCGAGACGCCCACGGTGTCGTCGTCGACGAGAAGCAGCTGGATGCCGCGGCCGTGCGCGTCCGCCACGATCGCCGCCGCGCGGCCCGGCACGCGCACGCGCACCGTGTCGAAGAACGCGTCGTGCACGAGCTCGGCGCCGGTCGACGTGAGCGCGTCCGCGAGTGAGGAGGCGCGGGCGGCGACCGCCCGGGCGATCTCCCGCAGGCCGTCGGGGCCGTGATACACGGCGTACATCGAGGCCATGACGGCCAGCAGCACCTGCGCGGTGCAGATGTTCGACGTCGCCTTCTCCCGCCGGATGTGCTGTTCCCGCGTCTGCAGCGACAGCCGGTAGGCGGGGTGGCCCGCGGCATCCTGCGACACCCCCACCAGGCGACCCGGCAGCTGGCGCTCGAGACCCGCCCGCACCGCCATGTAGCCGGCGTGGGGTCCGCCGAAGCCGAGCGGCACGCCGAAGCGCTGGGTCGTGCCGACGGCGACGTCGGCGCCGAGAGATCCCGGCGAGCGCAGCAGGGTGAGGGCGAGGAGGTCCGCCGCGACGACGACCTTTCCACCCGCGGCCTGCACGGCGGCGATGGCCTCGGTGGGGTCCCACACGCGGCCGGATGCCCCGGGGTATTGGATGAACGCGCCGAACACGTCGATGTCGGCGGGCGGCGGCGACTGGTCGAAGCTCGTCTCGTGCAGGTCGATGCCGACCGCGGCGGCACGGTGCGCCAGCAGCGACTTGGTCTGCGGCAGTGCGTCGGCGTCGACGAGGAACACCGTCGAGCGGGACTTCGAGGCCCGGCGCGCGAGCAGCATGCCCTCGACGACGGCCGTGGACTCGTCGAGCATCGACGCGTTGGCCGTGTCGAGCCCGGTGAGGTCGGCGACCATCGTCTGGAAGTTGATGAGCGCCTCGAGGCGACCCTGGGAGATCTCGGGCTGGTATGGCGTGTAGGCCGTGTACCAGGACGGGTTCTCGAACACGTTGCGCGCGATGACCGACGGCGTGTTCGTGTCGTAATAGCCGAGCCCGATCATGGGTCGCAGCACCCGATTGCGCGCGGCGAGCCCGCGCAACTCCGCGAGCGTCTCCTGCTCGGTCGCCGCGGACGGCAGGGCCGCCAGCGTCTCGCGAGGGGTGAGGATGGCGTCGGGCACCGCGGCCCGCACGACGGCATCGGCGTCGGCGTAGCCGAGCGTCTGCGCGAGGCGTGCGCTGTCGCCCGCCGTGCCGATGTGGCGGGATCGAAAGGCGTCGCTCATGCGGCGCCGCCGGTGAGCTCGTCGTAGGCGGCGCGATCGAGGAGCCCCTCGATCGCCTCACCATCGAGCTCGACCCGCACGAGCCACGCCGCGAAGGCGTCGGCGTTCACGAGCGCCGGGTCGCTGTCGACGTCGCCGTTCACCTCGATGACGCGGCCGGACACGGGCGCGTAGAGCTCGCCGACCGACTTCGTCGACTCGATCTCGCCGCACACCTGGCCGGCGGTCACCGTGCCGTCGATGGCGGGGAGCTCGACGAACACCACGTCGCCGAGCTTCTCGGCGGCGTAGTCCGTGATGCCGAAGGTGGCGACATCCCCTTCGATGAGCACCCATTCGTGCTCGGCGGTGTACTTGAGTGCGTCGCGGTCGGTCATGCGTTCCTCCGATAGAAGGGCGGGGTGGTCACGGTGGCGGGGATGAGAGTGCCGCGCACGTCGATCGCGAGAGCCGTGCCGGGGGCGGCGTGCGCGGGCGAGACGTAGGCGAGTGCGATCGGGTGTCCGAGCGTGGGGCTGAGCGCGCCGGAGGTGATCTCTCCGACCGCGTCGCCGTCGGGCGTGCGCACCTCGTAGCCGGCGCGGCCGGCGCGCCTGCCCTCGGCGACCAGCCCGACGAGCACCGGGCGATCGGTGAGGTCGGCGGCCTCGAGCGCGGCCTTTCCGACGAAGTCGGGCTTGTCGAGCACGGGCACGCGGCCGAGACCGGCCTGCGCGGGCAGGGTGTCGAGCGTCAGCTCGTGGCCGTAGAGCGGCATGCCGGCCTCGAGGCGCAGCGTGTCGCGGGCGGCGAGCCCGGCGGGCACGAGCCCGACCGGCTCGCCCGCGACAAGGAGGGCGTCCCAGAGCCGCGCCGCGATGCCGACGGGGGCGAGGAGCTCGAAGCCGTCTTCACCCGTGTACCCGGTGCGCAGCACCAGCACGTCGGCGTCGAAGGCGCGCGCCCGCGACCACGCGTAGTACTTCAGGTCGGCGACCGGGGGCGCGACATCCGTCAACTCGTCGAGGGCGGCGAGCACCTCGACGGCGCGCGGGCCCTGCACCGCCAGCAGGGCATAGTCGTCACTGACGTCGGCGACGGATGCCGCGAACTCCCCCACCCGCTCGGCGAGCGCCGCGGCGACGGGCGCGCGGTTGCCCGCGTTGGCGATCACGAGGAACCTTTCGTCGGCGAGTCGATAGACGATCAGGTCGTCGATGACGCCGCCCGACGGGGCGAGCAGCAGCGAGTACTTCGCCTTGCCGATCGCGAGGGCAGACAGGCGGCCGGCGAGCGCGGCGTCGAGGTAGGCGCCGGCATCCGCGCCGACGACGTCGAACTCGGCCATGTGCGAGATGTCGAACAGGCCCGCCGCCTCGCGCACCGCGCGGTGCTCGGCGAGATCGGACGAGTAGCGCACCGGCATGAGCCAGCCGCCGAAGTCGGTGAACGAGGCGCCGAGGGCGTCGTGACGGGCGTGCAGCGCCGTCGTGCGGGGTGTGGAGGTGGGGTCGGTCATGAGTTCTCCCGTGCAGGGGCGGGCGACCGTCGATCGACGGTCTCGAACTCCCCCTCTGTCATCGGCCTGAGAGCTTGCTCGCGGCATCCGTCACAGCGTCGGATGCGGCGGCTTTCACCGTCGGCGGACGCGTATGCGTCGCTTTCCAGAGCGGCCCGACCGGGGCGGTACGGCTACCTGAGAGATTGGCGGGGAGGCTTGCTCCTTCGGTGCCCGTCGCCGGCTGCGACGGAGCTCTCCCGCTACGGTCACGGGGCCTTGTTGACTTGTGCGGCCAGCTTAGCGGCACCGGTGCGCTCAGCGGATGCAGGCGCCCGACGACACGGTCTGCTGCATGCTCTCCGCCTGGGCGACCACCGAGGTCAGCTCGGCGGTGGTCATCGCGTAGCCGACGTTGGGGTCGCTGTCGCTGCGGGCGAACACGATGCCCACAGCCCGTCCCGACGCGTCGAGGAGCGGCCCGCCGGAGTTGCCGGGCCGCACCACGGCGTCCAGGGCGTAGATGTCGCGCACGTCCGATCCGCTCCCGTAGATGTCGGGCACCCGCGCCTCTCCCACGCTCGTGACCGAGGCGTTCCCCGACGTGAACGGGCCGCCATAGGGATAACCCTGCACCACGGCGGCGGCGCCGGCGGTGAGTGTCGCGCCGAGAGGGATGGCTGCGGCATCCAGCCCGTCGGTCGCGATGACCGCGATGTCGTTGTGCGGATCGTCGTACACGATGCGACCCTCGACGGCGGCGCGACCCGGGAGCTCCACGATGGGGTTCGTGACTCCGGCGACGACATGCGCGTTGGTGACGACACGGTCCGGAGCGATCACGAAGCCGGATCCCGTGGAGGTCTCGCTGCACGCATAGGCCGTGCCCGAGATACGGGCGACCGACTGCGCGGCGGCGTTGAGTGCCGGGTCGGCGAGGTCGATCGGGGCGGCGGCGGGTGCGGTGGCGGCTCCGTCGAGCAGCGCCCCGAACTGCGGCAACCCGTCGCTGAGCACCCCCTGGCGCAGCTGCGCCAGGGCCTGCGACAGCGGGCTCGGGGTGAGATCGTCGATCGTGCGCAGCACCGTCGACGACGCGACGGCAGGGGCGAGCACGGGCGTGCCCGTCACCACCACGCTCTGCCCCACGAGCGAGATCGCGAGGGCGGCGACGACGACGCTCAGCGCGCCTCCCAGGACGCGATCGACGATGCCGAGGCGCAGGCGGTCGACGCCGCGCCGCAGGCGCATGCCGATGGCGCCGCCGAGCGTGCCGCCCGCGAACAGGAGCGCGATGCCCGCCGCGAGCACGATGAGTCCGCGCCACTGGGACCACGGCACGACGCCCGACAGCAGCGGCAGCAGCCACCACGCGGCGGCGCCCGCCGCCACGACGCCGAGCAGTGCTCCGGCGCTCGCGAGGAGACCCCGGGCGATGCCACCGGCGAGCGCGCCGATCAGCAGGAGCACCGCGATCACATCGACGACGAGCGACATGGATGCCTCCTCTCCCGCCTGGATGTCTCACGGTACGACGGATCCGCTGGGAATCGTCCCGGTTTGCCTTCGAGTCATCGAGACTCTAAGATCGCTTCTGGTCATCATGACACTAACCATCCGTTCCGAGAGCGCCGCGTCGGCACCGTCCCCGTCGGACCCGACGCGCGTCGCCGTGTCGACCGTGATCTTCACCCTGCGGCGGCCCGACGGATGCGACCTGCCCGTGCTCTCCCTGCCGCTCGTGCGCCGCACCCGTGACCCGTACGGCGACTTCTGGGCCCTCCCCGGCGGATGGCTCGACGCCGACGAGGAGCTGGAGGATGCGGCATCCCGCACCCTCGGCGAGACGACCGGCCTCGCCGCGAGCTACCTCGAGCAGCTCTACGCCTTCGGCGCCATCGACCGCTCCCCCTCGCGGGTCATCTCGATCGTCTACTGGGCGCTGCTGCGCTCCGACGACGTCGACGCTCAGCTGGCCGCGCACCTCGCCGCCGGCGACGCCCCCGAGAACGTCGAGTGGTTCGACGCCGCCCACCTGCCGACCCTCGCCTTCGACCACAACGCGATCGTCGACTACGCCCTGTGGCGCCTGCGCAACAAGGTGGGCTACAGCCGCATCGCCCACGGCTTCCTGCCCGGATCGTTCACGCTCGCTGAGCTGCGCGAGGTGTACGAGGCGATCCTCGAGCGCCGCCTGGACCCTGCCAACTTCCGCCGCCAGGTGGAGGGCTCCGGAACCCTCATCCCCACCGACGACTTCCGCACGGGCAGCCATCGACCGGCGCGCCTGTACCGGTACAACCACGACGTCGAGCTCTCCGATCGCGGGCCGCTCGGCACCGCCCCGCCCGCTTCTCGCGAACAGTCAGCCACACCGCACACCCCGAAGGAGGCGCGATGAGCGCCGTCAACATCGCCCTGCGCCCGCGCGACGAGATCGATCCGTCGGTCGACCACGTCATCCAGTCGCTCGTCTCCGGCGGATCCGCCGACGCGACCTGCACGACCGACCTCGCGGCCAGCCCGTGGACGTTCGACGTGAGCGAGGGCTACGGGCCCGGTGCCTCGATGGGTGACGTCATCCCCACCGGGTCACCCCGCCAGGGCTCGCTGCCGCAGGAGTACCGCGACGCCGACCCGGCCGATCTGGATCACCGCATCCGTGCGGCGAAGCAGATGCTCGGCGACCGGGTCGTCGTACTCGGCCACTTCTACCAGCGCGAGGAGGTTGTGCGACACGCCGACTATGTCGGCGACTCGTTCCAGCTCGCGACCGCCGCGAAGGCCCACCCCGACGCCGAGGCGATCGTGTTCTGCGGCGTGCACTTCATGGCCGAGACCGCCGACCTCCTCTCCGGAGCGGACCAGGCCGTCATCCTCCCGAACCTCGCCGCCGGCTGCTCGATGGCCGACATGGCCGACATCGATCAGGTCGAAGAGTGCTGGGAGCAGCTGGCTGAGATCTACGGCGACATGGATGCCGCGGACGCCGACGGGCTCGTGCCGGTCATCCCGGTCACCTATATGAACTCGTCCGCCGCGATCAAGGGGTTCGTCGGCCGCCACGGCGGCATCGTCTGCACGTCGTCGAACGCGCGCACGGTGCTCGAGTGGGCGTTCGAGCGCGGACGCCGCGTGCTGTTCTTCCCCGACCAGCACCTCGGCCGCAACACGGCCAAGGCCATGGGTGTGCCCCTCGCGCAGATGCCGATGTGGAATCCGAACCGTCCCCTCGGCGGCTCGAACGCCGACGACCTCGCGGATGCCCGCGTCATCCTCTGGCACGGGTTCTGCTCGGTGCACCGCCGCTTCTCGGTCGCCCAGATCGACAAGGCGCGGGCCGAGCACCCCGGCGTGCGCGTGATCGTGCATCCCGAGTGCCCGATGGACGTCGTCGACGCGGCCGACGAGGCCGGATCGACCGACTACATCCGCAAGGCGATCGAGGCGGCGACCGAGCCCACGACGTTCGCGATCGGCACCGAGGTCAACCTCGTGCAGCGCCTCGCCGCCCAGCACCCGCAGCACGAGATCTTCTGCCTCGACCCGGTCGTGTGCCCGTGCTCGACGATGTACCGCATCCACCCCGGCTACCTCGCATGGACACTCGAGTCCCTGGTCGCGGGAGAGGTCGTCAACCGCATCACGGTGCCGGGCGACGTCGCCGATCCCGCCCGCATCGCGCTCGAGCGCATGCTCGCGGCGAAGCCGCCGGCAGGACGCGTCGAGACGCCGGGGAGCGCGCAGTGAGCCGCAGCATCCACGCCGTCGTCGTCGGCAGCGGCATCGCGGGTCTCACCGTCGCGCGCGACGCCGCCCGCGCGGGGGCGCGGGTCACCCTCGTCACGAAGGACGAGCTGGCCCACGCGAACACCCGATACGCCCAGGGCGGCATCGCGGGCGTCATGTTCGACGACGACAGCGTCGAGGACCACATCGCCGACACCCTCACCGCCGGCGCGGGCCTCGGCGACCCTGCGGCCGTGCGTGTGCTGGCGACCGAGGGGCCGGCGCGCATCCGCGAGCTGATCGAGCTCGGCGTCGCCTTCGACCGGGATGCCGCCGGGTCGCTGCGCAAGGGACTCGAAGCCGCGCACTCCTACCCCCGCGTGCTGCACGCGGGGGGAGACGCGACGGGTGCCGAGATCGAGCGGGCGCTGGTCGCGGCCGTGCGGGCGTCGGGTGTGGAGATCGTCGAGCACGCGTTCCTCGTGGACCTCGTCGTCGCGCACGGGAGGGTGAGCGGCGTCGAGCTGCAGCAGGGCGATGCCCGCCGCACGATTCACGCCGATGCCGTGGTGCTCGCGACCGGCGGCGCCGGCCAGCTCTTCGCGCACACCACCAACCCCGTGGTCGCCACGGCCGACGGCATCGCCGCCGCTCTGCGCGCGGGGGCCGCTGTCGCCGATCTCGAGTTCGTGCAGTTCCACCCGACCGTGCTCGCCGCGGGTGACGCGTTCCTCGTGTCGGAGGCCGTGCGCGGCGAGGGCGCGACCCTCATCGACCCGGACGGCCGGCGCTTCACGTTCGATGCGCACCCCGACGGCGAGCTGGCCCCGCGCGACGTCGTCGCCCGGGCGATCGCCGCCCGCATGGCGGCGCAGGGAGGCGCGCCGGTCGCGCTCGACGCGACCCGGCTGCACGCACCCGGCACGGCCGCGTTCCTCGCCGGACGGTTCCCCACGATCGATGCCGCCGTGCGCGAGCGCGGCCTCGACTGGGCGCGGGAACCCATCCCGGTGACGCCCGCGGCGCACTACCTCATGGGCGGCGTCGTGACCGACCTCGACGGCCGCACCACCCTGCCCGGCCTCTACGCCGTCGGCGAGACCGCCCGCACCGGGGTGCACGGCGCGAACCGACTGGCCTCGAACTCGCTGCTCGAGGGCGCCGTCTTCGGCGCGCGCGCCGCGGCGGCTCTGACCACAGACGCGGATGCCGCGTGGCCCGCGCCGGCACTCCCGGCGGCGCCCGCACCGCTCGAGACCGCCGCGCCCGCCGCCGACGCCCCACCGTTCACCCGCGCCGCGCTGCAGGAGCTGCTGTGGCAGCACGCCGGTCTCGTGCGCGACGACCGCGGGCTCGCGCGAGCGGCATCCGTGCTCGCCGCGTGGTCGCTGCCGCACGCCGCCGCATCGTCGGTCGCCGGATGCGAGGACGAGAACCTGCTGCAGGTCGCCGTCGCGCTCGTCGCGGCTGCGCGTGCGCGCACCATCTCGGTCGGGGCGCACTTCCGCGCCGACGCGGACCCGGCCGCAGCGGCGGACGCCGCGGCATCCGTCACCGAGGTCGTCGCATGCTGACCGCCCGCACCATCGACCGCATCGTCGCGCTTGCGCTCGACGAGGACGCCCCGTGGGGCGACCTCACCAGCGAGACGCTGATCCCCGCCGACGCGGTCGCGACAGCCGACCTCGTCGCGCGCGAGGACGGCGTCTTCGCCGGAGGCGAGGTGTTCGCGGCCGCCTTCCGGCTGACCGACCCGGCCATCGAGGTGGGTCTGCACGTCGCCGACGGCGGACGGTTCATCGCCGGACGCCGGCTCGCGACGGTGACCGGGCCGGCGCAGGGCGTGCTCACCGCCGAGCGCATCGGGCTCAACTTCGCGCAGCGCATGTCGGGCATCGCGACCCTCACCGCGCGGTACGTCGACGCGATCGCGGGCACCGGTGCGCGCATCGTCGACACCCGCAAGACGACCCCGCTACTGCGTGCGTTCGAGCGCCACGCGGTGGCCGCCGGCGGCGGGCACAACCACCGGTTCTCGCTGTCCGACGCGGTCATGGCCAAGGACAACCATCTGGGCGTGCTGACCGCGACCGGGGCAGATCTCACCGACGCGCTCCGCGAGGCGATCGCGAGGCTCCCCCACACCGCGCACGTCGAGGTCGAGGTCGACCGCGTCGACCAGATCGAGGCCGTCGTCGCGGCGGGGATCGGCACGATCATGCTCGACAACTTCACCGTCGACCAGCTGCGCGAGGGTGTCGCCACTGTCGCCGGACGGGCGCAGATCGAGGCGTCCGGCGGGGTGAGCCTCGACACCGTGCGGCAGATCGCCGAGACCGGTGTCGACGTCATCTCGGTCGGCGCGCTCACCCACTCGGCGCGCGCGCTCGACCTCGGGCTCGACCTGCGCATCGACCTCGGGCGATGAGCGGGCTCTACCTCGACAACGCCGCGACCACGCCCGTGCGCCGCGAGGTGCTCGAGGCCATGGCACCGTTCCTCACGAGCGTGTTCGGCAACCCGTCGAGCCACCACGAGCTCGGCGATGCCGCGGCGCGCGCGCTCGACGACGCGCGGCGCCGGGTCGCCGCGGTGCTCGGCATGCGCGCGGGCGACATCACGTTCACCTCGGGCGGCACCGAGGGCAACAACCTCGCCCTCAAGGGCATCGCGATCGCCGCGGCATCCGCGCGCGGCGCGCGCCACGTGATCACGACTCCCATCGAGCACGAGTCGATCCTCGAGTCGGCGCGCTACCTGCGCCGGGTGCACGGGTTCGACGTCGACCTGGTGCCGGTCGACGAGACAGGACGCGTCGACCCGGCGGAGCTCACCGCCCTGCTGCGCGACGACACCGCGGTCGTCAGCATCGGGTACGCGAACAACGAAATCGGCACCGTGCAGGATGCCGGGGCCCTCGCCGCAGCGACCCGCACGGCGGGCGTACCCCTGCACCTCGACGCCGTGCAGGCCGCGGGGTGGCTGCCTCTCGCGGGCACGGGCGCCGACGCGCTCGTCATCGCCGGGCACAAGCTCGGTGCGCCGAAGGGAACCGGGGTGGCGGCGATCCGCGGGCGCGTGCCCGTCGAGCCGCTGCTGCACGGCGGCGGGCAGGAGCGCGGGCGGCGCAGCGGCACCGAGAACGTCGCGGGCGCCGTGGCGATCGCAACCGCCCTCGAGCTCGCCGAGGCCGAGCGCGAGGCCTCTGCCGCGCGCGTCGCCGCGCTGCGCGACAAGTTCGTCGCCGCCGCCCTCGTGCGGCTGCCGCAGGCGCGTCTCACCGGCGACCCCGTGCATCGACTGCCCGGCACCGCGAGCTTCACCTTCGCCGGCACGAGCGGCGAGGCAGTGCTGCTCGAGCTCGAACGCCGCGGCGTCGTCACCTCGAGCGGCTCGGCATGCGCCGCGGGCAGCGACGAGCCCTCGCACGTGCTGCTCGCCCTCGGGGTCGACCCGGTCGTCGCGCAGACCTCCGTGCGGTTCACGTTCGACCATCACGGTCACATCGACCCCCAATATCTCGCGAACGCGCTCACCTCCGCCGTGGCCGCCGTAGGATCGGCCGGGTGAGTTCCCCGGCGGTGACCGTCATCGTTCCCGGTTTCGACGTCGCCGCCTACGCCGATGAGGCGCTGGCCTCGCTGCGTGCGCAGACCCGAGACGACTGGCGTGCGGTGCTCGTCGACGACGGCTCGAGCGATGCGACCGGGGCGATCTACGCGGCGGCCGCGGCATCCGACCATCGCTTCGAGGTGATCACGCACCACCGTCAGCGCGGCCTCGCCGCCGCGCGCAACACCGGTCTCGACGCCGTCACGACGCCGTACGTCGCCTTCCTCGACTCCGACGACCGCTACACCCCCGCAGCCCTCGAGACGATGCTCGGCACGCTCGAGGAATCCGGCAGCGATCTCGCGATCGGCGCCTACGTGCGCCTGCGCCCGCAACCCGGCGGCGGGTATGCGAGCGGACCCGTGCAGCCCTGGGTGAGCGCCGCGACCGCGCCCGCCCGCCGCGGCGTGACGCTCGCGGAGCACCCCGAGGCATCCGGCAACATCGTGGCCTGGTCGAAAGTGTCCCGCGCCGACTTCTGGCAACGCACCGGGCTGCGCTTCCCTGAGGGACGCCTCTACGAGGACCAGCAGGTCGCGCAGCGCATGTACACGCTCGCCCGCGCATTCGACACGGTTCCCGACGTGATCGTGGAGTGGCGCGAGCGGGCCGACGGAACCTCCATCACCCAGCACGAGAGCACGCTCGGGGTGCTGCGGGACTGCCTCGACGCGATGGCCGCGGGGCTGGCCGTGCTCGACGACGCGGGTCAGCACGCCGCCGCCGACGCCCGCGTGCGACTGATGCTCACGATGGATGTGCCGCGTCTCGCGCGCATCGCCGAGACGCATCCGGATGCCGCCTACCGCCGCGCCCTCGGAGAGTTCACCCGTGCGCTCACCGCGCGCAGCAGCGAGCGCGAGGACGGCCGCGAGGCATCCGTCGCCGCGACCTGGTGACGCTCAGACGGGCCTGTCCGCGTCGAGGTCGGTGACCGCCGCGAGCTGCTGGGCGGCGAGCGCCGCGTAGAGCCCACCGGCCGCGAGCAGCGACTCGTGCGTGCCCGACTCCACGATGCGACCGCGCTCGACCACGTGGATGACGTCGGAGGCGATGACCGTCGACAGCCGGTGCGCGACGGTGATGGTCGTGCGCCCGCGCGCCGCGGTGTCGAGGGCCTCCTGCACGATGCGCTCGGACACCGTGTCGAGTGCCGAGGTGGCCTCGTCGAGCAGCAGCACCGGCGGATCCTTCAGCAGCACGCGCGCGATCGCGATGCGCTGCTTCTCACCGCCCGACAGCCGGTACCCGCGTTCGCCCACGACGGTGTCGTAGCCGTGCTCGAAGCCCTCGATGACGTGATGGATGTTGGCCGCGCGGCAGGCCGCCTCGAGCTCGGCGTCGGTCGCCTCCGGCTTCGCGTAGCGAAGGTTGTCACGGATGGTCGCGTGGAAGAGGTACGTCTCCTGCGACACGATGCCGATGTCGTCGATGATCGCGGCGTGCCGCAGGTCGCGCACGTCGGCGCCCGCGAACCGCACCGTGCCACCCGTGGCCTCGTAGAGCCGCGGCGTGAGGTAGAGGATCGTGGTCTTGCCGGCCCCCGACGGCCCGACGAATGCGACGTGCTGGCCGGGCTCGACGGTGAACGAGACGTCGTCGAGCGTCGGGCGCGCTTCGCTCGACGAGTCGGGGTAGCGGAACGACACCCCCTCGAAGCGCACCTCGCCGCGCGGGCCCGGCGCCTCCGCGACGCCGATCGCCCCCGGCCGGTCGCGGATCGCGGGCGTGAGGTCGAGGTACTCGAAGATGCGCGCGAACACCGCGCCCGAGGTCTGCAGGTCGAGGGTCACGCGCATGAGGCCCATGAGCGGCTGCAGCAGCCGGGCCTGCACGGTGGTGAACGCGACGATGGTGCCCGCCGTGATCGTGTCGGCCCCGCCGCCGATCAGAAGGCCCGCGACCAGGTAGATGACGGCCGGCACGCTCGCCATGATGACGCCGACGAGCGAGAAGAAGCCCTGTCCGCTCATCGCCTGTCGCACCTGCAGGCGCACCTGGTTGGCGTTCTCCTCACGGAAGCGCCCCAGCTCGTCGCCCTGACGGTTGAACGACTTCGAGAGCAGGATGCCGCTCACACTCAGGCTCTCCTGCGTGATGGCGGTCAGCTCCGAGAGCGACTCCTGCGTCTGGCCGGCGATGCGCGCGCGCACCTGGCCGACCCGCCGCTGCACGACGGCCAGCACCGGCATCAGGACGACCGCGATCACCGTCAGGCGCGGGTCGATCAGCACCATCGCGACGATGGAGGCGACCACCGTCACCGTATTGCCGAGCACGCTCGTCACGGTGTTGGTGAGCACCGACGACACGGCGCCGACGTCGTTCTGCAGACGCGACTGGATGACGCCCGTCTTGGTGCGGGTGAAGAAGGCCAACTCCATGGCCTGCAGGTGGTCGAACATGCGCACGCGCAGGTCGCCGGTGACGGCGTTTCCGACGGTGGCGGTGAGCCACGTCTGCCAGAAGTTCAGCGCCGCCGAGAGCAGGAAGAGCGCGACAGTGATCGAGACGAGCTCGACGAGCAACGGGATGCGGGGTCCGCCTCCGGAGGTCGGGAACAGGGCGTCGTCGAAGATGCGCTGCACGATCAGCGGCGGGATGACCGCGACGGCCGCACCGAGCAGCACGGCGACGATCGTGAGTGCCAGGCGCGCGCGATACGGCCGGAACAGCTCGGCGACCCGGCGCCCGAGGTGGGCGATCTTCGGCGCCGACGCGTTGGCCCTGCGCTGCGCGTCCTGGTCGACCCCGCGGAAGCCCGCCGGCCGCGGGCCCATGCCGTTGGCCATCCCCATGCCCATGCCGCCGCCTCCGTGGCCCATACCCATCGCCATCAGCGGGTCACCCGAGGCTCGAGACGAGGTTGATGACCGTCGCGAGGATCACGGCGCCGAAGAGGTAGGCGAGCATGGTCTGCGCGATCACGATGCGCCGCACCTCGTTGGTCGTCACGTTGGTGTCGGCGACCTGGTAGGTCATGCCGAGCCCGAAGGCGAAGTAGGCGAAGTCGGTGTACATCGGCGGCTCGTCCTGGTTGAACTGGATGCCGCCGATCGGCTCGGTGTAGTAGACGTGCGCGACCCGCAGCATATAGTCCACCTGGATGAGCAGCCAGGATGCCGCGACGCTGACGACGCTGATGCCGGCAAGGGCCAACGCCTCCCACCCGCTGGCATTGCGCGCCTCGACCACGACCACGCCGACGGCGCCGAGGCTGACGAGGCTGCCGACGACGGCGATCAGCCGGGCCGTGCGTCGACCCGGGTCCTCGGCCGTCGCGTGCGCTCGGGTGTCCGCGGCATCCATCGACCACGTCGCGACCAGCACCCAGGTCGTCTGCACGATGGCGAGCACCGCCCAGGCCGAGAGGATGCCGGCCGCCCACCCCTGGAACAGGCCCACGACGATCCCTCCCGCCAGGCCCGCGACGATCGACACGACCGCCCGCACCCGCACCGAGGCGAGCTGTCGTGAATCTGCCATGCCCTCATCGTGCCACCAGTCGGGAATGGGATGTCTGTGACCACCGTTACGCTCATCACACGCCCGTCGCACTCCCGACGATGACGTCCCCGCCCACAGCCCCGAGACGAGGAACGCCCATGGCATCCACCGACACCATCCCCTCCGCACCGGCATCCATCACGCCTCAGGCGCAGCGCGTCATCTGGCTGCTCCTGGGTGCCGCGTTCGTGGCGATCCTCAACGAGACCACGATGGGCGTCGCGATCGACCACCTCATCGACGACCTCTCGATCACGGCGTCCGCCGCACAGTGGCTGACGACCGCCTTCATGCTCACGATGGCCGTGGTCATCCCGATCACCGGCTTCCTGCTGCGCCGCCTGACGACACGTGTGATCTTCGTGGCGGCGATGAGCCTCTTCTCGCTCGGCACCCTGGTCGCCTTCCTCGCTCCCGGTTTCGAGGTGCTGCTGGTCGCGCGCGTCATTCAGGCGTCCGGCACCGCGATCATGATGCCGCTGCTCATGACGACGCTCATGACCGTCGTGCCGGCGCACGAGCGCGGTCGCATGATGGGTCGCGTCAGCATCGTCATGGCGCTTGCGCCCGCCCTCGGCCCGACTCTGGCCGGAGTCATCCTCGACACGCTCGGCTGGCGCTGGATCTTCGGCGTCGTGCTGCCGATCGCGATCGTCGCGCTCGTCGTCGGCGCGCTGTGGATCCGCAATGTCGGCGAGCAATCGCACGCCCGCATCGACGCCCTCTCTGTCGTGCTGTCCGCCTTCGGCTTCGGCGGCCTCGTCTACGGCCTCAGCCAGATCGGCGGCGAGGGCGGGGCGGCATCGAGCCCGTCGGCCACCCTGTGGATCTCGCTGATCGTCGGCGTCGTGGCGCTCACGCTGCTCGTGCTGCGGCAGCTGCGTCTGCAGCGCGACGATCGGGCTCTCCTCGACCTGCGCGTCTTCAGCTACCGCAACTTCACGATCTCGCTCCTGCAGTTCACGATCCTCTCCTTCGCGTTCTTCGGCGCGATCACGGTGCTGCCGCTCTACCTGCAGCGCGCCGTCGGCGCCGATGCGCTCACCACGGGACTCCTGCTGCTGCCGGGCTCCTTGCTGATGGGACTCACCGGTCCGCTGATCGGCGCGATCTACGACAAGTGGGGCACCCGCGTTCTGCTGATCCCGGGCGCGCTGATCGTGATCGCCGTGCTGTGGGGCCTGACCTTCGTCGACGCGAACACCTCCATCTGGGTGCTGCTGCCCATCATCACGGTGATGTTCGTCGGCCTCGCACTGTCGTTCCCGCCGCTGTTCACCGCGTCGCTCGGGTCTCTCCCGCCGCACCTCTACGCCTACGGCAGTGCGATCCTCTCGACCGTGCAGCAGGTCGCCGGCGCCGCGGGTGTCGCGGTGCTGGTCACCCTGATGGCGACGTCCACCGCGAACGCGTCGGCCAACGGGGCATCGCCGAACGAGGCGTGGGCGTCGGGCACGCACACGGCGTTCGTCTTCGCGGCGGCGGTGTCGATTCTCACGATCGTGGGCGCGCTTATGGTGCGCAAGCCGGCCGACACGATCGAGATGCCGGGCGTCGGGCACTGACCTGCGAGTGATCGCACAGATGCCGACCCGGGTCACCGGGTCGGCATCGTCGTTCGGCGGTCTCAGCCGATGCTGCAGGAGCCACCGCAGCACGAAGGGGCTGCGTCGGCGTCGCCGAGAAGACTGAGGAACTGCGGCCCGGGGGTCGCGGCATCCGTCACGGTGTCGTCAGAAGACGTCTGCGTCGTGGACATCGCTCCATCGTACGACTGTTGCGGGCCTCGGGCTCCGCTCACACGAGCGCGCCGAGCACCGCGCCGAGCGCCGCGCCCGCGACGCAGGCGACCAATTGGCCGAACCCTGCCGCGAGGCTCCATCCCCATCGACGCTGCTGCGCGAGGCGCACTGTCTCGAAGCTCGCCGTGCTGAACGTCGTGTAGCCCCCGAGAAGCCCGGTGCCGCCGATCATGCTCACCTCGACCGGCAGGACGCGCCCTGCGGCGGCCGCCACGACGAACCCGAGCACGAACGAGCCCGTGACGTTGATGACAGACGTGCCGAGCGGATAGGGATGCCGCCACCGTGCCTTGACCGCGCCGTCGACGACGAAACGCAGCGCCGCTCCGACGCCTCCGGCAGCCATCGTCGCGACCCACAGCCAGATGACGGTCATGCGCGGGCCCTCCGCATGATCGCCGCCCCCGCGGCGATGCCGAGGATCGACGCGGCGCCACCCACCACGACCGTCACTGCGCCATAGACGAGGCTCGCGGTCAGATCGGTGTGCAGCAGCCCCTCGGCACCGACGGCGAAGGTGCTGTAGGTCGTGTAGCCGCCCAGCACGCCCGTGCCGACGAAGAGACGGATGCCGCGCCGCACCCCCGTGTCGTCGCCGCGACGCACGAGCACCTCGAGCAGCAGTCCCAGCACGAAGGCACCGGTCACGTTGATGACGAGAATGCCGAAGGGGATGCCCCACTCGGCCGGGATGGCGGCGGACACGACGAGGCGGACCCCCGTACCGATCGCGCCGCCGAGCGCCACCAGACCGACCGCGGCGGGGCGCAGGTGGAGCGGCCTCGGGATGACCGCAATGTCGTCGGTGTCGGGATCGAGCGGCAGCTCGCTGTGGCTGTCGCGCTGCGAACTCACTCGCCCTCCGGTTCCCGGCCGGACGGCCGATCCGCCCAATCTACGCCCGTCACCACCGCCACTCGCGCACGAACCTCGGCCGCAACATGCGGCAACGGCATGCAACGGGCCGCGGCGTAGCGTCGGCATCGCGACGGGGATCACGGAACCTCGGAAGGGGTCCGGGGCCGTTCCCCGACACGAAGGAGTGATGACGATGTCGATTCTCACCGACGCCCGTCCGAACCTCGATCGCGGCACCGTGCCCACCGGCACCATGCGCGCCGCGGTGGTCACGACCTCCGGCGAACCGCTGGTCGTCGAAGACGTGGCGATCCCGTCTCCGGGTCCCGGCCAGGCACTCGTGAAGGTGATCACGAGCGGCGTGTGCCACACCGACCTCCACGCGGCGCGCGGCGACTGGCCGGTCGCGCCGAAGGCGAATCTGATCCCCGGTCACGAGGGCTACGGCGAGGTCGTCGCACTGGGCGAGGGCGTGACATCCCTCTCGGTCGGCGACCGCGTGGGCAACGCGTGGCTGTGGAGCGCGTGCGGCGTGTGCGAGTACTGCCGCACCGGCTGGGAGACCCTCTGCCCCGAGCAGCAGAACGGCGGCTATTCCGTCGACGGCAGCTTCGGCGAGTACATGCTCGTCGACGAGCGGTTCGCCGCGCGAATTCCCGAGGGTTCCGACCCGTACGAGGTCGCGCCGATCCTGTGTGCGGGTGTCACTGTCTACAAGGGTCTGAAGATGACCGAGGTGAAGCCCGGCGAGTGGGTCGTGATCTCCGGAATCGGTGGTCTCGGCCACATCGCGGTGCAGTACGCCCGGGCGATGGGCATGCGCGTCGCTGCGGTCGACATCGACGAGGAGAAGCTCGCGCTCGCCCGCACCCACGGCGCCGAAGTCACCGTCAACGCGGCGACGACCGACCCGGGACCTGCCGTGCAGGAGCTCACCGGCGGCGCCCACGGCGTGCTGGTGACCGCTGTGCACCCGAAGGCGTTCGGTCAGGCACTCGGAATGGCCCGTCGCGGCGCGACCATCGTGTTCAACGGGCTTCCCCCGGGGGACTTCCCCGCGAACATCTTCGACATCGTGCTGCGGGCGATCACCATCCGCGGCTCGATCGTCGGGACACGCCAGGACATGATCGAGGCCCTCGACTTCTACGCCCGCGGCGAGATCCACCCGACGATCGCCGTCGAGTCGCTCGACGACATCAACGAGGTGTTCGAGCGTATGGAGCAGGGCAAGATCGACGGCCGCATCGTCATGAAGTACTGACCGCGGCATCCGGTCGTGGGCGGGGTCGCGCGGCGGCCCCGCCCTTCCGCTGCCCGCCTACAGTGGCCAGGTGACCGACACTCCCCCGACCCGCTGGTGCCTCAGCCGACGCGACGGCGCGGTGTGCACGCGCGCCATCGGACACGCGGGGCTGCACAACCGGAACGGCACCTCGCTGATGTGGTCGGATCGCGAGCAGGACGAGCCCGGATGCCGCGGCTCGGGCGCTACGGCGCAGCCTGCTCCCCGGCTCGACGATGGCTTTCCCGCAGGGCGAGCCCTCTGCCAGGAGTGCCTGGGGTTCGTGCGGTTGACCGATGCCGGCACACTATGGCGTCACGACGCGTTCCGCGCAGCACGCTCGGATCGCGAGGCCGCACGACGCGCGGCGTGGTTCAACGCGTTCGGGTGGGAGGGGTGATCGAGCGCAGCCCGACCGAACGGCCCTCCTATTGATCGAAGAGATCTCCGTCGACGTAGAACCAGCGTTCGCCGTCGCGAACGAAGCGTGACCGCTCGTGCAGCACGCCGAGGGTGCCATCCGCGTCGACGTAGGTGGCGCGGAACTCGACGACACCGTGCGCGTCGTCCGGGCCGCCCGCGACGGTGTCGACGATCTGCAGCCCGCGCCAGCGGGGCGAGTCGTCGAGGTCGAGCACGTCGGGCACCGTCGACGGATGCCACGTGTGCATCAGCCACGCGGCATCCTGGTCACGGAAAGCGGCGAAGCGCGAGCGCATCAGTTCTTCGGCGGTGCGCGGTTCGATCCGGCCGGCCGGGGTGTCGGTCACGGTCAGTCCCAGTCGAGGTAGTCCTCGATCGCCCACGAGGTGGCGCCGACGTGGGTCGTGGGGAACATGTCGCCTCCGCCCTCGACGGGCACGACGCTCACGAGGCCGGGAGCCCGATCGCGCAGCGCCGCGCCGTTCGCGGGCGGGGTGATGGTGTCAGCGGTGCCCTGGATGACGAGCACCGGCACCCCGTCGGCCGGGGCGGGCAGGTCGCCGTCCTCGACGCCGAGAAGCAGCACGCCGTTCACACGGTCGTGGTGTCCGAGCGCGACGAAGCGGGCGACGGTGCCACCGTCACGATGGCCGCCGATCCACGCGTGGTCGATGGCGAGGTGGTCGAGCAGGTCGACAATGTCCTGTGCGCGCTCGGTCGGGGCCGCGGCATCCGCATCGTCACGGGCGCCGACTCGCACGACACGGAAGTCCTCGGTGGCGAGCGAGTGGCTGAGGGGGCTGAGGTAATCGATCGTGAGGCGACGGGCCGCGATGAGCACAACGGCAGGCCCGACGCCTTCCTCGGCGAACGGGATGGCGCGCGCGTCGGGGTCGAAGGTCTGGGTGTCGGCCATGTCGGGGGTCCTCTCACGTCGAATGCGCCGCAGAGCGCGGCGTCGCCGATCGGCGATGTGCGGCGGTGAGTCCAGTCTCCCGGGCGGAGGCCTGAGTCGCCAATCGTGGCGTCACTGCGGGGTCGAGTACACGAGGGCGCCTCGCGGCGTCGACGCGGGTCGGTGCACCATCGTACGGACAGAACCGCACCGGCGAGACGCCGCTCCCGCCAGCCCCGCTTCAGCTATTGAAGCGGATCGAATCCGGCACATTTCGTCGAACTGTCTGACATTTCGTAAACGCACTTTGACCAAGTCTTTATACCCGTTCTGACACCACTCGACCTTTCGTGAATTTGCTACCTTGCGCAACCGCTTGCGGACTTTTGCGGACTGGCGGCCCTCCTCAGGACCCTCTGATCGACCTGTGGACCTGCCGCTCGACACCCGGCGAGTGGTACTATTTCTGGTACAACTTCGGGAGGACTGATGGCCATCACCACGAGCGAGGCGCGCCGCGACCTTTTCGGCCTCATCGAGCGCGTCAATCTCGACCACACGGAGATCGAGATCACCTCCAAGCGCGGCTCCGCCGTGCTCATGTCGAAAGACGAGTACGACTCGCTCGTAGAGACGAGCTATCTGCTCCGCTCCCCCGAGAACGCCCGTCGCCTTTTGAGCGCTCTGGTCAGCGCTCGAGACGGCGAGATCGAAGAGCACGACGTCCTCGAGCCGTGAGCGACCGCAAGGTCGCCTGGACAGCCGAGGGGCGGGACGACTACCTCTACTGGCAGACGCAGGATCGCCGGACCCTACGCCGCATCAACCAGCTGATCGCCGACATCCTCCGCGACGATCCGTTCGAGGGAATTGGCAAGCCCGAAGCCCTCAAGCACGCTCTCGCCGGTGCCTGGTCACGCCGCATCGACGAGTCGAATCGCCTCGTCTACATCGCGAGCGACACCCACATCACGATCCTGCAGGCGCGCTACCACTACTGACTCTGACTACAAGCGCTTCATGAGCGCTTGCCTGCTCAGCTTGGTCCGCATGCTTAGGGTCGACCAGCTGACCTCGGCGACGCGCATCACTCGCACGAGTTCGTCCCGCTCGCGCAGCAGTGCCGCCTCCTGCTTATGCAGTCGTTCAAGCTCCGCCGAAACCGTGCTCAGACGGTCGTGCGCTCCTCGCTCACTCCCCCACTTCGACGCCAATCGATCAACGGCATTGGCACGCGCAGTCTCTCTCACGCGCTGCGCCGCAGCCTTCGATGCCGCAGCGTCACGCTTGGCATTTCGTCACCCGCGGACCATGTAACGAGGTTGTCACGCGATGCCAACCGCGGCAACGGTCGCGAGCGCGCTCACGGAAAGTGCCTGCGTGCATTGCTCGGTTTCTATTGCTCTGTTTCTTCACTCTGCGCGTGGTAGGGGTGGGCCGCGTGGCTGAACTGACGTGGAGGGCGGAGTCGCGGTAGACGTTCTTAGCGCTTGCGGTCGTGCGCATGTCGGAGGATCATCGCGCTTCGCTGCTGGCGGGGCTACTGCGACGAGCGCCGATGTCAGGCGGGCGTCACACCGTAACCATCGACAGCTCGTCCAATCGACCGGCGGGAGACCGGCTTGCGGACGCTGCTGTGCATCGGATCATCTAATTGTCCACGGCCAATTCGCAATCAGGCCGCAACGAACCTAACGATTCGCGGCACATCCCCGCCCAAACAACAAAATACTCGCCGGCTTCAACGCGCACTCGAGGCTCAGGGGCGTCATCGACGCCCTCGGACACGCCGAGGGCTATCGAAGTACCGTCCACCCTTGATAGTCCATCTTCGTCCTCGGGCCGTCGGATTGCGAACGGTGTAGTGCGCCGGTCGAACAGTATCGCCCCATTGTCGAGCATCCCGGTTTCTACGCGCCGGCACAAACCTGCGCTAGCGTCACCCCGCGATCTGGGGAACTTCGATGAGCAACTCTGAGGAGATTCGCTGAGCGCCGTCATCCGGGCGGAGCTCGCATCGGGATGAGGCCCGGCAGGTGACGATCGCCCGCTCACATCCGGCATGTTGCAAGCAACCGAGACGCGCCCGAGCTCGAGTGGGCGGACCTGTCGGCAGTCAACGGCACACGACGGACCCGCGTCTGGGCAATGCCCGTTTACGGACCGGCATCCGTAGGCAGATTGAGCGGCTCGCGAGCTCTGATTCAGTGATTGCAGCATCATCGCGGGCCGTCAACAGTCTGGCTACATAAGCGACGACTTAAAGAGGCTGGGTATGACCCCGGCGAGGAGACGGTCGCTGTAGCAAACGCAGAGAAGTCGAGAATCGGCGCCGAACGCTAGCGCGACGCGTCTGCAGGTAGAGCTCGAATGACGCCGCCACCGATCACGAGCGTTGGGTACTTAGTGGTAAACACGTCCGCAACGCTGACGGACTCGCCCACTTCGTGCAGCTGCGAGGCTCGTCGTTCACAGTTCAACCCGACGAGCAACGGTCGTCTCAAGCCCTTCTCCGTGGTGGTCAAAACGCGACAGCCTGAAAATCAGATCGAGCGGGCCAAGTAGGGCCGTGGCCTCAGCTAAGCCATCCGGCGTGAGCACCACCGCGCAGCCCTCTGAAACCGCGTCATCAAACATTTGGCCCTGACGACCCCAACTGCCGTTGGTCCAGATCGTCGTCAACGCGGCAGGTCGGCCCATCCGCGTCTGCCAACCACCGAGATACTCAAGGTCCGGGTTCCAGTTCAGCGTGCTGGCCAGGCTGGGGTGCACTGCCAGCCAGTTCGCGCGTCGCTCCATGAATGCGTTGCTTTGGTTTCGAAGCAGGAACGGGACCGTGTCGGTGTCCGCGGGTGGATGGGGAAGTTCTGCGAGGTCGGAGGTTCGCGTGTTGATTCTGATTGCCGTGCGTGCGCTGGCTTCACCGCGCCGGACCAGATCGCATGCGAAGCGCTCCTCGACGTGCGGCCAATTCAGGACCGCAAGGTCGCTCCGCGCTCCGACGATCTGATCGGGGCCGGTCCGGCTCGATCGGACGTACTCGTCCAGCCGAGCTTCAGCTCCGGCAGCCCACGCTTCCGGGGTCTGGTCATGACCTGCCGGCGGGTGGGCCGGAAGCATGTTCGGCATCCGGTCGCACCCACGTCCGACCATCGCGATATCTCCGGTTCTCAATGCTCGCTCCGCATGAGGGGGAAGGGGGCCCAGTCTCCCGGAATCGACGAGATCACCCAGGACGTACCCGAACGCGCTCCGCGATGCGAGGACCACTGAACTGGGGTGTGTCAGCTTCATGCTCGCATCGAGCAGGGCACCCATCGCAGACTTGGATTCAGGCAGAGACGCCAGCGCCTTCGTGGCGTACTGACCAGCGACCGCGAGGAGCGTGTTGACGTCGAGATCGCAATACTTCGACAGCAAGAGGTAGCCGTCTCGGAAAGGTTCGAGAAACGGTGGGTCGACGCCAAAGCGGGTTTCGGGCTCCGGTCCGTCGATATCCAACAGTTGCAGACGGTAGACGGCGGGTAACGGGCGGGCAATTCTTAACTCGTGGGTCCTCGCATCGGGCGCGGAGAGTCGTCGGATAACCATGCTCCTGTGAGTCGCAATGCGAGCACGCAACGGATCCAGTGCGGCATCCCTGACGGGCCCGGCTGCGGCCAAGCAGGATGCAACAGACTCGAGCACATCGTCGGTTGCGGCGGCATCAAACAGCCGTATTAGTGCATCGACGACCGCCTTCGAACCGCGCTTCAGCGCGGAGACCACAACCTCTGCCGTTCCCTCCCGAACGGCCCAGGCTGGGTGCGTCAGGTGCATTGCAGCCAACTCTGCAATCGCCTGATCTGCCGTCAACGGCGAGGCGGAACGCTGACCCGGGACGGTCGCGGAAAGCCACCACTTGAGCATGGGAGCCTCGGGCGGCGGCGGAAGCTCAAGATTCTCCGATAGCGCCTCGAGGTACTCGCGGACGGTCTCCCAGTATCCACTGCCGGAAGTGTCCACACCGAACGCCGCGAATATCTCGTCCACATCCGTGTTCAGCATGCTGCTGTACCAGTGCTCCTCAGTGACGAAGCGGACGAAGTCCTGCGCGGCGCCGGTGGGCGTCATCGCTCCGCATGTCACCAGCACCCGGATAGCGTCGCGTCGCACGGTTCCGCGGACGCTGGACCAAGCGTCGAGTGGAGCGAGGGCGAGAGCGGTTCCGGCAAGCTCCTGGGACGATTGAATACGTCCTTCGCGGTATTCCCTTTCTGCGGCCCACACGAGGACCTTCGCTTCATGCGGTGTTCCAATGAAGACTTCCGCGACGGCATGGGCTTGAGCCTCAGCGAAGTTCCTGTCCAGCACAGGGATCCAGTCGAAATACGACGAGGTCGACTCCTCAGCGATGAGGGCCCGAAGCGAATCGAGATCGGAGGAAACTTTCCTCACCTCGGAGCGAGGCAATCGGGTCCCGTTGCGCAACTCAAGACCGCCGTAGTCGTCGCTCCCATCCACGTCCGGGGCCTCCGGCGCCGGCGCCGTCGTGAGCGCTTGAACCCACATCTCGCGAGTGGTGGGGAGGGCGACTTTCAGGAGCCCCGCCTTGAGAGTACCGAGGAGGCGGGGGGATGCCCGTTCTGCGAGTGCTGCGGCCAACTCGGGATGGAACGAGTTGCTGGCGGCGGCAACGATCGAGCCCGTAACCTCCGATACCAACTCAATCGTCTCGCGGTCGGAACTACCGTGGCGGAGAAGCGAAGCGAGCAAGTTCCCCATGGCAATCGTGTGAGAAACGGTGCCGTGGGCGACCAAGTACTCGAACGTGTTGAGAGCGGTCCGGGGGGATGCGCCGGCCAAAACTTCTGGCAAGTGCTCGGCGCCGATGCCTTGGTCGGTGAGTGGTTGGGCAGCGACGAGCACGCGCGTTAGCCATGCCGCCTCGTCGTCCAGATTATCCAGCCGAGGTGCGGCGCTGCCGAGCCACTGCACCCAACGCGCAAGCTGGTAATCGTTCCGCGACCCCAACCCGAAAGCGGTTCGCCAAATATTCAAACAGACTCGCTGGGCTTCTTCCGTCCTCCCAAGGAGGGAGTACGCGTCTACAAGTGCGACTAGGTCGACAAGGGCCCCGTTGACTCCTTGTTCCGGTGCCTCCGATTCGAACGCTGCAAGGGCCTCGCTCAACCAGTCCGGGGCGACACCGGCAATGTTCAGTTTGACCCCGAGAGCAACGCGGAGCGCCGCGTGCCATTCGCGCGGTTGAGAGACGAACTTTCTGCTCATCGCCCGCTCGTAGCGACCGACTAACTGCAGGCTGACGGCCTCGAACGTATCGATTGCGAGCGTATGCAGTTCGCGTCGTTTGCTGCGCAGCGAATGGACGGAGTGGTCAGGTCGCTTGCCGGCGATCGGCGGGAAAAGGTTCATCACGATGCTGATCGCTTCCCACACCTCCTCCTCGCCTACCTCGGCTCCAGTCGCAATCAGGGCCTGCGCAAGTGCGGTTTGGCGTACAAGTAGATCGATTTGGTCGGTGAGTTGTATTGCCTCAGTATCGCGATGGATGGACGCGGAGCTACTGATGTTGTCGCCAGCGGGTGTTGCCTCCCCTGTCGGGCGCGACTCGATCGGGCCCGTTCGGAACGATGCGGGTCGGCGACCGAGTCCGATCTCCAGCTCGTGACGCAGCCGCCAATAGTGGAAGTGGTTTGCGATCGCGTCTTCGTCGCCGGCAGCGCCGAGCATGGAGAGCGTCAGCGTGTTGTTGAAGCTGGTTCGCAACAGCGTTTCGAGCGCGCTCTCTGCTGAGTCGTAGTCCGCCTCGAGAAAGGCAAGGTCGAGGAGCGTGCTCTCGTGGACAGGGAGGCCCCTGAGAGTGGACCGGAAAGCTTTGAACGTCTGGACGCGCTCGTCGAACGATTCGTGGGAGCCAAGGAACGCAGCGGTAACTTGGACGCGGAGGCCGGCAAGGAGCGTGAGCCGCCCCCTTCATTCGGTCCGGACGTTCTGTGAGTCGTCGGTTTCCATTTGATGGGTGCACTGTCGAGCGTACTCGGCTGGGGGTAGGTAGCCTGAGCCGCCCCCTTCATTCGGTCCGGACGTTCTGTGAGTCGTCGGTTTCCATTTGATGGGTGCACTGTCGAGCGTACTCGGCTGGGGGTAGGTAGCCGAGCGAGGAGTGCCGGCGGTGGTGGTTGTACTCGTCCTTCCAGTCGCCGATGATGACCTGCGCGTGCAGCAGCGAGTAGAAGCTGTTGATGTTGAGGCACTCGTCGCGGATCCGGCTGTTGAA